>Ga0272446_1003945_pt1 | contig 18049 bp, 18 predicted proteins | sample YNPCB0061_FD_194587 | JGI IMG/M metagenome (GOLD analysis project Ga0272446, IMG submission 194587) | Hot spring microbial mat communities from Yellowstone National Park, WY, United States - YNP-CB-006-1 | ecosystem: Environmental > Aquatic > Thermal springs > Hot (42-90C) > Sediment | place... | reverse complement strand
GTAAAAATTCGAAAAATAATTTTTTCAAGCGGTGCTTTTTGATTTGGATATTCCCAAAGAAATTTTTTGAATTTCGCCGGAAAAAATACTCGTTGCGGATAAGACCATTTAGTACGCATAAGCAATACAATTCTTTTTGAAATAAATTTATTGATCCTTTGAAAAATTTTTATTAACAAAGATAAACAACAGCAAAGTATTATAATTATAAATTAATTGGATTCTTTAATGATGTGAATCGTTTAAATAATGAATATTCTATGGTTTAATTCTTATTTGCTTTCATAAAATTATTTTAATGAAAAGACTTTATATCATAAAATTTATTTACCTAAGAAAAAGTATTGATAGAAAGCTTAAATAAATGTTGAATCATATTCTTTTTGTTTTTCATTTGTACAATTAATACCATTATTCAAGTCATATTCATAATCAATAAAATAAATCTCTTTGCACCAGTATTTGAGCTTTTTTCTTATTGTTTTTTCATATTCAAAAGTTGATTCAGCCCAAAATTCAACACTGTTTATATATTCACGTTTGTCATTCCAGGTAGGATTGGGAACAGAAACAACATATTTTGCTAAGACTTCCTTTTTAAATTTAGTATATAACCCTTTTTGTTTTTCTTTTTGTTCAGGAATATTATTAAAGAAATCAATTACACTTTTCTCAAATTCTGTCTTTTCATGGATTGCTATTATTGAAATTGAAGATATTTCTCTGAACATTCTTTGTGCTTCTGTTTTTCTATCAGACATGTAACCAGCATCAAGGATGTCGAGGGTATCGTAAAATTTTTTTAGATAATTTTCTTCCTTACTTAGCGATTCATAAAGTTTTGAGACTAATATGAATTTTTCATATTCTGATATTAAGAATGGGGTGCTTGTTTCTATGTTTTGATCAATAATAAGTTCTTCAACATTTTCTTCTTTTTTATTCCTTTTGCCTTTTTTTGTTTTTGATTTTTTCCCCTCCACTTTATTACCAATAAAACCAATGAAATGATCTTTGTTGTCGTAGTATTTTTTTATTATTTCATTAAATTGTTCTTCGTTTGAGTTAATTATTTCTTCAGATGAATTGAGTATAGCAAAAGTTTTTTCGATCAATTCTTTATCGTAAACATGTTTATTTCCCGATTCATATCCTTCATTAAATACAATTATATAAACATTTGGATCTTTGGGCTCTTCTGGAATTGAATCTTTATATCTTCTTAAAACTCTTCCCATTCTTTGAACAAGTGCATCAAGTGGAGCTATTTCTGTAAATAAAACATCTGCATCAATATCAAGAGAAGCTTCCACAACTTGTGTTGCTACAAGAATTTTTGAAATATTTTCATCATCTGTTTTGGGGTTTTGAAATTTCCCAATAATATTTTCTTTTTTTGAACCACAAATTTCTATTTCTCTTTTTCTTCGGTCTTCAAATGTAAATCTTGCATGAAAAAGCCATAAATTATTTCTCAAATCTCCTTCTACTCTTTTTTTTAACTCATCAAAAACATGTTGTGCTTGTTTTACTGTGTTAAGAATTACTAATACACGTTTTCCTTTTTGAGCTTCTGTGATTATTTTATTAAATATATCTGCGGGTAATTTATAATCTGGTCTATTATCATTAATAGAATTTGAAATTGGGATGAATTCAATCCTATGTTTTCTGAGTACTTTATACCTAGAATCATTTTCATAAAGATTAATAGGCTCTTTCCATTCTTTATCTTGAACAAATTTTTCGATTCTTTTTTTTACCTCCTCTTTAATATAACTCGGTAAAGTTGCAGTTATTAGTAAAAATTTGCCTTCCATTCTAATTACAGCTTCAATAAACTTAACAATAATTGCAGATGCTTTGGGATCATAAGCTTGTACTTCATCAATTACAAGTCTTGCTTTATAAAAAGTTGCGAAGATTTTTTCGTAGCCGGGTGGGTGTAAAGCATATGGGAAAAATTGATCACCAGTTGAAATCATTACTGGAAATGAAAGTTGTCTTGATAAATCATAAAGTTTCATTGTATTAGCTTCATCTTTTCCATCCATTATATAAACATCTGCATCTGAATGAATTAATCCAACTTTTTCTTCGCCAAATATTTCTTTTGCTCTATCATAAATTTGATTAACAGCAGAACGTAAAGGAAGAGTATAAAAGAATTTTTCGCCATTAGACCAAAGGAAAGAAAACTCAGTTTTACCTGAACCAGTTGGAGCTATCAAAATTGCGTTATCGTTACCACATTCTCTAACAACTATATCTTGCCAAAGCTCAGATTCATTAAAGTTGTTATTCTTTTCTTTTATTTTAGCGATGATATTACTTTTAATCAGAGAAGTTGAAATTCCTTCTTCTTCAATTTTATATTCTTCATTTTCAGATTCACAAAAAGAGGCAAAGTGATCACTTCTCATTAGAAATCCAGAAAGTAAAATCCACTTTCTTTTTATTTCCTCGTCAAATTCAATGCGTTTAGGCAACCAATAAAAATTATAAATTGGTGTAACATACTCTGCAAATGGCACACCATTTTTCAATCCTTCTAACATTTCAAAATCAAATGAAATAATCTCATCAATAAAACCTTCAGATTTAAGATTATTGTGCAAAATATCAAGATTGTCATTTTTGGAAAGCCAATCAGATAATTTTTCAAAATCATTTCCACCAAATCTTAATAAATCTTCAAAACTCTCTTTCCAATGATGATATGCAACAGCAGATAAAATTAGTTTGGCAAAATTTTCTCCAAACCTTTCTTTAAGTTTCGTCTTATTTATCCATAGCGTAGAAAAGAGTGAGTGATAAATATTGTTAGTTACATCAAACGGTTTGTATATATTATTACCAAGGGTTCTTATTTGAAAATATGGATTTACTTTCCCAAGGTCATGTAACTCAATTGCTATTTTTGTACTCTCAATAAGTTGAGTATCATCAAGCTTATTTTTTAATTGTAGAAAAGCTTTTAGTACATTGTTCGTATGAGTTCGCAAGGTTATTGGTTGATTATCTTTATTTTTTATACTTTTTGCCCAAACTTTAACTTCTTCCATTTAGTTCACCTAAAAAGATTGGTAAATTATTTTTTTTATCAGAAATATCAAGCATTAATTTTTCTTCTTTAATTAAACCATCATTTAATTTAGTTCTTACATATTCGAAGTTTCTTTCGCCATGTCTATTAAATGTTGTTTCATAATTTTTGATCGTAACAAAAGTTGGGAGATTATAAAGAAGGCCTTCATATTTATCATTTTCTTTTATCTCCCAGCCATTTCCATTTTTGATATAAAATTGATCAGGTATCCAAAAGAAATGTTTATAATCAGCATCACGTCTGTGATAAATTATATCAGAATCATCCAAAAATTTTGGTTCTTCAACTAAAACAATCCAATCTTCAGCACGACCGATATGAAGAACTTCTAAACGATTTTTAGGATTCGAAAGATTTTCTCTAATTTCTTCAATATACTTTTCATCTTTGTGGGCAATATATATTGTTAGATGAACATCATTGAGAACATCAATTTGCATAGGTGATTGCCCACCTATATGTTCGATGTGCCCGTTTATCTCTCTATTCTCAACATAACCAAATCTTTGTGTGTGTTTTTCTTTTTTCAAATTTCTGAACCAGATATATTCAGTAATTTTGCTTCCAAATCTTCCCGCAATTGAGATTTTGAGATTTTTAACACCATTTTTATATAAATCATCCTCTTGATTGAAAATGCCAAGTGCATTAATTAGAAAACCAATTACTGTAGAGTAAGGCGGTAGCGGATACGTGTGCCTTCGCTGGAATGTAAAAGGAATTCTATAATGTGCTTGAGGTTGATATATTCTAATCTTTAGTATTTTCATATTTCTCCTCGTGGTTTAATGAATTTTCATCACTAATTAATCCCACTGATTTTATAAATTCATTCCAATCGCGTGTTACTTTTTCATTATTTATTTCGACAGGAATTTTCTCACAATCTTGAATATAAACTTTACTTTCAAGCCAAGAATTTTTGAGGCAATCATTAATTCCAATCACTTTCATTTGTTTCTCTTCTTTTTTGAGATCAATGAAAGAATGAAAAACTGGAGAAGGTATTTTTACTCCGCTTGCTATAATAAATAATGGAACTATTGTATTAGCTTCACCGCTGGATTGAGCGTATAGCCCGTCTTTTATAGTATCAATTAATTGTTTGATTCTTTTTTTCTTCAAATTCTCTGAAAGGGAGAATCGTATGATGAAGATATTATTTTTCTTCTCAGTTGAGATTGTTCCAATAGGTATTGAATTTGAATCCTGTTGAGTTTCAATTAAATATTTATTGTTATTATTTTTTTCTTGTCTGCATTTAATTTTTTTTGTTGTGTCTCCAAATTTTAATACAAGCTCATTATCACTAAAAGTTGGCTCATCGTTTACTAACCAAGTATCTTCTCCCAATATTTTACTGTCAATTGTAAAACTAATTTTATATAATGCAGTATGTTCTTCCTTATTGTATGGATTGGGTGAAACATTCAATCCTTGCTCATTAGCTCTTTTTACTAAATCGTGGTTTGCATAAAAAGCTATGTCTTGTTCATAGTTTGATATTGATATTGCCTTTGTTATCCCAATTGGTGATTTTCTAGTTAAAGAATTTTCACCACTTATTGTGTACATATAACCGAAAGCATCTAACTCCGCATTTGATATTATGTCGTCTTTTGCAATATCGAATTGTACCACTGAGCCTTGGCCAGTTACAGATGCTTCCCGCCAATTATTTTCAAAAGCTTTTTGCAATGATTCAAACAAATAATGTCTAATTGCAACCTTACTAATAAATGATTTAATTTCTCCATTTACATTCATTTTTTTTATTGAAAGAATATTGCCACCAACTTTTTCGTCACGGTTCAATGCTGAACCTTCAAATATCATTGTTAATGTTATGTTTTTCATTTTTTAGTACCTTTATTTATTGTTTTCATTTTGTTGTTCTTTACCAATAATACCACTTAAGAAGGAAAAGATGAAGACCTTGAACATTTCCTCGGAGTAAATCGGTTTGAATGCTTCTACTAATTCATCTGGGAATTTCATTTTATTAGCTACAAAAATTCTTAAAATTCCATAATAAACATCGTCGCGTTTACCAGCTCTCGTTTGTTCGAGCAATCTATAGCCCATATTTTCAAAAGAAGAACCTAGTTCTTTCTTGTATGCGTATCCTTTCCTTTTGAGGTTCTCGATGACTTCGGTTGAATTTGCACCGGCTAATCTTCTATGCAAATCCTTAAACTTTTTTTCTTCATCTGTTTTATCACCAGGTCTTTGAAAGTCTGAGGCATACTCAATTAAATTAAGCAATTCTTTCTGCGTATTTTTCAATTGATAAAAACAACTTTCAAAATCCTCATAATTTGGTTTTTCATTTTCAAGTTGTTGCTTTAATTTTTCAATTGGAATTTCCATTTTTAACTCCTTTTAATTTTTTCTTCTATTAATGAATAAAGCAGTAAAATCTTATTGGCTGTATGAGCAAGGTTTTTTCTATTATCCCAACGATAAAATAAACCTTCTATAAGCTTTTTATTACGTTTATCAAAGTCTTTTGTTGATTCCCTCAATAGCTTGTAAGCAATCTCAGTTAACCGAGAATAATTCTGACTTAATACAATGTTTAATATTGTAAATTCACCCAATTCAGATAGTACGGATGCAATTCCTCTATCGGAAATAATTTTAATTACATTTGATGGTAGAGAAAAATATTCAATCTTATCATCCCATTGCCCTTTTTCGTTTTTAATTTTGTATTTGCTAACAATTTCAATGTTCATTCCAGTCCATATACCAATTGTGCTCTGTAATCTTCTGGAATAATCAATTACTGAGGTGGCAAGAATTTCTCTTTTACTCCTTGCCTCTTCACTATTTAATGACCCATAAGTTTCTTTTACAATTTTATTCAATTCAAACATCACCTTGAAGGACGGAGCGTTGATAAATATATCTTCATAAAATGCCAAAGGAGTTAATGCAATGTGATGATGAAGAATTAAAAAATTGCAAAGATGGCATATTATTAACCCACGCTGATTGTTCCAGAATGCGTTTGGAAACTTATCTACGGTTGGTCCTAGCAAAGAATTATGTACAAAATTAAATTCTTTTATTCGATTAAGAAATTTTTTATCACTTTGTTGTTTTTTATTTATATCTAATATTTTTTCTGATGGCAAGTAATAACCAAGATTACATAAACCGCAGTTATTTCTTTTATCCACTGTTTCTAAGGATTTGACAAAATCAACGAATATTTTCTTCTCATCTTCGGTTGTTAAAAAATTTCTATACTTTCCTTTACGATAAATAGATATCTTTTCATCACCTTCAATAAATCTCTCCTTTATATTTAGGGCACTAAAGAGTCTCTTATCGATAATAACTGTACCATCATCGTTTATTTTTGGTTGTACATTTACTAATTTTTCATTAGTTAATTCTTTTTTCAAATTGATGAGTAATCCCACTACTCCAGCATTATAAAGCCAATTAGAAGGATATAATGTTATTTTATCTTCACTCATTTTATCACCTCCATCATCCCAAAACCTTGCGAACGATGAACACCTAAACCAATATCATAAATCATCTGGAGTATCTCGGGCTTGGATTTGATTTTAAAAATTCCTTTTGTGGCTGGCATTTTTTTGTAGTGATACAAAACTACTCTACGCCAATCGATAACCTCAAATTCAAAATTAAAAGTAGAAGTATCATTCAAAAATTCTTTTGCACATTCATGAACAGAAAATTCAAGTCCTTCTAAAAATCCTTCTTCTCCAGGCAACAAAAATTTGTTTGAATCGCCTAAATTGTTAACTAAAAGAGGGGACAGAGTTTTAACAACGATTTCTTCTTTATCTATCTTTCTATTTGGCAGTAAAAAAGCTCTCACTGGTTTGAAATTAATTGAAGTATTATTGTTTCGCCAAGTGTGTTCCTTCACTTTTAAAAAGCCATTGTAAATATTTGTGGCAAGCTGTATTGAAGAAGTGGAGAAATTTACTTTGACTATTTCACCTACTTTCAACTTGTCACTTTGATTGCCTCGCAGTTGCGGAAAGTATGTCCCAAAAGTGAATGGTTTTAATTTGTGTTGATCATTGTAATAGTCATTGAAAAGCATCGGGTTCGTTTCTTCTATGAGTTTTTTTATTAGAGAAATAAATCCACGCCCGTAATTTTTAGGAATTACATTAGGGGTTATTTCATAATCAAGTGTTATTCTCACATCTTACCTCCTTATAATTTTTTTTCAGTGTAAATCCGTGAAATTCGTGTCAAATTATTTTCTCGTCACTGATTGCACGAATTTACACTCAGAATTTAACAAACAAAAAATCAATCCACTATTTACAATTTGCAATTTTGAATAACCATCTCACTTTGCATTGTATTCGTCGATTGCCATCTTCTCAAGTTGTTTTTTCATTTCTTTCGGAAGTGTAACAGTTTCATAATACTTTCCATCCTTTCCTTTTTCATCAGGAGCGGAAATAAAAAGTCCGTTAGAACCAGTAACAACTCTGAAACCTTTGATTAAAATTCCATCATTAGTTTCAATATCAAAGAAAGCCAAAGTTTTGCTGTTGCTGTTGTCGATTTTGTTCATGCGTGTGATTTTCATGGTTGACTCCTTTTTTTTGTTATTATTTATTTACTGAAAACGAGAAGAATTTTTCATACAGCTCCGCCACGTGAGTTACATCTGGCAAAAATTTTTCATCAACATTTAGAAAAAATAATTTATAATAAAAACTTATTTCATCCTTGATTATGCTAATCAAAATAGTTCAGCCATGCCAAATCCCATTGAATTTTTCTCTCCAAATCCGCATTCATAACCAACTTTAATTAATTCACTATTTCCTGAAAGAGTAAAAGGAATTTCATTTGCAATTATTTCAATCGGGTGTTCATGATTTTTCATAATAGAAATTTTCTTTGTCAATCTTTTTTTCTCTTTTAATTTTTTTTCGATATAATTTTTATCCCAAACCAGAATCAAATCGTCATTAGAATAGTCATTACCATAAATGAGTTTGAATTTATTTTTAAGATTTTGATTGAACACTCTGTTAATTTCTTCAATACTATCATTGTATCTCAAATAATGCTGATGAGTTTTATTTTCATCTTCTTCAACAGTTGAAAGTACCATTGGTGAAAGCATTTTGAAAAAATTTATTTCTTTGAATTCTGGTTGTGCAATAGTTTCAACTTGCTGAATTGAAAATTTGCATTTATTAATTCCGTCAGAAATTTCGAGAGACTGTTGTTCAAACGTTCCGATGATAAAATTTTGGATGAAGTCATCAATCAATGGAGAAGAAATGTAAAGTGTAACTTCTTTTGAAAGTAAGCGAATGACTTTGCTATTAATTAACATTTGATTGAAACGAAGAGCAAATGTAAAAAGTTTGTATTGCTTACCATTTAATTGAAAACCTTTATCATGAAGAAAATCTGCAAACTCTTCTGAACCAAATCTGAGCAACTTATAAATTGCAGAAGACAAGAAGTAATTGTAATTCAGCGGAAGAATTTTATCTTGAGTGGAAAGGGTTAATTTAAGTCTCATAAGCCCTCATTCATTCTCAATTAAAAATAAATTAATTTGAATAAAAAGTAAATGATTTGGGAAAAAATAGCGAACTAATTTTTTAACTAATTAAGGAAAGGAAAGTGAAAAATTTTTGGGGTGACTAACAAAGACAAACATTGCGGAGAGTGAGGGATTCGAACCCTCGTTCGCCTTACGACGAAACCGGTTTTCGAGACCGGCCTATTCAACCACTCTAGCAACTCTCCAATTTTTTCCTGGCAAAGATACTAATTCGGTTTACATAAATAAAAAAGGCGTCCATAAAGAACGCCTTTTCAGTAGAGTTTATCTGACTTATTTTATTTCGATTGTTTTGGGTTTTACTCTTTCATGTTTTGGAAGTTTAATATTCAAAATTCCGTTTTCTAATTTAGCATCGATTTTGGTTTCATCAATGCTATCGGAAATTTTGAATCTGCGATAATAATTTCCCAAAACAGTTTCTTGTAAAACATATTTTTTATTGACGGTTTCATCGTAATCAATTCTACCCATGATTACGAGATTGCCATCTTCTAATTTTATTTTAACATCTTCTTTTTTAACACCGGGCATATAAGCATTTAAGAAAAAGTCATCTTCAGTTTCATAAATATCTATTAATGGTGCAACCCATGATTCTTTTTCTAATGCTTCATCCCAAGTTCTTTTTTGTTTAACTTCTAATGCGTCTTTTACTTCTGTCATAGTACACCTCCTTTTTTAATTTTTATTTATCATCTACTACTTCATAAGAAGCATCTTGAACTTCTTTATCATCTTTAGTTGAAGATTTTGGAGCTTCCTGTTGAGCATTAAAATCTGGACCAGGTTGTTGAGCTCCTGGTTGCTGATACAATATTTGTGCAATTTCATTCCAAACCTTAGATAAACTTTCAGACGCAGATTTAATAGTTTCAACGTTTGTAGTTTTTAACGCATCTTCAACTTTCTGAACTTCAATTTCTAATCTCGACCTTTGTTCACTTGTTATCTTATCTTTTAATTCTTCCATTTGTTTCTTTGTTTGGAATACTAAAGTATCAGCTTGATTTCTAATTTCAACTTCTTCTTTTTTACGTTTATCTTCAGCAGCATGTTCTTTAGCAGCTTGTTTCATTTTTTCAACTTCTTCTTTTGATAATCCACTCGAAGAAGTAATTCTAATATTTTGTTCTTTTCCTGTAGCTTTATCTTTTGCAGAAACATTCAAAATACCATTCGCATCTATGTCAAATGTTACTTCAATTTGTGGAACGCCTCTTGGTGCAGGTGGAATTCCATCTAAATGGAAACGACCAAGTGTTCTATTGTCAGCAGCCATTGGACGTTCACCTTGCAATATGTGAATTTCAACTGATGGTTGATTATCTGCAGCAGTTGAAAATACTTCACTCTTACGAGTTGGTATTGTTGTGTTTGCAGGAATTAATACCGTCATTACTCCGCCAAGAGTTTCAATACCAAGTGAAAGTGGAGTAACATCAAGTAATAAAACATCTTTAACATCACCTGCTAAAACGCCGCCTTGAATTGCAGCACCAATCGCAACAACTTCATCTGGATTTACACCTTTGTGTGGTTCTTTTCCAAAAAGTTGTTTTACAATTTCTTGAACTTTTGGAACACGAGTTGAACCACCAACAAGAATTACTTCATCAATTTGTGATGGCGTAACTCCAGCATCTTTCATTGCACGTTCACAAGGAATTTTTGTTCTTTCTAATAAATCATCTATTAATTGTTCAAATTTTGCACGAGTAATATTAATATTTAAATGTTTTGGACCATCTTGTGTAGCAGTGATAAATGGAAGATTTACATCAGTCTGCATTGAAGATGAAAGTTCAATCTTTGCTTTTTCAGCAGCTTCTTTCAATCTTTGTAAAGCCATCGGATCTTTACGTAAATCAATTCCTTCTTGTTTTTGAAATTCATCTGCAAGATAATCAATTAATCTTTGATCAAAATCATCACCGCCAAGATGTGTATCACCATTTGTTGATTTAACTTCAAAAACACCTTCTCCAAGTTGTAGAATTGAAATATCAAATGTTCCACCACCTAAATCATAAACAGCAACAATTTGATCTTTATGTTTTTTATCCAAACCATAAGCTAAAGCAGCAGCAGTTGGTTCATTAATAATTCTTCTAACTTTTAATCCAGCAATTTCACCAGCATCTTTTGTTGCTTGTCTTTGTGCATCATTGAAATATGCCGGAACTGTAATAACAGCTTCTGTAACTTCTTGACCGAGATAATCTTCAGCTGTCTTTTTCATTTTTTGAAGAATAAGAGCTGAAATTTCTGGTGGTGAATAAAGTCTATCACCAATTTTTACACGAGCAGAACCGTTTTCTCCAGCAACAACTTCATATGGAACTTCTTGAACTTCACGTTCAACTTCATTTCTTAAACGACCCATAAATCGTTTGATAGAATAAACTGTGTTTTTAGGATTTGTAACAGCTTGTCTTTTTGCAGGTTGACCAACTAATCTTTCACCAGTTTTAGTGAAAGCAACAACTGATGGAGTTGTTCGACCACCTTCGCTGTTTGGAATTACAACCGGTTCGTTACCTTCCATTACGGCAACACAAGAGTTTGTAGTTCCTAAATCAATTCCTATAATTTTTCCCATTTTATTTTCCTCTTTTTTTTAATGTTAAAAAAAGGAGCTGAAGATTACTTCAGCTCGATTACTTTTTCGTTTCTTACTTTTGGTTCTAATTTTTTAAGCGAGATGTTCAACATTCCATCTTCAAATTTAGCTTCGACTTTTTCGCTGTCAACTTCTGCAGGAAGAGTAAAGCTGCGTTTGAAACTACCAAACATTCTTTCGCTTCTGTAATAATTTTTTTCTTTCTTTTCGGATTCTTGTTTCTTTTCTCCTTCAATAGTTAAAATGTTATCTTGCAATGTAATTTTAATATCTTGTTTTTTTACTCCAGGAATTTCAGCAACAACATTAATTTTATCTTTTTCCTCAGAAATATCTATTTTTGGAGAAAAGGTTTCTGAGAAGTTGAATCCGAAAGAAGAGAAGTCATCAAAATATTTTTGAATTCTTTCATGTAAGGTTTCAATTTCTCTCATTGGTTCAAATTTTATGAGTGTCATAGCAACCTCCTTTTTTTATTGATTTTTGCCTTTATATTTACAAGTGATGTGCCAGTAATAAAATTGCGTTTTTAATTGAAAAATTGAGGTTCTGATTTTAAAACTGATTTCAACTATGGCAGAAATTTTGGCTTTTAGTCATAATGACATAAATTATTGCAAATTTTACGACAAAATTAACAGATGGAGGAAATGTGTTTAACATCGAAGAATTTGACATTAAACTCGATACAGATTTTATTGGAAGAAATTTTATTTACACTGATGAAGTAGATTCAACAAATACTCTTCTTTTGAATGGCAAAGAGTTTAATCAAAATGGAACGGTGGTTTTAGCTGAACATCAAACTAAAGGAAGAGGAAGAAAAAATCGAGAATGGTATAGCAACTCAGGACAAAATTTAACTTTCTCAATTTTATTGAAAGATGATATCGAGCCAAAGATAATCAACATTTTAAATTTAGGAACTTCAATTGTTGTTGCTCAGTCAATTGAAAATCTATTTCAGTTGAATGTTGAAGTTAAATGGCCAAACGATGTTTTAATTAACAAGAAAAAAGTTTGTGGAATTTTATTGGAATCAACTTCAAAAGGAAGTGTGATTAATAAAATTGTTATTGGAATTGGAATTAATGTTAATCAACCAAATTTTCCGGGTAAGTATGAAATTCCTCCAACTTCTATCAGAAAAGAATTCAAAGAAGAAGTCAGCCGTGAAAGATTGTTAAGCGAGTTATTAAACAACTTTGAAGAAATGTATATTGAAGCGAAAAAAAATCCAAATAAAATTTTAAATGATTGGCGTGCTCGTTGCAAAATGATTGGAGAGAAAGTAAAAGTTGTTGAAGATGACAAAACTAAATTTGGTCTTTTTGAAGATATTGACGATGAAGGATTTATGATTTTGAAAATTGGTGACAAAAGAGAAAAAATTCATTATGGCGATGTGAGTTTACGTTAAATATGAGAAGAGTTTATTTAGATAACGCCGCAACTACAAAAGTTCATCCAAAAGTTTTGGAAAAAATGATTCCATTTCTTTCTGATAATTTTGGAAATCCTTCCTCAATTCATTCATTTGGAAGAAAAGCAAGAGTTGCAATAGAAGAAGCAAGAGAAACTATTGCAAATTTTATTAATGCAGATGCAAGTGAAATTTATTTTACAAGTGGTGGAACTGAAGCAAATAATTTTGTCCTCAATGGAATTTCAAAAACAGCTTTTCAAGAAAATGGCAAAAGAAAAATTATTTCTAATAAAGCTGAGCATCATGCAGTTTTAGATACTTTGGAAAATCTTCAGCATTTTGGGTTCAATGTAAATTTTTTATCGGTGAATAAAGAAACTAAAGTCGAGAAAGAAATTTTATCAAAAGAGATTGATGAAGATACTTCTCTAATTTCTGTAATGCATATAAATAATGAAACCGGCACAATTAATTCAATAAAAGAATTTTCAGAATTAGTGAAAGAGAAAGAAATTTATTTTCATACTGATGCAGTTCAAAGTTTTGGGAAAATAAAGATTGATGTGAAAGAACTTGGCGTTCACTCGATTTGTGGTTCGGCTCATAAAATTAATGGTCCAAAAGGAGTTGGTTTTGCTTTTGTAAAAAGTGGAACTCCAATTTCTCCATTACTTTTTGGTGGTTCACAGGAAAGAAATAGACGTGGCGGAACTGAAAATATTGCTGGCATTATTGGCTTTGCTGAAGCAGTTAAAATAAAAAGCGAAATTATGGAAGAATCATTTCATCATGTTGCAAAACTTAAAGAAAGAATGATTGCAGGAATAAAAAATCTTGATGCTCAAAATATTTTTGTAAATGGAGGAAAAGATTCTTTACCATACATTTTAAGTATAACATTGAATTCTCAAGTTTATAATAACGATGCTGAATCGATAATAATTTATTTGGACATAAATGGAATTGCTGCTTCAAGTGGATCAGCTTGTACAAGTGGAACAATCAAAGCTTCTCATGTAATGTTGGCATCCGGTTATTCGCCAATGGATGCTGCTGGAACAATACGATTTTCTTTTGGGATTGAAAACACAGAAGAAGATATTGATTACACACTCGATGTTTTTTCAAATCTTCTGAAAAAATTTAAGAAGTAAAAATACTTCACTAATCATTATTACGAATTCTAATTTTCTCTCTAAATTTGGTATGAAAAAATTAAAGGTGATGTCATGGCAAATAACAAGAAAAACCAAGTTGATGAAACAAAGTATTCTTTAGATACGCAGATTATTTATGGTAAAGCTTTTTCAGATAAGTGGGATTATGCTCATCATGTTACTGCACCAATTTCTTCTTCTACAACTTTTAGATTAGATTCAGTAGAAAGAGGTGCTCAAGGATTTATTCAGTTTGCAAATGCAGAGATTGAAGAGAAAGCACCAATTTTTATTTATGATCGACTCGGTGAACCAAACAAAGATATGCTCGAAGAAAATTTGGCTCATGTGGAAAAAGGAGAAATGGCTGTAAGTTTTGCAACAGGAATGGGTGCAATTTCCTCCATTCTTGGAGTTCTAACAAAATCTGGTGATGAAATTATTGCACATCATACTCTTTATGGTTGCACTTTTTCATTATTAACAAATTGGTATCCGAGATATAACATCAAAGTTAATCAAGTTGATTTGACTGATGTTAATAATCTTCACAAAGTTTTAACAGAAAGAACAAGGGTAATTTATTTTGAAACTCCTGCAAATCCTAACTTAAGTATCATTGATTTGAAAGCAATTGTTGATGCAGTAAAAGAAATTAACAAAACAAGAGATGAACAAAACAGAATTTACACTGTAGTTGATAATACCTTTGCAACTCCATTTTGTCAGAGACCATTGGAATTTGGAATTGATTTTGTAGTTCATTCATTAACTAAAGGAATTGGTGGATTTGGAACTGATATGGGTGGTGCAATTATTGGTCCTAAAAAATTCAGAGATATGATTTTACTCTACAGAAAAGATTTTGGTGCTGTATTAAATACAAAAAGTGCTTGGGCAATTTTGACTTACGGTCTTCCAACTTTAGGATTACGTCAAAGACATCAAATCTCTTCAGCTATGAAAATTGCTGAATATTTAAATCAACATCCCAAAGTTGAAGTTGTAAATTATCCGGGCTTACCAAATTTCAAATTTTATGAAGTTGCTAAAAAACAAATGATGGATTTCAATGGAAACTTTGCACCGGGAAGTTTGCTCTTCTTTGTTCTCAAAGGTAAATCTCCTGAAGAAAGCAAAGAGAATGGAAGAAAGTTTATGAATTTTATTGCTGATAATGCTTACACAATGACACTTGCTGTTTCGCTTGGACACACAAGAACATTAATTGAACATCCAGCTTCAATGACACATTCCGCAATTCCTGCAGATAAACTTTTAGATCATGGAATTGATGCTGGTGGTGTTCGTTTAGCAATTGGTTTAGAAAATCCAGATGATATTTTGATGGATTTAGAAAATGCATTAAATCAAATTTGATTGAAAATAAAACTGGAACAGTGTGGAAATTCTTCGTTCAAAAATTTTTGAAAAATTTTCAGAAATTATTTTTGGCTTCAGTACAAAGAATGGCTTAAATAGAAAAGAGCCATTCTTTTTTAATTTATCCTTTACAGTTGGCGATGATGAAAATATTGTGAAGGAAAATCGTATTGCATTTGCTAACCAATTAGGATTAGATATTTCTCAAATTGCATTTCAAAGACAAATTCACTCTGATATAATTACTGTGGTTGAAAAGCCCGGTGTTATTGGAGAATCTGATGCTATGATAACAAATAAAAAAAATATTGGACTTGCAATTTCATCGGCTGATTGCACACCTATTTTTATTTATGAAAAAGAAAAGAAAATTATTGCAGCGGTTCATTCAGGTTGGCGAGGAACAGAGAAAAAAATCCTCTCAAAAACAATTCATAAAATGATTGATGATTTTAGTTGTCAAGCTAAAAATATGTTTGTTTATGTTGGTCCTTCAATTCATCAAAAAAATTATGAAGTAGGTGAAGAAGTTGCTTCTCTTTTTGATGAAAAATATTTATTGCGTATTGATGGGAAAATTTATCTCGATGTTTTACAAGCTAATATTGATCAGTTATTAGCAAATAAAATTCCACAAACACAAATTGAAATTTCTTCACTTTGTTCATTTGAAGAAAAAGATTTGCTTCATTCTTATCGTCGTGATGGAAATAATTCTGGTCGTGCACTTGGAATAATTGCGATGAAGGATTAAAATGTTTTCAGAAAAAGTTAGAATAGTTTTAGGATATATTTTGATCTGTTTGATTTGGGGTTCAACATGGCTTGCAATTCGTTTAGGTTTGGATTCACTTACGCCGATTCTTTCTGCTGGATTTAGATTTTCACTTGCGGCTATTTTAGTTTTTGTTTTGATGAAAATTAGAGGAATGAAACTTCAAACTGATTCTCTTTCAATTAAGATTTATTTAATTCTTGGATTTTTTTCTTTTCTAATTCCATTTGGATTAGTGTATTGGGCTGAACAATTTATTCCTTCCGGTTTAGCGTCTATCATCTTTGCTGTGATGCCATTTTTTGTAATTCTTTTTTCTTATTTCTTTTTGAAAGAAGAAATGATTAGTTTTTATCAAATAGTTGGTGTTATTTTTGGCTTCACTGGAATTGTAATTATTTTTTCCGAGAAGTTAAAAATTGATTTGAGTAATGATTTCATTGGAATGATGGCTGTGCTGTTAAGTTCAATTACACAAGCAGGAATTGCAATTATTCTAAAAAAATATGCGAAACACTTAAATCCACTTTCGATGAATTTAGTGCCACTTGCAATAGCTGGAATTTCAATGACACTTATCGGATTGATTTTTGAAAATCTTTCTGTTTTAAAATTTGATATGAAAGCAATTTTCTCAGTTGGTTATTTAGCATTATTTGGAACTGTAATGACTTTTTCAACATACTATTGGTTGATGAAAAAAGTTAATCTACTTTTTCTGTCGCTTTCAACTTTTATCACTCCAATTATTGCTGTTATTTTAGGTTGGTTAATACTTCATGAGAATTTTTCTCTGCAAGCTTTGATTGGAAGTATTTTAGTGCTAATAGGAATTTTATTTGCTAATTTTAGCAATATAAAAAGTTATCTTAAAACTAAACTTGTTCGAAATGGTAAATATTATACGAATTAAAAATGCATCATTTTATGCTTATCATGGTGCTCTACAAGAAGAACAATCAATCGGTGGAAAATTTGAAGCTGATATAGATATTTATACAGATTTTACTCAAGCCGCAATGGATGATAACCTTAAAGAAACGATTGATTATGATAAAGTTTATAAGTTTGTTTCCAACATTGTTCATGCAAAAAAATATAAACTGATTGAAACACTCGCGACTGTTATCGCAGATGAATTATTGAAAGAATATAAAACAATCTTTAAAATTGCTGTTAGAGTTCGCAAACATTCTGTTCCTGTTGGCGGCGTTATAGATTTTGTTGAAGCAGAGGTAATTAAAGAAAATGATAAATAATATTTTTTTAGGTTTAGGTTCAAATATTGGAGATAGATTAGGTTATCTAAAATTTGCTGTTGAAAAAATTAATGACAATATACTTTGCAGTGTATTAAAATCTTCTTCTGTTTATGAAACTAAACCATTGGGAAATTTACCGCAAGAAAATTATTTTAATGCAGTAATTGAAATTGAAACGGCGCTTGGATTTTTTGATTTATATCATTTAATAAAATCTATTGAGAGAAAAGCTGGAAGAATGGAAAAAGCTGAAAAGTGGGCGTCTCGTGAGTTAGATATCGATATTATTTTTTATAATCAATTAATCTTTAATGGAGATAATCTTATTGTCCCTCATAAAGAATATTTTGAACGCGATTTTGTTGTTGTTCCACTTTTAGAAATTGCTGGTGAGTTTAAAAATCCTGTAACTAGAAAGAAACTTTCTGAAATGGAATTTCATTTCAATGAAAAAAATATAATTAATAAAGTTGCAAACACACTTTTGTAAATTAGGAATTAAAAATTAGGAATTAGGTTTAATAAATATTTGTGGGAAAGTTAAATTGACTGAGTTAAAATACATTGCAATTGAAGGTGTAATTGGTGCAGGAAAATCAAGTCTTGCTCAATTGCTTGCTGATAAATTAAAAGCAAATATCATTCTTGAAGAATTTGAAGAAAATCCTTTTTTGCAAAAATTTTATGACGATAGAAAACGTTATGCTTTTCAAACGCAAATGTT
>Ga0272446_1003944_pt1 | contig 18061 bp, 14 predicted proteins | sample YNPCB0061_FD_194587 | JGI IMG/M metagenome (GOLD analysis project Ga0272446, IMG submission 194587) | Hot spring microbial mat communities from Yellowstone National Park, WY, United States - YNP-CB-006-1 | ecosystem: Environmental > Aquatic > Thermal springs > Hot (42-90C) > Sediment | place... | reverse complement strand
CGAGAGAGCGCCCTCCAAACGATGCTCGCGAGATGTCCAGGCCGCGGCTCGGCAGCACGCTGAACTGGAACCCGGTTCCCGTCTGTACCTCGACGGCGGAGGCGCCGTCCTCGAAGCCGTCCGCCAGGCGGCAAGCCGTCACGGAGGCGATCTGCGACAGGTCGCCAACGCGTGCCTCGAGCTCCCGGCGTGTGTACGTCCGTCCATAGAGCGTGGGCATGGGTGTTCTCCTGTGGCGTCGGCCCGCTACAGAGCGGAGGCTCGCACGTCGAGCGTGTGCGAGGCCACGAACCGGTCGGCCTCTTCGCGCGTGAAGACGCCGGTCGTGCAGCCGAGCTTGGTGCATGCGGAGGCGCCGACAGCGCTTGCGAACCGCAGTCGTGCCTCCGGCGCCCAGCCGGAGAGCATACCGAGGATGTAGCCCGCAGCGAAGGCATCGCCAGACCCCGAGCCGTCCACGAAGTCGATCGGGTAGACGCCAGCCTCCCAGGCCGTGCCATCCTCGGCCATCAGCGTTCCGCGGCTGCCCTGAGTGATCACGACGCTCGCGCATCCCATTCCCAGGAACCGGGCGGCCTGCGCGCGGGGATCGCGGAGACCCGTCAGGGCCTCGGCTTCCTCGTCGTTCGGAAGGAACGCGTCCACGTGCGGCAGCACGGGCGCGAGGGCATCCAGCGAAACGCCGCTTCCCTTCGGGACGACCACGTCGAGCACCGTTCTCATGCCCTTTGAGCGCGCCGCGGCGAAGGCGGCGGCCGTCGCCTCCGGCTCCAGGCCTGGCAGAACGAGGTAGCCGCCGAGGTAGAGCAGGTCGGCGCCCTCGAACCTCTCGACGGGCATGTCGGACGCGGCGAACGAAGCGTTGGCCCCGAAGGTGTGGAGGAACCGGCGGTCCTCGCCCTTCACGGTGAGCACGACGGTCTTCGAGGTGCCGAGGTCTCCGACGCGCCGTACCATCGCCATGTCGAGACCGCGCGCCTCCAGGCTGTTCCGCAGGAAGTCCGCGAAAACGTCGTTCCCCACGAGCCCGCAGACGCTGACGCTGGCTCCGAGCTTGGCCAGCCCGACGCCGACGTTGGCGGCACAGCCTCCGGTCTCCAGCACGAAGTCCTCGGTCGCCAACAAGGCTCCGGCTGCCGGCAGCTCCGGCAGCGGCGGGACGAAGATGTCGGCGACGAGGATGCCGGCGCAGATCACCTTGCCGGACGAGCGAGGCGTGTCACTCATGCAGGGATCCCTCCTGTGCGTTCGTTGTCATCGCTGCCAGAACCGGCGAGGCGCAGCACCTCGCGGGCATTCGCTACACTGGTTGCGAGCACGTCCACCACGCCGGAGCGCAGCGCGCCCAGGATCGCGCGGGCCTTGCCGGCCTCGGACACGACGGCGAGGGTGCATCCGATGCGCGCCAGGCCCTCCGCTCCCACGCTGATGACGCGATCGGTCATGCCCTCGGCGACGGGACGACCCTCAAGATCGAAGAAGAACCCCAGGATGTCGCCGACGGCGCCCGTGCGGCGCATGCGGGCCATGTCGGCCTGCGAGAAGCAGCCCATGCGCACCACCGCGCTCCCATCCTCCGCGTCGCCTATCCCGACGACGGCCAGGTCCGCACGCGCCGCCTTCTCGAGCGTGCCGCGCACATCCTCGTGGCGCAGGAAAGCTTCACGGACCTGCGGCGTTTCGGCGTAGGCTGGGGCGAAGAGGGCGACCGCATCGCCGCCAAATCGCTCGGCGAGACGGCGGCAGATGTCCGCAGGGTCCACCGATCGCGCCATGGCGGGCGAGCCGCCGATCGCCGCCACGAAGGTGCAGCGGCGCGCGGGCGCCTCGCGGATGGCGCTCGCCACGGCGCTCACGTTACGGCCCATGCCGACCGCGACCGTCATCCCGTTCCGCAGAAGGCGGACCAACATGTCCGCGGCGCGCTGGGCGACGAGGTCGCGCTGGACGCCCTCGTCGGCGTGGTCCGAAGCGAGCAAGGCGTACCGAAGCCCGAAGCGCCGGGCGACCTCCTGTTCCAGGCGCTCCGTGATGGCGGGTGGCGCGTGGACCCTGATCTCGACGATGCCTTCGGCGCGAGCGCGCTTGAGCAGGCGCCCGACCTTGACACGGGAAAGCCCGAGGCGCGCGGCGACCTCCGCTTGAGTGACGTCCTCCAAGTAGTAGAGGGCGGCGGCACGCGTCATCAACTCCATCTCGCGATCGGTGGGCATCGTGGCGCCCTTCGTGCGGCATCCGCGCAAATGCGCATCGAGCGCGCATCTGGTCGGCATTATGCAGGCAGGGACGCCCGCTGTCAAGCCCCAGCGCGCGAGGAGGGCACGCGCCTTTGCCAGTCGAACAGAGCGCCATGCCATGGTACCGGCGCCTGCAGCGCATCGACAACCGGTGGCTCTACCTTGCGCTGGCGATCGCGGTGGCGACTCCCGCTTTCGTCCGCATACGACCCCCCGTGCCTGCCGCTCGCGAGACGCTGGGTGTCTTCCGGGCGGTGGAGGATCTGCCACCGGGACGTCCAGTGCTGCTGCTCAGCACCTGGGATGCGGGAACGATCGGCGAGTGCGAAGGGCAGTTCCACGCGGTCGTGGAGCACTTGATGCGGCGCGGCCAGCCTTTCGTGGTATGGACGTCGAACCCGCAGTCGCCGCCGTTCTACCAGCGCGTCATCACCGAAGCAGCGCGGCGCTACGGACGCGTGTATGGTCGTGACTGGGCCGACCTTGGCTACAAGATGCCCGCTGGACAACAGGCGTTCGGCGTGCAGCAGATGGCGAGAGACTTCGCCGGCACCATGCGCGCGGACATCCGGGGCACGCCAATCGAGCAGGTGCCCGTGTTGCGCGGCATTCGCGACGCCACCGATTTCCCGCTAGCGATCAGCATCGGCTATAACCCAGCGCTCGAGTTCGTGCAGTTCGTGCAGGCCGTCTACGGCACGCGCGTGGCGTTCGGGGTCGCGGCCATCAACTCCACGACACTCTACACGTACATCGACTCGCGCCAGATCGTGGGGATGCTGGTGGGCGCTCGGGGCGGAGCGGAGTACGAGATGCTCGTTCGGCGTCCCGGCATCGGCGTGGATGTGATCGTGGCGCAGTCGTTCGGGCACCTTCTCATCATCGTGGCAATCGCGGTCGCGAACGTGGCCTACCTGGGCGAGCGGCGAGCGAGAAAGAGGGCGGCCGCATGACCGGGTGGAGACCGCACCCCGCGAACCCCTTCTCGTTCGAGGGATTGGTGATCTGGATAGGCGCTCTCGCAACCATCGCGATCTTCTCGTTCCTCTATCGCGAGAACCGTCTCTTCCGGTTCGCCGAGCATGCCCTTCTCGGGCTTGGCATCGGTTTCGCGGTGGCGGCGACCGTGACGGACATTCTCCTGCCGAAATGGTGGCGGCCACTGACGGCCGCCTGGTCCGATGGATCCTGGGGCCTGGTGACCATTCAGGTGGCGACCGGTCTTCTGGGCCTGATGTGGTACGGCCTCTATCACCCGAAGACGGTGTGGATCGCTCGGATCGTCATGGGGCTCACCATCGGGGCGGGCGCAGGGCTCGCGTTCAAGGCGGAGGTCAACGACAAGCTTCCTCAGCTCGTCGCTTCGTTCAAGTCCCCCTACGTGCCGGTCGCCGACTGGACGATGCTGAACAACCCCATCAGCAACACGCTCTTCGTCGTCATCATCCTGAGCGTGCTCTCCTACTTCTTCTTCTCGGTGGACCAGAGGAGCACACCGCTGCGCGTCGGCGCGCGCACGGGCCGCCTCTGCCTGATGGTGACCTTCGGGGTCTTCTTTGGGAACACGATCATGACGCGCATGAGCGTGTTCATCGAGCGCATCTGGTTCTTGCTTCAGCGCTGGCTGGGGATCGCCTGAGAGAGGCAGGGCGTCAGCGCGCTCGGAGCGCGACGCAGATCTCGGAGCGGCAGTGGAAGAGCTGGCGTGCGTCGACGACCTCGTAGCGCGTGGCCAGCTGCTGGAGCGCGTTGTCTACGATGCGCGGCCACGAGCCCCTCGCGGGAGCCTTCTCAGGGAGCTTCAGGGTCGTCAGGGCATCAGCGCTCGGTCGAAGGAACCGGCCGGCCGAGAGCAGCACGCGCACCGCGTTGGCGGCGTCCATGCGGAGGTCGCAGGCGAGGAAGTCCACGCGTGGCGCTCGCGGTAGGAAGTCCTCGACGCGCGCGCGGACGTGGGTCACGCCGCGGTCGGCGGCGACACGCGGGTCGAGGTCTGCTGGGTCGACAGCGATCACACGAAGCCCGCGCTCCCGAAGAGCGCGCGTCCATCCGCCGGGCGCGGCGCCCAGGTCGAGCGCAACGCCCTTCTCCGGGACTGCGATGCCAAACGCCTCGATGGCCTCGAGGAGCTTGAACTCCGCGCGGCTGACCCGGGCCTCTTCGTGGCGGAACCGGCGCTCACCGCCGGGCCATGCGCTGCGGTTGCGGGCGGCCAGCGAGAGCCCTGCCCCCGCCCAGGCGCCGCTCATCGTGAGCGACACGATCCACTCGGGGCTGCGGCAGTCGAGGAGAGCTCCGGTGCGCGCCGCGATCGCGTCGGAGCACGCCTCGTTCACCTCCACCTTGCGCAGCGCATGCGGTCCCGGCCCGAGAAGCCGGGACTGCACCGAGAACCGCGTTCCCGCAGCGAGCCCTGCCGCGACGACGATAGCCGCCTCCCGCAACACGTCCACGTCGGCCGGGCTGTCGCGGAGCGTCGCCTCTGCCTGCACGGGCGCAAGGTGACGCACGAAGACGGGCCGAGCCACCAGGACTCGATCGGCGAAAGCGTCGTAGGGTATGCCCGGCCGGAGGAGCGCCACGCCGGGCGCGAGCACACTCGGCACGGACACGGAGGGAAGGAGAGCGCGCAGCTCCGCGAGTGCCCACTCCTCGGAGCCGGCGGCGCTCGTCGCCAGCGCTGCTTCTTGCTCGGGACGCAATCGCTGCATCAGGCTGCCCCTGCCGAGCCAGGCAGAGCCAGGGTGCGCCATTCCGGGCTGCGCCGGCCGGACGCAACCGGGCCCGGGACCCCGCTTGCGCCGACCGCGGAGGCCATCACCGCCCTGCCAGGGCGCGCGCGACGATCTGGCGGTTCTGACGGGCGATGGACCGAGCCCGCGCGACCGCCTCGCGCACGCGCTCCCGCGCCGCCAGGCCATCCGAGAGGATGGTGTCGGCGACGGCGAGGATCTCCTCGGGCGAGGAGTCGCCCATCGAGAGCGCCCAGTCGCGGAGGCCTGCCTTCTCGTAGAAACCGGGCGTCTTGTGCTCGTAGGCGAGCGCGATCACCGGCGCGCCGCCGGCCAGAGCGAGAATGGCCCCGTGGAGGCGGCTGGAGATCACCACGTCGCAGCCGCCCATGATTGCCGCGTACTCCGCCGGGTGCACGAACCCACCGACCGGGTGCGCCCGTTCCTGAAGCTCTTGCGGAAGCATGTCGACGATGCGCTCCGGGACATCCTCCTCTAAGTGCAGGGTGTCCGGCAGGCGCGGGTGAGAGGTGCAAAGGATGACGTCGGCGTCGTACCGCTCGAGGAGCGACCGCGCCACGACCGCCATCTGCTGCTCGAAGGCGCGCTGGCGCTCGGCGCGGTCGGCGACGCCACCCCACGGCCAGCGGTGCGGCGCCAGGCCAAACCGCAAGGCGCGGGTCCGCGGTGGCGCCAGGTCCGCTCGCGGGGTGCGCGGCTCCAGCAGCACGGCCTCGTCGATCGTCTCGTGCACGTTGGCTCCGCGCAGGCCGATCTGGTCGCGCAGCACGTGCGTGGAGATCGAGTCCCGGCTGATCACGGCCGCCGCGCGCTCCATCACCGGGCGCAGGAGCTGCGGCAGCGGGTCGCCAGGCCGGAACGGACCATAGGAGGCTGCATAGAAGACGAGCGGCTTACCGAGGGCGAGCGCCGCCTCGTACTGCGCGATCCGCAGGTGTCGGTGACCTGCGCCGGTCCACGAGCTGCCGAGGAGCCCTCCGCCTGTGACGAGCACCGCGTCGGCGTCGCGGTAGAGCCGAAGGAGGTCGAGCTCGGCGGGATGCAGCAACAGGTTCGGCAAGCGGCGTGCGGCGAGCCGGGCCTGCGACGGGAAGCGCCACCGCGCCGACTGCCGCCAGGCGCTGGACCAGACGGAGCGCGGAGCCGCTCCGTCGGCCACGACATGCCATAGCGTTGGCACGAAGGTCAGCTCCGGGTAGCGGTCCGCGAACGCGCCGGCCTCCCGCGTGACGGCACAGAAGCAGGCGCGCATGATGGTCTCGGGGCCGAACTCGGCGCGCAGCGACTCCTGCATGGCGAGCAAGATGGCGGCGTCGCCGAGGTTCACCACGACGTTGTCGGTGACGAGGAACTGGTGGGCGCTCACGGCGCCTCTGCTCGGAAGCACGCGGTCCGCCGGTCGATGGGGGCGCGCAGACCGGCAAGGAACCCGCGCACATACCCCCGCCCTCGCGTGATCCCTTGCGGCCTGCCCCTGACGAGCCCGGCCAGGGCCGGCCCGAGCACGAACAAGCGCAGCTCGTGTGCCGCCACTCGCGCCATCCCGGGCGCTCGGCAGCGCCAGAGCTTGGCATGACCAGCCCCAACGCCGACCCAGTCACGGTAGCCGAGGGCGCGGCCCTGCTGCCAGGTCCGAAACCCGTGGTGGAGGACCGAGGTGGCCCCTGTCTCATGGACGGCATGCCCGAAGAGCAGAGCGCGGAGCGCGATATCGGCGTCCTCGTAGGAGAGGAATCGCCCGCCGGCCCCGAGGCACTCGTCGAAGCCGCCAAAACCCGACACGGCCGTCCGGCGCACCGCCATGCCTGCCCCGATGCCGTGCGGCGAGAGGTAGTCCCGGAGCCGCGTCACGCGGCGCTCGCCATCGCAGCTGTACGCCGGAACGAAGCCAGCAGCGGGGTCGTGAGGGCCCGCCAGGACCGAGCAGTAGGCGACGGCGACCGAAGGGTCGCACAAGAAGAGCCTCTCCATGGACGAGAGCCACTCCGGCGGCGCCTCGCAGTCGTCGTCCGTCATCGCGACCACCTCCGCGTGCGAAAGGCGAAGCGCGACGTTTCGCGCGCGACCCAATCCCTGTCCAGGGTCGCGGTGGTAGCGCAGGCGCGGGTCCTGAAGACGGGGGCCGAGAGCGACCTCCGTCTCGCGACCCGGGCTCTGGTCCACGACGAGCACTTCGAAGTCCGGGTGGACGGAAGCGAGCAGGGTCGTTACGACGGTGGCGATGAGGTCGGGACGGTTCCGCGTACACACCGCAACGGTCAGGCGACGCGAAAAGGAAGGCGCCTGGGCGAGGCTTCTGTCGCGCACACCCTGGCTCGAGTCCGGCGTCTCGCTCATGGCCGGGGATCGCGCTCGGTCAGCGGGTGGGGCAACGTGGAGCGCCGGCACGAGGCTGCTGCGCGCGAGGCTGCGATGGCGCTCGCAGGATCGCTCCCGGCCTGGAGTCGCTGCCAGAGCCACACGGCCGCCGGCATGGCTGTTCCTTGCCGGAGCTGGAGGCCGATGCTATAATGGCGGCCGGAACACCGGACGGGCGAACGGCGTGACACGGCGGCAAGGGGCGCAACCGGCTCACACCGCGCGCGCGACCTTGGCCGCCTTCATGCACTTGGTGCAGACCAGCACCCGGCGCGTGGAGCCGCCGACGGTGGTCCGCACGGACTGCAGGTTCGGCAACCAGCGCCGCTTGGTTCGCGGAGCGCGGAGGGCCCACTGTCCCGAGTGCACGTGACGGATGTTCTGGCCGAACTGGGGCGCCTTGCCGCAGACGGAGCATATCTTCATAACCAGTAGAACCTCGTGGCGGGTGATCGGTCCCGGTAATGTCCGGGGCGCACAGCCCCACAGTATAGCACAGGTGCTCTGGTGGATGGAACGTCGAGTGAGACCGAGCAGGTACGCGGAAGCGGGGAGCCGGGCGCGTGAACGATGGTGACTCGGTGGCCCGCGTCTTGCGAAGGCCGGCGGCGCTCGCTCCTGAGGACAGCGTGGAGCGCGCGGCAAACCTTCTGCGGCACACCGGCGCGGAGCTCGCTCCTGTCACGGATAGGAGGGGCGTCCTCCTGGGGGTCGTCGGCTCCGGCGATCTGCGATCGGTTCTGAGCATCCCGGACGTCTCTGCGGCCTCTCGCTCCCCGGTGGCGACGGTGATGCGCCCTCCGGATCAGGCGCTGCGGCGCTCGGCCACGGTGGGAGAGGCGCGTCAGGCGCTGGCAGGCTCACGCGATCCGGTGCTTTTCGTCCTGGATGAGCGCGGGCGCGTCATCGGCGCCGTTGTGTGGACCGACCTCCTGAGCGCGGAACCGGCCTCCGCCCGCCCGCTGCACGTGGGCGGCATGGCGACGCCGTGGGGCGTCTACCTGCACTCGGGGCTGGCGCGCGGGGGCGTGGGGGACCTCTCGTTGCTTGCCAGCGGGGCGGTCCTTGGGTTGCTCTTCGCCGTGAGCTACGGTCTCGTGGGCGCGGCCGCGTACGGCCTCCAGCGAGCGGCTGGCTGGCCCCTCTACGACCTCTGGGGCGCGGCAGCGGTCGCCCCCGGCGCCGGCGGGCTGGCCTGGCTCGCCCTGCAAGCCGCCGCGCTGCCCGTGTTCCTCGTGCTGCTGCGGGCTTTGCCCCTCTCGGGGTACCATGCTGCCGAGCACCAGACCGTGCACGCGCTGGAGAGGGGCGAGCCGCTGCATCCGGAGGTGGTCGGCCGCATGCCTCGGGTGCATGCCCGCTGCGGGACGAACCTCCTAGCAGGAGCGATCGTCTTCGCTGGCGTTCTGCAGGCATCGGTGGGGGCGGGGCTGACGGGGTTCGGGGCGACGGAGGGAGCCCTCCTTGGCGCGGCGGGCGCGCTGTTCACGTGGCGGAGCATGGGCGCCTGGCTGCAGCGGTACTTCACGACGCGACCGCCCACGCCAAAGCAGCTGGCCGCGGGCATCGCGGCCGGCCGCGATCTCGAGCGCGACTATGGGTCGGCCTTTGCTCGCCGTCCGACGCTCGTTCGCCGCCTGTGGGCGGCGGGGCTGCCCCAGACGGCCGGCGGCGCTGCCGCAGGGCTTGGCGCCGCGATCTGGGCAGGTCAACTATTGTTCGGCCTGGGCTCATAGGCCCCGTGCCTCGTCGGGGCGCCATTCACCTCTTCGTTCGGAGTGCACCTTGATCACCGAGCAGCTTGCTTCCGCCGTTCGGGCCGCGCTCGACGCTGCCCACGACGCTGGCGACCTGGCGATCGGTTCGGCGGGGGTGGACGTCGCGTTCGAGCCGCCTCGCAGCAAAGAGTTCGGCGACTACGCCAGCAACGTGGCGCTGACGCTGGCCCGGCGGGCTGGACTGCCTCCGCGCGAGCTGGCCGCCCGCATCGCTCGCAACATCGGGAACGCGGATGGTGTCATCGATCGCGTGGAGGTGGCCGGACCAGGCTTTCTGAACTTCTACCTCAAGCCCGGCTGGCTGCATGACACCCTGGTTCGCATCGAGGAGGAGGACGACGCCTACGGCTGCTCCAGCGGGAGGGCCGGCGAGCGGACGCTGATCGAGTTCGTATCGGCCAACCCCACCGGTCCGATCAGCGTCGTCAACGGCCGCGCAGCCGCGCTGGGCGACTCGCTGGCCAACCTTCTGGAGGCGTGCGGCGCCCAGGTCGACCGCGAGTTCTACGTCAACGATGCCCTGAACTCGACACAGCTCGAGCTCATGGGCCAGTCGCTGGCGGCACGCTACCTGCAGGAGCTTGGCGAGCCCGCCGAGGTGCCCGAGGACGGCTATCACGGCGAGTACCTGGTCGAGATCGCGCGGGCCGTCGTGGCGGAGGTCGGCCGGCGTTACGCTGACCTGCCGGAACCGGAGCGGTCGCGGGTCTTCAGGGATCTCGCCGCCGCGCGTATGGTCGAGCAGCAGCGCATCGATCTGGAAGCCTTCGGCGTGCGGTACGACACATGGTTCTACGAGAGCTCGCTCTACCGCGACGGGCTCGTCCAGCGCGCCATCGAGAAGATGCGCGAGCGAGGACATGCCTACGAGAAGGACGGAGCTCTCTGGCTGACCTCCGTCGCGCTGGCCGGCGATGACCAGGACCGTGTGCTCGTGCGGTCCAACGAGCGCGAGACCTACGTTGCGGCTGATGCCGCCTACCACGCGAGCAAGTTCGACCGGGGGTACAACCGGCTCATCGACATCTGGGGCGCGGATCACCACGGCTATGTGGCGCGCCTGAAGGCAGGGATCGCCGCCCTGGGGTACGACCCCGATCGCTGCGAGATCATCCTCACCCAGATGGTGCTCCTCGTGCGGGATGGCGAACCGGTGCGCGGCTCCAAGCGCGCGGGCGACATCATCCCGCTGTCGGACCTCGTCGAGGAGATCGGTCGCGACGCAGCACGCTTCTACTTCCTGCTAAACTCGTACGACACGACATCGACGTTCGACCTCGAGCTTGCGAAGCGGCAGAGCAACGAGAACCCGGTGTACTACGCTCAGTACGCCCACGCCCGTTGCCGGAGCGTCGAGGCACGGGCGCGCGAGCTTGGCGTAGCCATGCCGCCGGCCGCCTCCGTCCAACGCGACCTGCTCACGCACCCGAAGGAACTGGACTTGCTCCGCAAGCTGGCCGATTTCCCCGGAGAGGTGGCGCTTGCCGCGGATCTTCTGGCGCCGCATCGGCTCACGGCCTTCGTGCGAGAGATCGGGCAAGCGCTCCACCAGTTCTACGAGGAGTGCCCGGCGCTGAAGGAGGGCGTTCCCTCCGAGCTGCGAGACGCCCGGCTGGCGCTGTTCAACGCGACCCGGATCGTTGTGCGGAACCTCCTCGCGCTGCTCGGGGTCTCGGCGCCGGACCGGATGTAGGACGGCCTGACCGCATCGCTGCGCGCTCCAGCGCCGCCGCCACTGCAGCGCGTATCTCCGCCAGCGCGTGCGGGTTCGGCGGGTCTACCTGCAACGTGCCCGCATCCTCGGCGAAGCGCTGCGCTTGCCGACCCGCGAGCCATGGGATGGACCGCAGGGCTTCCTCGACGCGCGCACGCCCCCAACCGGCGGTCCCGGCCAGCAGCAGAAGATACTCAGCGTCCTGCTGGCCCCGACGGAGCGCTTTCAGCCGGAGGCTCGCCAGCGGCCCGCGGATCCCAAACCGGTCCCCTGGGTAGAGCAGCGTGGTCGGCGTCGGCTTCTCGAAGCTGCCGTCTCCGCCCAGGCTGTTCCACGGCAACACGCCGTCCGCTCCCATGGCCAGAGCGGCGAGACACCATGCGGCGCCGCGCTCGTTCGGGTCCCTCAAGGCGTTCGCCTCGCCGTAGTGCCAGAAGCGCACTCCCCACCGCCGCTGCATGTCACGGCACCGCTCGTTATAGCGCAGAAGCTCGCCGGAGACGCACATCAGGTCAACGAGGCCGTCCAGCCAGTCGCGCTGCCACTGCGGTCGCGAGATGTCCGCGCGGAAGAGCAGATTCGCGGGCACCTGGCCGTTCGGTGAGGCGGACCGCACGCCGTCGCGGAACAGCCCTCCGAACCAGCGCAGGGCCAGCCAGTCGTCACGGTGCATCGGCTCGTCGAGGAGCCACCAGGACGACCCTCGCCCGCCCTGCGCGGGGTCTCGGAAGTAGTACTTGTTGTTCAGGTAGAAGTGGAAGCGCGTTCGGCTCCAGCCCTTCGCGGCAATGTGCCGGGCGAACTCCCGGCTGGCAGCGCGGAAGGCCTCCGCAAAGGCGGCGGAGAACGCCTGCTCGATGGAAGGCGCCAGCAGGGCGTGCTCGGCGACGCACTCGGGGTAGGCGGCGGTCGAGGGGCGAAACGCGTAGTGGTCGCGGATGGACGACGGCCAGCCTTCGTGGAGAGGCAGGTAAGCGTGCGTGACGGGCACGCCGCGGCGCGGCATATCGCGGAAGGCGGAGCCGTCGAAGTATCGCCCGTGACGCGCGTCATACCCGGACCAGTCCGTGACCCGCAAGCCGGGGCCGACACCCTCCGTGCGCGGCACGTAGTCGGGGTTCGCAACGCCTGCCTGGTTGTAGCCCAGGATGTTCAGCGTGGCGCGGTGGGCATGCGCCATGCGGTGGAACCGAAGCTCGGTCTCGGCATCGCCGGGCGGGCCATAGGCGTTGAGGTCCACTTCGAAGCCGAGGGTGTCGGGAAGCAGCAGGGGCAAGACCCGCAGCGAGATGGGCACGCTCACGGCGCGGCCGCCCGCGGGCGTCACGCGCACACGGCCCGCGTAGTCTCCCGGCCTCGCCTGGTGCGGAACGTACAGGTCGACCCATACGGCCTGGTTCCGCTGCTGAGGGACCCCGTTCCGCTCGTCCGGGATCCGCAGCACGTCGCCCGTTGGGACCACGACCTCCCCACACCACCGCCCGTCACGAACGTACCAGACGCGACCCACCTGCGACCACCCTGAGTCGAGTCTGGCGCCGCCATGGCCGGCGAGCGGCTCCAGCTCCACCTGGAACTCCAGCGGCGCGTCCGTCCGGCGCTCGACGATGAGCTGGAACGCCACGAACTCGTTCCGCGCGGCCTGCAGGAGGACGCGCCGCCCGTCCCAGATCGGGCTTGCCTTCGGTCTCGCTCCGCCGGCCCCGATGTCACCGCCCGTCAGCGGGTCCACTTTGCGCAGGTCCTCGACGGCCCACACTCGGAGGCGGTCCGTCTCGAGCGCTGGCGCCAGTTCGCCGGCCGGCGCCAGCCACCCAACCGGCGCCGGGGGCAGCGTCACGCTTCTCCGGCTCTGTTGGGCCGGCGTCTTGGGGGCGCCCTGTGCAGCAGGGGGCAGCGATTCGCCTGGCCCGAAGGACACGAGCAGGTACGGCGCGTAGCCCGACTGCTCACGGGAGTGGACATCGTTGTTTGCGTAGGTCTGCCCCTTCTCGTCGGTAACAGCCAGCCCGTGCGATCGGCCGAGCGCCACCTCTTCGAGCAGATCGGCGGGCACTTCGGCCTCGATCCAGCCATCGGGGGCGCCGCGGATGTCGGCAAAGGCCATGCGCGTCCCTCCGACGGTGAACGCGGCCCCGGTGAAGTCCCCCGCGCGCTCGGCGCACCATCGGGCGTCGCGCCCGTCCGGTGAGTGGAACGTGGCGCCATCGCGCGATTCCGTGCCGGCGCCAGTCCCTTCCAGCCAGGGCGTCGCCACGGTGGAGAAACCCAGCGTCCGCAGGCGAACGGGGCCGGCGGGATGCAGCCTCAGCACCGCCGATGCTATCCGGCGGCCGCGGAGCGCGTCTCGATCCGGCATCATCAGCATCCACATCTCGATGCCCTTGAGGCGGATGCGCGGGCTGGCGCCGAAGTTGAGGCGCACTTCTGTCGGGTGCGAGCTGATGTTCGTGTCGGCGACAACGGCGATTCGCACCGGCTCGGCCGGCTGCGCCGGAGAGGCAACGGTCAGGAATGGAAGCAGCAACGGAGCCCTCCCTTGACGGACTGCAACGCGATCTCTTGCTTCCGCGAGGCCTGAGCCAGGTCCTGCTAGCAGGCAGGATCGCGCGGGCTCGCGTGCGAACAGAGCGTTCGTGCCGGCCTGAAGGGCCGGCCCCGGGGTTCGGAGGAACTGCCATGCTTGCCGCCGTGCTGATGGACTTCAACCGTCTCGAGCTGCAAGAGGTGCCCACGCCGGAACCGGGTCCGGGCGAGGCGCTCGTTCGCATCCGCGCGTGCGGGTTCTGCGCCACGGACTACAAGGCGATCACCGGCCGCCGGCGCAACGTGCGTTTCCCCGCGATCGTGGGCCACGAGCCGGCCGGCATCGTGGCGGCGGTCGGAACCGGCGTCCGCTCGGTCCACGAGGGCGACGAGGTCATCGTCCAGCCCAGCGGGTTCTGCGGCTTCTGCGCGGCCTGCCGTCGGGGCGACACGCACTACTGTGACCAGGGCTACACGACCGGCGGTGACGGTCCGGACGACACGAGGCCCGGCAGTTTTGCCGAGTACACGGTCGTGGCGGAGACCTCGCTCTTCCCGAAGCCGCCAGGCATCAGCTTCGACGCCGCCTGCCAGACCGAGCCGGTGAGCGGCGCCTGGAAAGGGGTCATCCACAAGTCGCAGATGCAGGTGGGTGACGACGTGGTGGTGATCGGTACTGGCGGCATCGGCATGTACTGTCTGATGGTGGCGCGCGCAGCGGGAGCGGGCCGGCTTGTCGCCGTGGACGTCAGCGAGCATGCGTTGGCGACCGCGCGCCGGCTTGGCGCCACGCACGCCGTGAACCCTGCGACGCAGGATGCACGCGAGGCCATCGCCGAGACACTGCCCGCCGGGCCGGACCTGGTGATCGAGGCGGCTGGACCGATCGAGGCGGTGCGTCTGATGGTGAGCCTCTTGCGCCGCGGCACGCGGTGGAACGTCTTCGGGATCACGACGCACGAGACGTTCGAGCTCGACGGGGGGCTGACCCACTTTCTCGAAGCGCGGATGGACGCCAGCTTCGGCACGAACCCCCTGGCGATGACGCAGGCCATCCGGTTGATCGAGCGCGGTCTGGTGAACCCCGAGGATGCCATCTCGCATCGGTTTGCGCTGACGGAGATCCATCACGCTGTCGAGGTGATGGGCGGGCCGGACCGCAACAAGGTGATCATCCACCCGTGATGGGCAGCGAGGCTTCGGTGGGCAGCGACTTCTCGGGACGCGTGGCCGTCGTGACGGGCGGGTCGGCCGGCATCGGCGCCGCCATTTCTCGGGCGCTTGCCGACGCCGGGGCAGAGGTATGGTTCTGTGCGCGCGGCGCCGAGCGCGGGCGGCGCACCGCTCTGGAGATAGGAGAGCGCGCCCACTACGTACCGGCCGACCTGACGGACACGGCACGCGTGGCACGCTTCGCCACCGTCGTTGCGGAGTCGGCGACAGCGGTGGATTACCTCGTCAACAACGCGGCGATGGATGACCGCGTGCCCTTCGAGGAGGCCACCCCCGATGCCGTGGACCGCATGCTGGACGCCAACCTGCGCTCCGCCATCCTCGTGACGCGGGCGTTCCTCGACCTGCTTCGGGCCGGCAGCGGTCGTGCCATCGTCAACCTTGTCACGACGAACTACCTGCTTGGGCTCGCTCCGTTCACTCTCTACAACGCGGCAAAGAGCGGCATCGTGGGCTTCACGCGGTCGCTGGCGCGCGAGCTCGGGCCGGAGGGCATCCGTGCCAACATGGTGAGCCCGGGCTGGGTGATGACGGAGAAGCAGCTCCGAGAGCACGTCACCGAGCAGGACAAGCGGGAGTTGCTCGAGGCGCAGGCGCTGAAGTTCCTGCTGACCGAGGAGGACATCGTGGGTCCGGTGCTCTTCCTGCTCGGGTCCGGCGCCCGTGCGGTGACCGGTCAGAACCTGGTCGTGGACGCCGGCAAGGTGATGGTCTAGCCAGCGCCGACGGGTTAGCCGGCGGGGGTTGTGGGCGTCGTCGGCGGCTGGGAGGCGCACTCCTCGGCGTACTGGCGGGCTGTCATGAACCGCAGCCCGAGGCTTCTGGCGTAGGGGACGATCTCCCGGATCCAGGATGCCTTGCGCTCGAAGCCATCGTCGGAAGCGCAGCCGTGGTCATGAGAGGCCAACGACCAGACGAGGCCGCGCGCCGCCACGGCGTCGGCGACAGACCGCAGGTGGTCGATGTAACGTTCACCCGGCTGGCGAGCGGCGAACTGCTCCCACAGGTAATCGTCCTGGTAGTCGTGGATGAGGATCTCCAGGACGTCGGGGAACCCCTGCACAGCATACGCGAACGGCTGCCACTCCAGGGGAACTGGCTGGGAGTCCGCCTCGTTGCGGCCGAAGGTGCGGAGCACGCGGAAGCCGTGCCCGTGGACGACCTCGAGGAGGTCGGGGCGGTCACCCAGTCCCCGGTAGTAGCACCATGGCCCCGTCAGTGCCTCGGCGCGCCTGCCCAAAACGTGATCGAACGCTTGCTGGGCGCGGTCGAGGTCGGCGTCGATCTCCTCGATGGAGGCGCCCCGCACCATCTGGAACGGCGCACCGAAGGCCTCGGCCGCGTGCGGCGGGAAGCGCGTCACGATCGTCTTCAGGAGGAGGTGCGAATAGGTATGCGACTGGACGTCGACCAGCGGGTGCGCCTCGGCGCGCCGGAACCGGTCCGGCCAGCGCTCGAGTGTGCGGCCCGTAACGTACCACGTGACCGGTATGTCGAGCCGGTCCACCAGTGGCAGCGCGCGGTCAACGAAGCCTGCCGCATTTTCGTCGGCCGTCTCCACGTCGATTCCCAGCAGCACCGTTCCCGGCATCGAAGGCCTCCCTTAGCGCGCGCTGGAAGTTCGGCCTGCGGTCGAGCGGTTCCTCCACGCGCGGGCGCCATGCCGAGCTGCCGCGATTCCTTACCCCGGCAAAACTTCGTGATCGCCCGCCGGCAGGATTGCCAGGGTGCGCCGGCGAATGGCCCGTCGCCAGGCCTTGCGCCCACCTGACGGGGCGCGGCGTCACACCCATGAAGGCGGTGAGAACATGAGCAGCCCGAGCGAGCCCCGGAAGGCAGTGGTGCGATCGCGCGAGGGAGGAGGCGCCGCCGGGCCGGGAGGCCCGCGGTCGGGTCAGGCGGTCTTCCGGCTGGGTCCCGACCTGGCGCACGACCTGCGGGGCGGGAGGCCGTACTTCCTTGTGCCGCTCGATCGGGACGACGAGCGGGAGAACGTGCGCAAGCGCGTCCTCGCCTGGTCGAGACGCCCCCGTACGACGCCGGACGGACAGCCCGGGCCTCCGATCGCCACGACCGATCTCTACGTGCTGAGCCACGGCTGGCACCGGAACTTCTTTGGCGCCGCCGAGGCCTATGATCGCATCGTGAGCCGTGTGGTGCTGCTGATGCACCGCCTTCGGCTGCCCATGCCACAGCCCTACCACCCGATCTTCCTCACGATGCACTGGCACTCCGACCCTGGCGAGAACCAGTGGGTGGACCGCAGGGGTCGGCGCAGCAAGTCAGACTTCCTGCGCCGTGTGGAGATCGTGTTCCGGAGGCCTCTGCCGGCGGAGGAGGCGAACGCGGCGCCTGGGGAGACCTTCACCGATGTCTTCGAAGACATCTTCGAGCTGCTTTCCAGGCTTTCCGCACCGGACACCAGCGCTCTGGGCCACTCCTTCGATGCAGAGGCGGAGCGTCTCGCCGGCCTGCTCGACCGCTACGACCTTCGCGAGGCCATCGGCGTTCGGCCCTCCGACAAGATCGCGATCGTCTGGAGCTGCTACTGCCAGGCGACGCCGAAGAGGGTGCTCGTGGACCAGACGGAGCGGCCCGGGCGCTACCTGGGGTTTTTGGCCGCCCTTGGCTCGCTGCGCAACTTCGTGGTAGCCACCCTAGGCTTCGTCGCCGTCGCGGGGTACCTGCTCCGCGCGGACTGGGGGGCCGTGCTGCGGTGGCTGGGGGGCCTTTGGGTCGGCCTTCGTGGCGCGGCAGGCTCGGTCGGGCCGGTCGCGGTGGTGCTGGCGGCGATCGAGGAGGCGGGTCGACGCCTCGCGTCCACCTCATCGGCATGGGCGGGTCTCTTCGTCGCCCGCCCGTTGTGGTGGCAGCTTGGCGTCGTACTCCTGTCCTCGCTCCTGGTTTTGGAGCTTGGCGCGCTGAAGGGCCGGCGCGGCGGCGAGAAAGGCCGGCCCGGCATTCCTCTCTTCAGCGTCGTGATGTGGCTGCCCGCCCAGATCCTGCTCACGGCGCCTCTGCTGGTCTATCTGCTCTTCACCTTCTTGCTGGGCGGAGTTCTCTGCGGCTACGGTCGATGGCGCCGGCCGGTCGGGCTGTTCGATGAGCGCCAGGGCCTGCGCAACGACCCCCGTGCGCCGGCTGCGCGCGTGCACACCCGCTCCATCCTCGCCGAGGTGGCGCGCTACCCGCTTCATCGGCTACGGCGCATTGTGCCCGATGACACCGGCCTCAGCCGGCTGCTGGAGGACATCGACTGCCAGCTCGCCTTCTGGCAGATGCAGATGCGCGCCGTCATGGTCGGACGCAAGGCTGCCGAGTTCCTCGCCGACCTGCTGGCGGACCCCGAGGCGGAACTGCTGCGCGGGGCGCGCATCCATTTCCTGGGCCACAGCTTCGGCGGCCTGGCCGTCTGCAACGCGGTCCGCGTGCTGGCCTTGGACGACGCGGTGCAAGCACGGG
>Ga0272446_1003943_pt1 | contig 18061 bp, 21 predicted proteins | sample YNPCB0061_FD_194587 | JGI IMG/M metagenome (GOLD analysis project Ga0272446, IMG submission 194587) | Hot spring microbial mat communities from Yellowstone National Park, WY, United States - YNP-CB-006-1 | ecosystem: Environmental > Aquatic > Thermal springs > Hot (42-90C) > Sediment | place... | reverse complement strand
AGCCAGCTGAGGTCTTCGCCGGCGGCGGGCTGGGCGGGGGCAGGTTCCTGGGGAGGAATAGCGCCGAGTTTGTTCAGCCAGTCGAGGTCTTCTTCGGGAGCGGCGGCGGAGGGAGCAGGTTCTTCCATCCCTTTGGCGGAGGCTTCGAGTTCGCGGAGCCAGCCGAGGTCTTCGCCGGCGGCGGGCTGGGCGGGAGCAGGTTCCTGGGGAGAAATAGCGCCGAGTTTGTTCAGCCAGTCGAGGTCTTCTTCAACGGAGGACGCGGCGGGCTTCCCGGTTTCCTGAGGGAACCACTCGGTCTTGTCGGCGGGTGGTTGGGTTTCGTCAAGGAAGGGGAAAGGAGCGGTAGATTCTTGCGGGGAGGGCGGCGCGGGTTCTTCTTTTTTGAGGGAAGGAGCGATGCCGGTCAGCCAGTCTGGCAGTTCTTCTTCGTCGAATTCGGTCTGCGAGATGAGCCCCGCCAGGAGGTCGGGCGGTTCTTGCTGGACCTTGGGCCTGGCTGGCGGGAAAAGGGCTTCCTCCTCCGCCTCTTTTTTCTCTACTTCTTTCTTTCCCTGTTGACGGGCTTCTTTGAGCCAGTCGGGCAGGATTTGTTCCAATTCGCCGGTGCTTTTTGGGGTTGGTCCTTCGCCGATGCGAACCACCAGGTCAGAGGGCGGCAAAGGAGACTGGCAGAACTGGCAGGTATCTAGAAAGTCGGGGTTTTCTTTGCCGCAGTTGGGACAGCGAATTTCAGCCATTAGTTCCCCCCGTAAGGACGGTCGATGCCGAAGAGTACGCGCAGGGCTGTGAGCAGTGTTCCAAGCGCCACGCCAATCAGCAACCCACGCGCGCCGCTGGTAGAGAGCGTTGCCATTACGTCGAGGATGAGTTGATCTACGAAGGGGATGGGACCAAACGGTTTTGGCATGGAGGCAACGAGGAAGATGAGGAAGGCGGCAAGGAAGATGACGCTCATCAGGTCGGTGCGGCGGCGCAGGAGGCGGATGCTGGCATAGACGAGGGTGATGGCGAGGATTGCCAGCAGGGATGCTTCAACCGGGACGATGACCGCTTCCATGGCTGTACGCAGGAAGATATGGTCTGTTCCCAAAACCAGCCCCAGCCCAAATGTAATCACAAGAGCAAAGACCAGCAGCGCGCCATACAGTCCACCGGGCTGACGGGAGCGCAATTTTTCCATTTGCACGCTGACGAGGTTGAGAATTCCCACCAGGACCGCCGCGCCGGCGATGACGATTGCCCAATCGGTGAGGAGGAGGCGCAGTTGTTCCAGTATGGGAAACGTCTGTCGCAGGAAATATCCCAATAGAACGATAACGCCGGAGGCAATGGCAAGAGCGGCAGTCAATACTCGCAGCATCAGAAATTGACTCCTAAAAATTTCAAGACAGCCCCGCTCAAAATGGCGAGGATGACCAGCCAGCGCAGGATGTCTTGGGTTTGCAGGCTGGCTTCGTGCGAAGCGCCTGCGCCAAGGTAAGCGCCGGCAGCAAAGAGTTCTTCTCCAATCAGCGGTTGTTGTGAGGCGGCGTAGAGGATGGCTTGCGCGGTGAGGTTGTCGCTGGCGGCGATGAGGTCGGCGGTTTTGCTCTCAGAGGCGTCTGTCAAAAGGGCTGCCTCGGCGCCAAGTTCGCCAATGACGATGTTTGCAGAAACGTCTTCATCACGGATGACGGGCAGCGTCCCTGCGGCAAAGGCGAAGGGGGTGAGTCCGGTCAAACGTCCGGCAGTGAGGCGGTATTGGTCTTCTGCGCGGGCGGCGCGATAACCGGATTGCAAGGTGTCCTGTGAAAGAAGAGCGAGGGAGGCGTCGCCGGATGTGACGATGGGCTGCTGGTCGCTCAGGGAGGCGCGTTCGGTAAGGCGGCGGAGCATGGCAAGCGCCGCAAGCGCCGAGCCGCCGCGTGCGGTGAATAAGTTACCGCGTCCCAGAGAGATGTGCAGGCGCGTGCCGCCTTCTACCGAAAGACCGATGGCGTGGTTGAGGCGCTCATAGGCTTCGATTTTGCGAAACACGGCAGGCGAGCGGCGGCGCAGGAGGGTGAGTACCAGCAAAAGCACAGCCGCAAGAATCAGGATGAGCAATGCGATCATGTCAGGCGCTCCCCGCGCAGGTATTGCAGAAAGGCTTGGGTTTCCTGTTCATTTTCGAGCATGTGTGCGAGCGAGTTGATTGTTTTGCCCCCCAGCAGGGGTTGACCGATATATAACACTTGCGCCCCCAACAGAGCAATCGGAGAACCTGCTTCTAACAGCCATAAAGCAAGCCCGTCGAGTTTGAAACGCTGCAATGTTCGTGCCCATGCCGGCCAGTCTGCGCGTGATTGCATGTACAAAGTATAGCATATTTTAGAGGCGGCTCGACTCAGCCAGAAGGCATGTCAATTTCAGTGTCGTTGCGATTCTGTCGAAGGCGGCGGGCGGCACAGGGCGTGAAGACAGCATAGTATAATCGTGGCAGAATTCACGTACGGAGGAACCATGACCGAGAAAAAGATTCGCGTCCTCGTTGCCAAACCCGGCTTAGACGGGCATGACCGCGGCGCAAAAGTCGTGGCGCGCGCGCTGCGCGACGCCGGCATGGAGGTCATTTACACCGGCCTGCGCCAGACGCCGGAAATGATCGCCGAAGCCGCCTTGCAGGAGGATGTGGATGTGGTGGGGCTTTCCATCCTCTCTGGTGCGCACATGGCTCTCGCTCCGCGCATTCTGGAATTACTCAGAGCCAACGGGCAGGAGAACGTCAAGGTTTTCATCGGCGGCATCATCCCAGATGACGACATGCCCAAACTCAAGGAGATGGGCATCACGGGCATCTACGGTCCCGGAGCATCCACCGAGGAAATTATCCGGGACATACGCGAAGCAGTGAAATCCTGAAATTACGCAATACGAAAGATGTGTTGCGTAATTTCATGTAGAGGACTATTTTGCAAACCAAACAGATTCTCGAAGGCAGCCGCCTGGCGCTCTCTCGCCTGTTGACTCAGGTGGAAAACGATTCGGCAGAGGGGCGCCGCATGCTTGCCGAACTTTTTCCCCATACCGGTCGGGCGCATCTCATTGGCGTGACCGGCGCCCCCGGCACAGGGAAATCGTCGCTCGTCAATCAACTCACCCTGCATTACCGAAGAACCAGCCAAAGCAAAGTTGCCATTATCGCTGTGGACCCCTCCAGCCCGTTCACAGGCGGCGCGGTGCTGGGTGACCGGGTGCGCATGCGCGATCTCTCCGGCGACGAGGGGGTCTTCATCCGCTCGATGGCTTCGCGCGGCTCGGTGGGCGGCTTGGCGCAAAAAACCGCCGCCTTCGTGCAGGTTTTCGATGCCGCCGGCTACGACATCGTGATCATCGAAACCGTTGGCGCAGGGCAAAGCGAAGTGGACATTGCCCGCCTTGCTCACACCACCCTCGTGGTCGAAGCGCCCGGGCTCGGCGATGACATTCAGGCAATCAAAGCAGGGATTCTAGAAATCGCAGACGTGCTGGTCATCAACAAGGCAGACCGGCCCGGTGTGGAAAACACGGAACGCGCGCTTCGCACGACGCTCGAACTTGCTCATCCGACGAAGCGCGTCATCCTCCACCATGGCCGCAAAATGAACGTCAGCAGCGGGATGCAAAGCGAAACGAACCTTTGGATTCCTCCCATCCTCAAAACCGTCGCCACAGAGGGAACGGGCATTCCCGAACTGGCAGAGGCAATTGCCAGGCACAAGTCGCACCTGCACCAGAGCGGAGATTGGTCTGCCCGCGACAGAGCCAGGCTGAAGTCTGAACTGGATGCGGTACTGCAGGAAGAACTGATGAGCCGTTATCTGAGCGGCTCTCATCAGGAAGCCTACGAACAGGCGTTGGAAAAAGTCACCCACAGAGAATGGTCGCCCTACGAAGCGGTTCGAGCGCTGCTAAACGGAAAATTGACAGATCACGAAAACACCACCACAACACCTTTGTAAGCTTCCCTTTGTAAGGAGAGAAATGTTTCCACATCCGCATCACGAAATCAAAATGTACGGAGAAATCAAACTCTATGCCGGTTCCGGCTCGCCAGATCTGGCGCAAAAAATTGCCGATTGTCTCGGTAAATCTTTAAGCCCGCGCGAAGTGATTCAATTTCCCAATGAAAACATTTTCGTCAAACTCAAAAGCAGCGTGCGTGGACAGGATGTGTACATCATCCAAACCACCTCCTCACCCGTGCATTACAACCTGATGGAATTGCTGATCATGATTCAGACCACGCGGCTGGATTCAGCGGCGCGCATCACAGCGGTCATCCCCTACCTTTGTTACGGGCGCTCCGACAAAAAAGACCAGCCGCGCGTGCCGATTACCGCGCGCCTCATAGCAGACATGATCGAAATCGCCGGCGCCGACCGCTACATGACCTTCGACCCGCACGCCGGACAGGTGCAGGGCTTTTTCTCCATCCCCGGCGATGTGCTGACTGCCTCGCACATGATCAGCGACTACATCAAGGAAAATCTGTTTCAGGGAATGGTCAACCCGGTGGTAGTGGCAACCGACCTGGGCTTCGCCAAGAAAGGACGTAACTACGCCCTCGATCTCAACGTCCCCATTGCATTCATCGAAAAACGGCGCATCGGCAATGAAGCCAAAGCCGAAGCGCTGACCCTGATCGGCGACGTGAAAGACCGCGACGCCATCATCGTGGACGACGAAGTAGATACCGGCGGGTCGGTGGCGCAGGCGGTCAATGTGGTCAAACAAAACGGCGCGCGGGATGTGTACCTGGCGTTCATCCACCCCATTTTCTCGAAGAATGCCGCACAACTGCTCGCCTCTCTGCCCATAAAACAAATCATCACCACCGACACCGTCCCCATCCCGCCTGAAAAAATGAAACTGCTCGAAGGACGCCTGACCATCCTCTCCGTTGCGCCCATGCTGGCAGAAGTCATCCAGCGCGCCCACGAGGGACGCAGTGTGGGAGAAATGTTCGGCGAATAAGAAGCGTGTCAAGTTTCAGGTGTCACGTATCACCTTGCACTTGAAACATGACACTTGACACCTCACACCGAAAATGCCCGAACTTCCCGAAGTCGAAACCATTGCCCGCAACCTGCGACCACACCTGCTTGGACGGAAAATTCAAGATGCCGACTTGCATTGGACGCGCACACTTGCCGCGCCTTCACCGCGAAAATTCAAGGAACAAATCAAAGGTCAAAAGATAGAAGAAGTTTCACGCCGCGCCAAATTCCTCATCCTGCATCTTTCCACTTTCGATTTGCTCATTCACCTCCGCATGAGCGGCGACCTGCTCATCAGAAATAGTACAACCGAACCACAACTACATGACCGTCTGATATTAAAATTATCAGGCGGAAAATCGCTGGTATTCAACGACACGCGCAAGTTTGGGCGAATCTGGTTGACAGACAAGCCGCAGCAAGTGCTCGGCAACCTGGGACCCGAACCTCTCGGCACACACTTCACCCCCGAATGGCTTCACACCGCTCTGCATGCCAAACGCCGTCAGCTCAAACCCCTGCTCCTCGATCAGACCTTCCTCGCCGGGCTTGGCAACATCTACACCGACGAGGCGCTCCACCGCGCAAAACTGCATCCGCTGAGACTATCGAATTCGGTATCGAAGGAAGAGGCTCGAGCGCTGCACGAAGCGATCCGCCGCGTCTTGCGCGAAGGCATCCGCCGCAACGGCGCATCCATAGACTGGGTCTATCGCGGCGGCGAATTCCAAAACCACTTCCGAGTGTACGACCGCGAGGGCAAACCCTGCAAAGTTTGCGGCACACCCATCCAAAAAATGATCGTCGGTCAGCGCGGCACACACATTTGCCCGAAATGTCAGGCTTTCAAATAACCTTATGGAAGATTTGAACCTCCTCCCCATCCTCATCCCGCTCCTTGCTTTACTCGCAGGGTGGGCAATTGGCTTCTTCGACTCCAACCTGCGCACCGCAAAGAAAATCAAACAGGCAGAAGACTCGGCGCGCGCAGCCATTGAAGAAGCAAAAAAACGCCTCGACGAAGAAGAACAGAAACAACTGACAACTCAACCGCCCGACGACCCCGGTCTCCTGCGCCTCAAAAACCAGAACGGCATCCTCACCCTCGAACTGGACGGCGTGCGCGTGGACGCTTCTGCATTCACCCCTCAGCAGCGCAAACGCCTCATCGAACTGCTCAACACCATCCGCCCCTGGCTGGAGGGAAAAACGATTCCTCCCGCCCCTCAGCCTGCTTCACCCCCCTCCGCATCTATACCGCCTCAGCCGCCCTCCCAGCCCCTCCGCCCGGCGCCTGCCGTCAAACCCGCGCCGCCCGCCCCTCGTCCAGCAAAAGACGCACCGCCCCCCACCTCCATTGTGGGGCAAATCAACGAAATCCTTCAAGCGCGCATTGCCGGCACACCGCTCGCCTCGCCGGGCATCATTCTCATGGAATCCGCCACAGGCGGCGTTCTCGTCTATGTAGGCATCCACAAATACGAAGGGGTGGACGAAGTTCCAGATGAAGCGGTCAAAATCGCCATCCGCGCCGCAATTGCCGAGTGGGAAAGAAAATATACGCCGGGGTTGTAGGACAAGACCAATCTTGTCCTACGCTGGAGTGTAGCGCGCCGTCAACAGCGGGCAATGCGCCGACTCCGCCACATCGGCGGTCACATTGGGAGCATACAACTGCCGCAGAGAATGAGCGCTATACGGCGAACCCATGCACACCATGTCGTAATCCCCCTCCTTAATCTCCGCCAAAATCTGCTCCACCACATCCCCCTTGCGCGTCACAACACGGGCGGTCAGCCCTGCCTGCCTTGCCAGTTCCAGCCCCTTACGCAAACTGCGCCCCGGCAGAGTATCCGTATCGATCAAATCATCGGCGTGCTCCCACACCTCGCGCGCGCTGGGATAATCCAAATCCGCCGGCGGAACGACATGCAAAATCGCCACTTCCGCCTGGCAGGCAGCCCCAATTCGAAACGCCAGATTCTCCGTCGCTTCGGCATATCGCAAACCGCCAATGCTCACCAGCATCCTCTTCAACGGCAGACGCATCTGCGGCACATAGAGAATAGGCACGCGGATTTTTTCCATCAACGGGCGAATCGAACGTCCCGTCAGCCAGCGGCGAATGGGCGGGCGCCCCAGCGGGCTGACGACCACGATGAAATCGCCACTGTTCGCCTTTTGCGGGATGACCTCCTCCGCTTCCCCTTTCTGGACCTCGAGGCGGTATTCCACATCCCGTTCCCTGAACAACCCGACGGCTTTTTCGAAGATGTCCTCCAAAGGGTGGTGGTCGTCTATCGCTGCCGGGCTCAGGCTCTCGGTCACGCCGAGAAGCGTGATTTTCATCCGCATGGTTTGCGCCAGCCAGGCGCCATATTCCACTGCGTAGCGCGTTTCCTTGTAGCCGTTGGTTGCAATCAATACTTCGGACATTACGGTTTTCTCCTTCCAAACAGGATGATTCCCAAAATGCCGGCACCGATTAACACCGCAGGCGAGGGAACTTCAAGCCAAAACGCCGCCGCGCTCAAAACGGCAATCAATAAGATGCGATGATCCACTTTCTTCCTGGAACTCGCCCGAAATAACTGAAAGGCAACTACCACGATCAATGCCGCCACCGCCGGGCTCATCCCCGCAACGAAGCCATTCAGCCAGTTTTCATGCTGAAGCCTTTGCAAAATAACAGATACGATCAACATCAAAAACGTGGGCGGAATAATTGCCCCCAGCAGGGCGGTAAAGACGCCCGGCACGCCGCCCGCCGCAAAACCGACGAACATGGCAAGTTTGAGCGCTTCACTGCCCGGCAGAAAGTTCGAAAAACCGACCGCTTCGACAAATCTTTCCTCGGTCATGATTTTGCCAACCGCTTCTTTGTACAGCAAGCCGATAGAGGCAGGTCCAGAGGGCGAGAGGACGTTCACCTTGAGGAACATCCATAGAAGCCTGAACCATACCGAAAACTTCGAAGGTTTCATGAGAGAAAAATCGCCCCTATCACCCCTGCGATGATGATGACAAGCCGCTCGGGAACTTTTTCGGAAGCCATGGCTGCCAGGCTGACCAGCCCAATTGCCCATGCCTCCCAGCCAGCGGAGCCGCCTTTTTCGAAGATCTTCCACGCGGTGAACAACATCAACACCGAAATGGCAGGGGCAAGCCCATCCACGAAATTGCTGATCCATGCCTGGCGTCGCAAACGATACAGAATCATCGTCACGCCGAGAATGATGACCGTGGGCGGCAGGATGGAGGCAATCAACGCGACGAACCCGCCGGGGATTCCGCCCACCGCATACCCGATATACATGGCAAGTTGCAGGGCGTCGCTGCCCGGCAGGACGGAGGAAAGTCCTACCGCCTGCACGAACTGTGCCTCGGTGACCAGTTTCCCCACTGTTTCATGGTAGAGCAAGCCCACCGAAGCCGGTCCCGAAGTGCTGAGCAGGTTGACTTTGAGGAAAATCCAAAAGAGTTGAAGAAGTTGATCCATGAGGTGACATAATTGTAACGGCAATCGAAGAAATGAAGACAGGAGTAAATGAGTTGGTTTTCATCTGACAAGGGGATAAAGATTGGAAGGAGTTAACTTTTTGCAATGCACAAATGTTGTCTTGGAAAAAAACGCTGATAGTATAATGAAATAACGTTAAGTAAGGAGGAGAGCAGATGTCAGACAAATCAACGAAAACTATCAGAATCCTCATCGCAGACGACGAACCCCTGGCGCGTGCAGGGATTCGAACTGTTCTTTCACAGGTGGAGGATTTTGAAGTCGTGGGTGAAGCGCAAGATGGTTTTGAGGTTCAGGAATTGGTTCCCAAGCTTCTCCCGAAAATCCTTTTGTTGGATTATCGAATGCCGGGTCCCGGCGCATACAATCTTGAAAAATGGATACGGGAAAATTACCCGGAAACCACCGTCTTGGTTCTTACAGCCCATGATCGTGATGCCTATCTGTCGGAAACCATTGATTCCGGCATGGCGGGATTTCTGTTAAAAAACGAAAAAGCGGAGCGATTGATCCAATCCATCCGAAACATCGCAACAGGAACGCCTGTTTTCAGCGAAGAACAGATCGAACGAGCGCAAAAATGGAAACGGCATGTCGGAACAAAATGGAAGAGCCTGTCTGCCCGGGAACGGGAAGTGTTGCAGCGTTTGGCATCAGGGGAAGATAACAAAACAATCGCCGAACTTCTAACGATTTCCGTCAAAACGGTGGAATTTCATGTCACCAACATTTTGAAGAAGTTGAATGTAACCTCCCGCGAGGAAGCCATCGTCTGGATGCTCGAACACCAGCCTGATGACCCCTGGATTACAAAAGACTAGGGGATTCCCTAGTTGAAGTTCATTCAAGATGTGAATAGAATTTGCCGTGCGGTGAGCGTATTCTATTCTTACGGAGACATTAACATGAAACAAAAAGATTGGATGGCTTCAATTATAAGTGGGCTTATATTAGGAATTGTAATAGTAGCGCTTCAAGTCTTTGGCTATCCGTCACAAGCAAAAAACGTTCAAGCCGCAGGCGAGATCGAAAAGGTGCTAACAAAAACATTGCAAAGCCACAAGAAATGGTCATCATTTCAAGGTGAAGCGCAATTAACACAATACGATGCGGATAACAACCCGCATACTGACTTAATTTCAATTGAAGTTGAACAGCCGTTGAAAGCAAATGTTTCTTTTAAGGCATCCGACGATAAAGAGAAAACCAATAACAAATGGGTTTCCGATGGAGTAAAAATCTTCAGAGTAGACGACAAAAACCTTTCCTACACTGAAAGTACTATTCCGGGCTTTGCCATGAAACTTAACTTTATTCCACAATCGTTAGCAGACGTAAAAAAAGATGAGGTTTATCATCATCCGTTTGAAATGCTGTTATCAAATCCGATTATGGAGTACGTATATCCCGTATGGTTTGCGCAGGCTCGATCCGGATCAAAATATCAACTACTGGGTGAAGAAACCGTTGCAGGGCGTACAACTTCGAAAGTTGAACTCATAACCGAAACAGATCATGTCATTGCATGGATAGATCAGGAGACCGGTGTCATACTCAAATATTTCCAAGATTCAGATGGACAGACAATTGTGGAAATGGAGTTTATCTGGGTTCAATTCAACAAGAAAATTGACAGCCAGAAATTCTCAGCCCCTGACAAAACCAAGTACCGCCAATCAGAAAATCAGTAAACAATCAATTCAACAAAAGAGGCAAATTCAATGAACACCGCAAAACGGTTCTCCATCTCCATTGTCATCGCCTTACTGACCGCACTTTCAATTACTTTTGTAGCGCAGGCGATAAGCGGCCCATACACCATCACAGAGGATACGCTCTATTACGTTAGCGGAGCCACTGGACTTCCCACGACCCTTTCCAGTTCGGCGTGCAAAGGCGGATATTGCGCTTATAAATTAGGAACCACTTCATCAGTAAGTTGGTATCGCTGGGAGTATACAGCGGCGCATACTTATCAAATTTACGCTTATGGTCCAACAATAGGAGAATCGGTAGCTAAATACACATGGAAAGATAAAAACTCTTGGAATGTTACGGTAAATCAGGCAAATGCCGCAAATAAAGGCACGTGGGTCTATCTTGGCTTTTCTGACTATGTATCAACAAACACCGGCGGATACTTAACTCTTAACACTGACTGCACAGGATGGACATGTGGCAAGAAGGTTCTGTGGGACAGTATGCGCTACACCACTAATCCCTAGACCATTGAACAACATTCAAATCGCCCCCGAATTCGAGGAACGATTAACAGTAGATCACGAAAACCTCGCGTAGTGTGTGCTCTCTAGCGCAAAACTGGCGTTAAAGAACGCCAATTACGCGCTTTCGTGAAGTACTGATTAAATATTTTCACAGAACAATACGACCATGATAAAAAAAAACTCATATAAGGTTTTGTTAATTTGGGTTCTAGTGTTATCGGGCTGCTTAAGCCAAAACTCGCTTCTTATAACTCAAGAACCTGCCGCCGAAACAAAACCCTCTGCTCAAATCATGCCGACAATTACAGCGGAACAAACCGTTGTCAAAGAGTATGACGAAAGTGGTGAAACCATTCCCGATGTTATTCCAACGTCGGGTAGTTCAATGTCAAATAAAAATTTCTTGATTCTCGACAGGGGTAACTATTATTTCTTCACTGCAGGTGGATCGAATTCCACTCTTCTGGCATCCAGCGAAGAGGGTTTCATTGAAAAAGCCAGCCTCTCACCTGACGGCACTCGATTTGCCTACTTCAAAGATAACTTCATCTACATCAAAGACCTCGGAACGCAGGAAACTATCACACTCAACAAGGAAATTATTGGCAGTATCGGGAGCAGAATTAAGTGGTCGCCGGACGGCAAAAAGCTATATATGTCCTGCGCTAACGACCGGCAACCCAGCATGGCGGTTTGCGCCTTCGACACGACAACGGGGCAAATCGAAGTTGTGATAAATGAGAAAAACTCCGATAAGCTTTGCGCCTCAAGTTTCATAGCCATAACTTTCCAGGACATCAGCAGTGACGGTGTCAAGATTGTATATTCCTGCCTCCATGCCGCCGAACAAGGGCAAAGAGGTGAATTCTCAGTTTACATCTACGATATTCTGTCCAAAACCTCCGTAAAAGTCTTTGACAGCCAAACACAGGAAACTGTTTGGGAAATCGGCGATCTATTAATGTCGCCTGATGGCAAGATTCTCCTCGTCAATGGCGCAAATCGAGATCACATGCTCAATATATATTTCCTAAATTTGAAGACCGGCATGCTTTCTCAACTTACCAACAATGCTGCTTATCATTTTACTGCTACACTCTGGCAGGATGACAATCACAGTTTCTATGTGCATCGAATTAACGCCAACGATCCGTATACTGAAGGGAATTTTATAATGGATATTACTGGTACAACTATTTCGACCTTGAACATTCAAGGAATGATAACCAAGTAACAACAAATGCCAACTGCAAAGGGAACAGTTGATGTCAGCAATGAACAAGTCGAAAGAGTACAAAAGACCAGGGGATTCCCTAGTTGAAAATTGCTTGAAAATAACTATGATGAAACAGCAGGTTTAATTGGGTAGGTGTGAGGCGAACAAGCATATTCAATCCAAAGGAGATTGACATGAAAATCAAACGACTCATACGTTTGATCTTTCAAATATCCATCGCGATGAGTTTGCTGATCGCAAACACGTCCATTGCTGCCGCTGGAGGAGGCAAGGACGGCTATATTGGGCAGGTCAGTAATTCGGTATCCAGACTCTTGCCGATGCCAACCACAATGGAATTGGAGAAATTGGGTATCTCTCCAAATGCAACCCAACCATTACCAGGAGGCGGGACTGCAACCGCGACGGCAATACTGTCATGGACTGCTTCACGGATGGATGGTATTGCAAAAAGCAGCCTGAGCTCGGACACGCTCTCGACATATTATATATGCGCCAGAGTAGTACAACTCTATATGAATAGCGTTGGTCAAGGTGATACGAGCTATAACTGCGCCTATAAAACGGGCGGCGGGACTGTTTCGCGGACAAAAACAAAGGTTGTAGCCAGTGTTTTCGGCAAAACATGGCGAGTAGATACCGCTCATGAATTTTCAAAAACAAACTATGGCTGGTACCCAACCCTAACAGTGTCCGTGTCGCTGTAAATTTTGATGTCTCACACCTGCCAAAAATTTCACAAATCAGGGCATACTGACATGCGACAATGGACAATTTACCTCATATTGTTTCTCAGTTTATTTATTGCAAATTGCTCTCAGCAAAAAGAACTAATTACAGAACCAGCTGTCATCAATTGGAATGATTTATTGCTTAAGCCCAAAACAGATAATGATTTGTGTAAGCTAATGCAGCCTAAAGAAATCGATGATTGGGAAAATATCAAACGAGATTTCACAACTGGTTTAGTCGTAGGTTTTCTTCCGGAGCATCTTTCACTGCCGCGGCGAATTGCTCATGAAACCTATTGGGTGAATTCCAAAGTGCAATTATCATTTAATTGGCTCTTTTGGTATCCGGAAGGAAATGAAACACCCGCAACGTTGCGGCTATTCGTTCTGATGGATGAGCATCAGCTTGACAATGCGCTTCCCGAATCAGGGTTTTATAATGATATTAACCTTAAGCCAGGAGACGATATATCAATCAAAGTAAGAATACCGCCCCTCGATCCCGGTGTCCATGATGTGATTGTGATTGGTATACCCTATCCAGAGAACAGCCCCGATCTTTATGGAAGTATAGTCGTAACATCAAGACGAGTAACATTAATTGCCGAGCCAACGACCTCTCCATTCAGAGAAATAGGGTTTACTCCGCTGCCAGCAGAAGGATCGATCAGGAAAGGCGATCCATCTATGTCCCTTGAACTAACCTTGAAAAATGACGGCATTGATGTATGGAACTGGCCCGATCCATGGTTACATGTTCGAACAAATAGATCCACCCCTTTTTACGCGCTGACCGGGCATGAGGATGTTACCAATCTTGATGCGCCGTCAATGGCTCCGCTGAACGAATCATTCTTTACAGTTTTACTTTTTGTGGACTATCAGCAAATCGAGACTGTAGCCGGTCAGATGGCTTTCTACGGCAGGGTAAATAGCAATACCGCTTTTGCGCGTATTCCTCTCGAAATTCCACCCTTACCTGAAGGAAAACATCATATCTTGGTACTCCGTATTGACACTCCTGGAGTCCCGATGTGCATTTTGAGGGGCGCTCCAACGGAACGCATATTACCAAACAGTATCTATGGCAAATTGGTAGGGATTGAGGTCCTCCCGCCATAGTAGAGTAAGTTGCTAACAAAACAATCGCCGAACTTCTGACGATTTCCGTCAAAACGGTTGAATTTCATGTCACCAACATTTTGAAGAAGTTGAATGTAACCTCCCGCGAGGAAGCCATCGTCTGGATGCTCGAACACCAGTCTGATGACCCCTGGATTACAAAAGACCAGGGGATTCCCTAGTTGAAAATTGCTTGAAAATAACTATGATGAAACAGCAGGTTTAATTGGGTAGGTGTGAGGCGAACAAGCATATTCAACCCAAAGGAGATTGACATGAAAATCAAACGACTCATACGCTTGATCCTTCAAATATCCATCGTGATGAGTTTGCTGATCGCAAACACGTCCATTGCTGCCGCTGGAGGAGGCAAAAACGGTAAGATCATCGGGCAGGTCAGTAATTCCGCGATAAAATCTCTCCCAACCCCAACTACAAAAGAATTGAGGGCTTGGGGTATCATGCCCAATGCAACCCAGCCAGTACCATCAGGAGGAACCGCAACGGCTACCGCGGGGCTCGAATGGAGCTATATTACCATGTACAGCACTGCCAAAAGTAGCCTGAGTTCCAATACCCTGGGTGTTTACAACTTATGCGCCAGAGTTGTGCGGCTTATTATGAACGGTGTTGTTCAAGGTACACATTCGAGCCCCGTCTGTGGAGATCGTACTGGCGGCGGAGTGGTTGTTGATAATTTAAATAAAACGGTCGCGAGCGGCGTGCGCGGTAAAACTTGGAAAGTAGACACATATCACAATTTCGTAAAATCGGACAATACTTGGAATTGGAATACTCCCAACAGTGTAACTGCATATCCGTAAAGTGGATTCTCTCACGCCTACCCAACATGTCAAAATTTGAAATGAATATAAAAGCGTCCTATGTAATTTTAGTACTGTATATAATAGTATCAGGCTGCTCCTCCCAAGCGGAACCATTAACTCAAGATTTGATCAATTGGGAAAATTTACAGATCGCGCCAAGATCAATTAATGAATTATGCCCAGAGATTTTCCCTCAACAGTTAGACCTTACCGGAGAAGCAGTTAAACGAGACTTTTCTTACGGTTTGGCACAGGCTCTCTATCCAAGAGATATATCCAATACCTACAAAATAAGCGCCGGTACCTATTGGGTGGACTCCAATAAGCAACTGACAGTCAATTGGCTCTTTTGGTATCCGAAAGGAAATCAGGGACCTATTGATCTGCGGTTAATTATCTTATTGGACGAACAGCAATTAACTAAGGCCTTGCCCCAACAGGATAAGTATCAAGATTTACATCTTGAGAAAGGGGATGAGATCATCACTATTCCAATAACCCTTCCAGGTCTCTCCCCCGGAGTTCATACTGTCATAGCCATTGCAATCCCATCTCCCCAAAACGCCCCTGATGAATATGGCTCAGTGGAAATAATATCCAGTCGCATGACTTTGATCGCTGAACCAACGAAAGACCCTTTTAGAGCAATAGATTTTTTTTCACTGCCTGCGGAAGGCTCCATCAAAAATGATGATCCTTTGATGGCAATTGAACTGACTTTTACCAGCAAGGAAGACAGAAAGAGCGGAATTCACATATGGAATTGGCCCGACCCGTGGTTCGCGGTGCGCACGGGTGTGCCTGTTCGGTTTTATGCACTGGCAGGGTATGAAGATGTGAAAAATTTAGATGCGCCTTCCCTGAAACCTTTGGAAAAATCTTTTTTCGCTATGCTCCTTTTTGTGGATTACCAACAAGTTGAGATCACCCCCAATCAAAAAGTATTATATATTGTCGCGGACAAGGACAATGCTTATACGCGCGTCCCGATCGAATTCACAAATCTAACGGAGGGCAGGCATTATATTCTTGCGCTCCGGATCGACACTCCTGGAGTCCCGATGTGCATTTTGAGGGGCGCTCCAACGGAACGCATATTACCAAACAGTATCTATGGCAAATTGGTAGGGATTGAGGTCCTCCCGCCATAGTAGAGTAAGTTGCAATATACGTAAATTCGGGATAGACCGTTGAAAACCTCCCAAAGGTTCTACAAAACGCGATTTTGCGGCAAATTCGAACCTTCGGGAGGTTTGTTCCGCGTATCCCGAACGAACGTTAATACGGCTTTGCCAGCAATTCTTCCAGCACTTTCCTTGATTTCTCATCCAGCGTGGAGTGTTGGCTCACACCATGAGAGTCCATGGTCACTACCACAGGGAATTTCTCGACCTCGATCACCCACATCGCTTCAGGGACGCCGAACTCCTCCAACTTGTAAACTCCCAACACCTTTTTTACGGTCTGCGCCAGAAACGCCGCCGCACCGCCAACAGCATGGAAATACACCCCGGGCGTATCCACACAGCCTTGCAGGGTCTTGGCGCCCATCCCTCCCTTGCCAATCACCCCCTTGATGTTGAAATGCCGCATCACATCTGCCTGATACGGCTCCTCGCGCGTGGAGGTAGTCGGTCCGGCGGCAACAAATTTGTATTCTTTTGTATCTAACCCCGAAACGACGGGTCCGCAATGATACAGCACACCCTGATTGAGATATTTTCTGATTTCTTCATAGACTTGCAGGTCATCGCCCTGCGGCGGGCGGGTCTTCTTGATGAACGTCTCGACCATCCATTTATGGACGGCATCGCGCCCTGTGAGCATGACCCCGCTCAACTCAACCGGGTCGCCGGCGTGCAGGCTGCGAATCACTTCATCGCTGATGGGAATGGTAATTTCACGCATGTTTTTTCCTTTTCACATGTCATTACGAGGGCGACAGCCCGAAGCAATCCCCTTGCATATGTGGAGATTGCTTCGTGGCGCTGAAAGCGCCACTCGCAACGACAGATGTTAATTGTATTCCACTTCCTCGCCCTTCACCGTCATCCTGCGGCGGCGGTACGCCCAGCACATGTAGGAAACCGAGACAAAATACGAAGCGGGCAGGCGGTGCATACCCGTGATTTTCGTATCCAGCACGGTGGTCTGCCCGCCAAACCCCATCGGACCGATACCCAGTTGGTTGGCTTCCTCCGTCAGGCGTTCTTCCAGCTCGGCAATTTTAGGGTCGGGGTTGCGAGTCCCTATCTTGCTGAACAACACTTCCTTCGATTTGATGTAGGATGACCCCCGGTCCCCGCCAATGGACACGCCCAAAATACCCGGCGCGCAACCCTTCCCCTGCGCCTTTTGCACCGCATCCAGCACCACCTTGCGCACTCCTGCCAGGTCGCGCCCTGCGCCCAATTTGTTATCCGGCAGAGAATACTGCGCGCCGACATTCTCACACCCGCCGCCTTTCAGCATCAACTCGATGACCAGCGGCTGGTCGGCATCTACTTCCTCGAAATGGATGTACGGAAAGTCATCGCCGCCGAGGTTGTTGCCAGAGTTTTTGTCGTAGATGGCATCCACGGCGTTCGGTCGCATATAGGACCGTCTGGTCGCTTCCGCCATCGCAGCGCGAATCTGCTCTTTGAGTTTTCGCGTGCTCATCCCTTCGGGATAGTGGACGTAGAAAATCGGCGTGCCAGTATCCTGACAGATGGGAGTCGAATTGGCGCGCGCCAGTTCGACATTTTTCATAATGGTTTCCAGCGCCTTGCGCGCCGCCGAGCCCGGTTCTTCCTTCTCGATGGATGCACGCAAACGGTCTTCCACATCCTTCGGCAGGCTGGACGACGTGCGACGGATAAGTTCGATGATTTCGTTGGTAAGTTCTCGCATGGGTTTCTCCTGTCTCGCGTTGATGATACTCCAACTCATTTGAATTTGCTAAATCCACAAACCGCCGATAATTGTACTCTTTCGGCAGATTGCGGTGTGGAGCAGAGACGCCACTGCACCCGACTCAGCGGCAAGGTGTACAATAAAATACCGAAATTACAAAACTAGCTACCTGACACTTTTCAAAATCGTGAGTCCTTCGCCTGGTCTTGCCGCCATCGCCAGCGGATAATGGTTTTTAACAAAATAATCTCGTAACGTTGTGTAGGGCGCGTTCTCTAGTGCGCCTGTTGGCGTTAGACGCCTTCGGCAGCGCCAACTATAGTAATACTCTTGAACATCTATCACGACCGTGAAGATTTCGGCAACAACCTTATCGCGGAGACATAACTGCCCCCACCCCTGCCCCTCCCCCGTTCGCCCGCGAGCCTGGCGCAACGCGCGCCGTTCGGACGGGGGAGGGGATGGAGGAGCGCGGGTGGAAGGGGCAACCCCCCATCCACCCCC
>Ga0272446_1003942_pt1 | contig 18061 bp, 12 predicted proteins | sample YNPCB0061_FD_194587 | JGI IMG/M metagenome (GOLD analysis project Ga0272446, IMG submission 194587) | Hot spring microbial mat communities from Yellowstone National Park, WY, United States - YNP-CB-006-1 | ecosystem: Environmental > Aquatic > Thermal springs > Hot (42-90C) > Sediment | place... | reverse complement strand
ATAACAGTTGCACCTAAAATACCCACCGCAAGCAAAATACTTTGGGAGCCCTTAAACTGTGGTATCACCGTATGGAACCAGACCTGGGACCAATCGGGCTTACCGATCCATAATTCAATTATATAGCAAATCGCAATAACCGACACAAAGCCCGTAATGACCGCTTCCAGAGAGCGGAATCCATATCGTTCCAGAGCGAGGATGAGAAAGGTGGTAATCGCAGTGAGCAGTGCCGCCACACCGAGGGGGACGCCTAAAAGGAGATTAAAACCAACGGCGGCCCCCAAAAATTCTGCCAGGTCCGTAGCCATGGCTACCAATTCCATTAATATCCAAAGGGCCATAACAAACCATCTGGGATACCGTAGCCGGCAGTGCTCAGCCAGATTTTTGCCAGTTACAATACCCAATTTTGCAGAGAGGGTCTGAATAAGCATGGCCATTAAGTTGCTGGCCAGGATAACCCAGAGCAAGGTATATCCAAATTGGGCACCACTTTCTATATTGGTGGCGAAATTACCAGGATCTACATAGGCAACACTGGCAATAAATGCAGGCCCCATAAAAGGAAGCAAGCGGGCAAAAAAGCCCTTTTTGCTCTTTCCCTCTAGAACATTCTGAGCATCGGCCTGTAATTTTTTATCACTTTCTGTGGATGACATGGCTATCGTATCACATTATTTTGATGAAATTGCCAGACAATCATAGACTATCCGGTTCCCCTGATACACCGCCGTATTTCGGCGTATAATCCGCCACCGGCCATTCTGGTAAAAACCATCACTTTCTAGCTTCTCTGCTAAGGAAGAAATAGCTTCTACATAGCTTAACAGTTCCTGATTTTGGGTTAAGACCAGCGGTTTCTGTCCGGGACTTGTTATAATTTCCAGAGCTTCCACTACAAGATTAGACAAGTCCTGTACCGGCTGAGACACCGTTGCTGACTTGGTCTGCAGACGGATCATCCGGGCCCGAGCATCGGGACCAGAAGTTTCCTTGCTGGCCGCAATAAGATCCAACAGGTAGTTTCGTACATCATTCAGTTCTTTTAAAGACGCCAGTTTCGAAATCTCTGGGGATGTACTGATAACCTTTGCAAGCAAGGAGACTTCCCGAAGATAATGGTTCCGCTGATTCGATGGAACCAGATACATGGTTATAAGGGATATTGGCTTCCCATCCGGAGATCCATAGTCTATCCCCGTAGGACTCCAGCCAATAACACACATGAGGTCTTCTTCAAATTCAAGCCGTGCATGGGGACAAGCCCACCCTTTTCCCAGGGCGGTATTCATAGAGGCTTCCCGGGCCATCACATTACCTACAATATCGGTACCCGTGGGAATCTGCGGGAAAGCTTCTATAATATGGGCTAAAAATTGCAGTGCATGGGTCTTATCATTTTCTGGTAATTCAAACAAGCGCCCTTCCTGGAGAGCATCGAGTAGGGTATCCATAATTAAACTCCTTCAAATCTGCGAATAAACCAGGTTTTCACCTTGTGAGTAATAACACTGTAGGTAACAAGGTATCCTGCAATCCACATAAAGTAGGTAGCAGGAAGAGGAACAAAACCAAGAAGTGGTGCCAACGGAGAATAGGGCAGCCAGACTCCAATCGCCATAACAAGGAGGGTAGTAAAAATCATCGGAGGTGATGCCCGACTTTGAATAAAGGGAATCTTGCGAGTCCTTATGATGTGCACTATGAGTGTCTGCGTTAAAAGGGATTCGACAAACCAGCCGGTCTGGAACAGTCTGGCCAGTTGATCCTGCTGGCCTGATGAAAGACCTGGATTTAAAAAATCGCTGGTTTTAAAAAAGAACCACATTAAAGCAAAGGTAGCATAATCGAATATGGACGATATGGGACCAATAAATACCATAAACCGTTTGATATTTTCAATATTCCAATGTACCGGCTTTGCCACTTGTTCCGGATCTACCCGATCCAGGGGAATACCGATCTGAGAAAAATCGTACAGGAGATTATTGGTTAATATTTGAATCGGCTGCATGGGAAGGAACGGCAACAGATAACTGGCACCCAACACACTGAACATGTTGCCAAAGTTGGAACTTGCCCCCATCCGGATATATTTAATGATATTGGCAAAGATTTTTCTTCCTTCTATGATGCCTTCTTCCAGCACAAGGAGGCTCTTCTCTAACAGCACAATATCTGCCGACTCCTTGGCTACATCCACTGCTGAATCCACAGAAATTCCCACATCCGCCGCTTTTAAGGCAGTTGCATCGTTTATCCCATCTCCCATGAAGCCAACCACATTACCCTGCCGGCGAAGTTCCTTAACAATTTGCTCCTTTTGGGCTGGGGTAAGTTTTACAAACACAGTCTGTTCTGCCACAGCCTGTGTAAATTGTGCTTCATCCATTCGGGACAGTTCGGTTCCGCTGATAACCTTGTCAAATTCTATACCAACTTCGCTACAGACCTTTCGAGTAACAAGGCCATTATCGCCAGTCAGAACCTTTACATGAACCCCCGCTTTGTTCAGTAAATGAATCGCCTCTGTGGCAGATTCTTTGGGGGGATCCATAAAGGCAATATACCCGAGCAAAATGAGCTTGCTTTCGTCTTCGATAGTAAAAACCTTTTTATCAGTGGGGAATTCTCGATATGCCAGGCCAAGCACCCTAAAACCTTCTCGGTTTAATTTTTCCACCTCTTCAAAAAGGTCAGCCCTGATCATATCGATAAGCGGATAAATTTCTTCATCAATTTGATAATGGGTACAGCAACTGTAGATTTCTTCTACGGCACCTTTGCAGATAAGTACGTTGTCCCCCTCATATTCTACAATGACCGACATACGGCGCCGCTGAAAATCGAAGGGAAGCTCATCCACCAGGCGACATTCATCAACATTAAGATCGACATGCTCTATGACGGCACGATCGAGAAGATTTTTTAAACCCGTTTGAAAATAACTATTTAGATACGCATAGTTCAAAACCTCTTCACTCTTATTGCCAATAATATCCACATGGTGTTCCAAAAAGACCCGGTCCTGCGTGAGGGTCCCGGTCTTATCAGTACAGAGGATATTGATTGAACCAAGGTTCTGTATGGCGGGTAATTTTTTTACAATAACCTTTTTCTTTGCCATTGCCAGGGCGCCCTTAGCAAGATTCACCGTAACCATCATGGGAAGCATTTCGGGGGTTAGCCCAACGGCCACAGAGAGGGAAAACAGAAGTGCTTCGAGCCAATTGCCCTTGGTAATACCAACGATACAAAAGACGACACTTACCAGGATCAGCATGAACCGGATCATGAGCCATGTAAAGGAACGGATGCCCCTATCAAAGCTGGTTTCTTCCCGCTTTTCGCTCAGTTTTTGGGAAAGACTTCCAAAGATTGTCTTTGTTCCTGTGTGAATAACCAGAGCCTTCGCAGTACCGCTGGTAACACTGGACCCCATAAAACAGGCATTGGGTAGTTCCAGGGCAGAAAGATTTTTATCACCAGAGACCTGGGCGTTTTTTTCTACCGGCATTGATTCACCGGTGAGGGCCGATTCACTTACAAAGAAATCTTTGCAGGAAATAATTCTTACATCGGCAGGAACTATTGCTCCGGCTTGCAAAAGGACAATATCACCGGGGACAACTTCGGACATTTTTATTTCGGTTTCGACCCCATCGCGCAGTACATAGGTCCTGGATTGGACCCGTTTGCCCAGGGCTTCTACTTCCTGGTTAGATCGTTGATCGAGTATATAAGAGAGTCCGACACTGAGCAGGATCATACATCCGACAATGATTGATGAAAGGCTTTCTCCAATGATTGCCGAAACCACTGCGATCACCAGCAGTTGAACAACCAGAGGGCTGGAGAATCGTTCAAACATGTCGGCGAAAAAATTCTTTTTTTTGGCAGTATTTATTTCATTCTTGCCGAATTCGGCGAGCCGTTTTTCTGCGTCCTTTTCGGACAGCCCCGTGGGAAGAGCATCGAGCTCCGCCAGGGATTCTCCAATGGAACAAGTACAGAGTTTAATAAAGCGTGTGTTTTCTGCAGTTGATACTTTAGCCATGTTTCACCTCTTATGCGGCGGACCGAAGAGCCGGAGGTGAAAACGAAACAATACATAGCCAACGTATGTAAAAAGCGTCCTGATTGGCCCCATTACGGGAACCTGTATCAGGGGGCTTTATAACACCCTGTCTATCGGTTGTCTCTCTGTTTCATAACCAGCCATCGGAGTGAACCGTCGCGGTAATGGATCTTCGGAATTGTCTGTATTCACATCATGTACGAGATGCACACAACTATGACTGCCATCCGAGTCATTCATAACCGTTCCTCCTTATGCTGATGAATTGTATAATTAAGGTATAGGTTAAAAACCTTATCGTGTCAACCTTATACTACCGCCACCGCTTCGATCTCTATGGGGGAACCCTTTGGCAGGGCGGCTACCGCTATGGTAGACCGGGCGGGGGGCTCATTGGGAAAATATTCCCCATAGACCTGGTTCATTTCGGCAAAGTCTGCCATAGAAGTGAGAAAAACCGTGGTCTTTACCACATGGGCCAGGCTCGCCCCGGAAGCTTCCAGGATTGCCTTAATGTTTTCGAGACAGCGGCGGGTCATGGCACCGATACCGTCCTGAACCAGGATTCCCGTTTCAGGATCCGCCGGTAGTTGGCCCGAAATAAACAGCATCGTCCCAGACCCGGCGGCTACACCCTGAGAGTAGGGGCCGATCGCTGGGGGAGCACCGGCGGCGCTAATGATTTTTTTTGCTGTTGGAGCACTGGTATCACTCATATAGTTTTTTTGCATGGAAGCCTCCTTTTTGCAAAGTGTGCGAATATCGAGGGTTTACAACATTATTACTTACAGCTTTTCTATTTCTTCGATACTCAGGCCGGTTACTTCAGCAATTTCCGCAAGCGGCATCCCCTTCTTTTTGAGGTTTCGAGCTGTCACTCGTATACCTTCATATCGGCCTTCGGTTCTTCCTTCATTTCTTCCCTGCTGTAAACCTTCCTGTAATCCTTGCTGTAAGAGCTCTTCTTTCCATTTTTTAACGGTTGTGGCCAGCATGGTCGGTACCTCCGTAAGCTGGGATACATCCGCCACCCAGTCGGGGACGGGATCGGCAAAGAAACTATGGAGCCATGATACAAAGGCTTTCACCACCTCAGGCTGTTCCTGCCTGAGGATGTCTACAATCTGGGTTACCAGCGGCACCAGTGCTTCCTGGTCCGTGGTCTCTACCAGAAACAAGGCTCCAATAAGGTTCTTGAGCGACAAAAGTTTTTCTCTACTAAACTCGTTCTCTGCTATTTTAAAATAGCGAAACCTGGGGATAAAGTCCAGACTGATCCGCTGGTCGATCAGGTCCGCAAGATTCTCCGGCGCAGTCCATCGATCATCCCCGTTGTAAAGGAGGATGGGGAACACCGACGGGAGCCTTTTCTGTGAAGCGGTAATGAAGGACTTGTCGATTTTACAGGCACGACTAAAGTCCATGTCTCTTACCCAAGGCTCGGGAACACAGGAAAGCAGGAGTTCCCTGAGGAGCTCTGGATGAGAGAAAAGGTCCTTATAACCATGATCATGGGGATGGTGCATAGCTGGAGTACAATAAAATACTCGCAAATTGCTTTACTGCACCCGACCATGAAGTACCATCCTCTCTATTAGGAAACAACCTTTACTTCCACACTGCCGAAGATGGCGACACCCTCTATTTCGACCCAGGGGGCATCGCTGTCGCCGATAATGTCCCCACTGCCTGAGGCGGAACCGAAGATGGAAACACCGTTAACACGAACATTTAGGCCTGGGGGAACCAGTATTTGTACGGACCCGAAAATCCCCACCGCTTCTATTCGGCCGCCCTCGGGGGGAATGTCGGCTTGGCGCAGATCGATGAGGCAGGAACCGAAAATGGCGACCGAGTCGAGCCGCTTCGTAAGGGTCCAGCGGCCGATTCGCCGGCTGGAAGAAAAAATCGCTACTTGGTCTGCCTTGCGGCCGGCGCGGCGGTAGCGGTCCTTGTATTGCTGGGCGTATTGTTTCCAATCACGGCTGGCAACGCCACCGGTAGTGGCAAACCCGCCAGGGACCTGCTGAAAGCTCGGGGGCAGGTCGGCCAAGAGGTGGCGTAGCTGGGCTGAATCATTACTTTTATTGGCCAGAGCCACCCGGTCTTCAAAGTCTTCCATAGAAAGGTTCCCCGCAGCAAAGGCGGCGGTAAGGGCATCGATCGTTCTATCCCGTTCAGTGGGCATAGGGTCCTCCTCTGATACAAAAAATATACATACAAGGAACCCATGACTGCGGCGCCTTGCACTATGGTTATAATCATACTACATTATTACTGATACGTCATGAAGATTGAAGGGAGTCATGCTATGAAACGATTAGGTCTGATTATCCCTCTGGCGGGTCTCTTACTTTTTTTTATAGGTATACCTGCAGGGGCACAAACAAACCCCACCTTGGCGATAAGCGACTTTCAGATAAATACCGACAACCCTAAAAACAAGTTTCTCGGCAAGGGCTTTGCAGAAATTGTGGGCTTTGAACTTGGAAAAGCGAAAACCATCCGCCTGGTGGACCGTGAAAAGCGCAACGCCGCCCTGGAAGAAATGGAGTTTTCATTAAGCGGGATTGCCGATGAGGCAAATCAGATACAGGTAGGGAAATTGCTGTCGGTCCGCTACCTGGTCTATGGCTCCATTACCGATATGGGGGAAGAGCTCCTCTTTAACTTAAAAATGCTCGATGTGGAAACTTCCCAGATCGTCTGGAATGACCAACTGGTAGAAAGCCCGTCGAAGTATTCCTACATTGGAACCTATTTTGCCCGATCCTTGTTATCCTACTTTAAGGCACCGGTGTCTGAAACACGCCAAGTTGCGGCTAAGCCGACAAAACCTGAGACGGCCGATGCGGTGGTCGCCCTTTCTGAAGGTATTGCCGCCCTGGACGCGGGTAAAACGGAAGAGGCCCGTGCTAAATTGGAGACCGCCAAGAAACTCGATCCGGAAAGCGGCGTTATAAACGCTTTTTTAGCGAAGGTTGCTTCCCTTTCAGCCAAATTTAAGGTAGCTCCAGAACGGTATATGAGCTACTGGAACCCAGCCTACCTTGGGGGCATCACCTCAGACAGCCTCATGATCTATGGAGCTGGCGGCTGGCATACCTGGGGGATCTATGATTCCCATAACAAACAGACTTTAGCGACCGATTCGGATGAGATCTGGGGAGTGGGCGAAACGCGGGGAGGCGCATCGTTGGCCTATTATGTCCCCCTTTCTGGCACGGTGGGGCTTGGGGCTGATGTGATTGCTGTAAACTGGCATGACTCGGTAGTCCAAAGGACGAATGATACACCCCCTGTATATGAACAGAGAGGGAGTCAATATTCGGATTATTTTGGGGGTATTCTGTCCCTGGGTATTGCGGTAAATCCCAATTTCAGTCTCGGTGCAGGACTTCAGGCCGCCCTACTGCAAAGGCGGTATTACATAAAAATGAAAACCAATGAACAATATATTGATGATCCCCAGACTGTCCTTGGGGGGACCCTTGCTACAGTTTTAAAAACCAGATCGGGGAACCTAAGCTGGGATGCCCTCGTTTCGTGGACCACGGAACAACAATACTGGTACAACAGGGAAACCGATACACTAGACCCCTATAAAGCCCCGGTCTATTTTGAACAGACACTCACGGGAGTCCTTGGAGGCGGCAAAACCAGCCTCGCCCTTAAACAGGTAAACGACCTGTACCTGGATCGGGATGTATATTATGTGCGGCTCATGCCCATGGCAGAAACCTGGCTTGCAAACTTTTTAGGATTCAGGCTTGGGATTGAAGGCTCTGCGGTAATTCGCTCCGGCACTATGCTGCCTGGATGGGGCGGCACCGGTGGAATTTCGCTTAAATTCTGGAAATTCACCCTGGATGCCAATTACACCCTGAGGCAGAGGCCGTCCCGGTCCTTACCGGACATTGTGGTACCCGAATCGATTTTGTATCTGACTGTAACCACAAACGGTCTTTTTAGGAAATAAAACGCTTTTGATACTCGCCGGGGCTGAGGCCGGTGGCTTCCTTAAAGGTTTTCATAAAGTATTTTACATCACCAAAACCTGAACGGGAGGCCACCTCGTAGACCTTGTAACAGCCCTGCTGGAGGAGCCGCTTTGCTGCTTCGATTCTGAGTTGTTTTATATAGTCATTAAAATTCTGACCCACCACGATTTTAAATTTTTCAGAAAAGTAGGTGTAGTTTACCGAACATTCATTTGCCACCGTGGCCATGGTAATGTTTTCGGTAAAGTGCCTGTTTATATAGGAAATCGCTTTTTCGATAAAGGGATAGGCGGAGTAGCGCTGATGCAGGGTTATATCCAGATACAGGAAAAAATCGGTAATATCCTTTTGCAATTCATGAAGTTTTCGGTACCGGTCCATATCCTGGAGCAGCAAGGACTTCATGGTAAGATAGGAGTCATCTTCTATTTGTTGATGATAGGTAACAAAAAGCAATGGAATTTGATTGATGATCTGGTACAACCGGTATGATTTCTGGAACAGGGTTTCCGCCTGAAAGGTAAAGAGGGACTGAAGCATCCGTTCTATGCCGGCCTTATCACCGGAGCCTATAAGTATGAGCACCGAATCGAGGGGCTGGATGTCAGGGCAGTAGGGTACCGGTTCACTGAAGGCATCATACAGAAGCGGACTGGGTATTTCTGAAAAGAAGCGAGCGCAGGTACCCAGTTCAGCATGGGTTTTAGCGGACAGTAAATCTGCTTCGCTTCGTATGGGTTCGCTGAATGCCGCGAGGCCGCCAGCCTGGGCTACCCGTTCTGCAAGAATAGATACATGCTGGTCAGAAACAACCAGACACAGGGAATAGCGTTTTTCTTCTGTTATATAATACGGAATATTCCGAAACAGTTCAGGGTTGAGCGGCTCTGTTCCCTGGATCAGCTTGGCTATTCTGTAGGTCCCCGAAGCGATAAGGCGATGGAGAGGCTCCTTTTCCAAGGGGGCCTTGGTCATGGCCGCAAGAAGCATCTTTTCTTCCTGCTGATGCAGTCTTGTTTGTATGTCCTTTATTGCCTGCAAGACTTCACGGATTAACTCCTGGTTATCCACCGGTTTTAAAATATAGGCCCGTACCCCATATTTAATAGATTCCCTGGCATAGGTAAATTCATCGTAGCCGCTCAGGACGATCATTTCAGGCCGATTCGGCAGATCAGAAGCCTGCCGCATCAGTTCCATGCCGTCCATTTTGGGCATACGGATATCGGTGATAAGCAGTTCAGGCTGTTCTTGCTGTATAAGGCGCCAGGCTTCTTCACCGTTTTTTGCTTCTATAAACGTATGTTCCTGGGGAATTGCCTCGCTCAGAATTTTAATGAGACCTGCACGGATATTTTTTTCATCATCTACAATAAGAATCTTCATACACTACCCTGAGTTATCATTTCATTGGGCAGGGGCAGCGGTATGGCAACCCTGGTTCCCTGTCCAGCCGTACTTTCTACTACCAGGCGATAGTCCCTGCCATAAAAGGCAAACAGCCTCTGCTGTATGTTAATCAACCCAATACCGCCTGAAGGACTATCTGCTTCGATTCCTGTAAGGATTCGTTCTTCGAGTTCCGCCCGACGGGATTCAGAAATTCCAACGCCTGAATCTTGTACTGAAATCCACCAGCGGTGCGCGGAGGTTTCGGTATATGCGGAAATTGTAATAGAGGCGTCTTCGCCAAGTACTTCGATGCCATGCTTGACCGCATTTTCGACAATGGGCTGGATAAGCATTTTAGGTATCTCTATGGTTTTAAAAGTGTCGGGGACCTGGACGAGCAAATGAATTTGATAATCGTTTCGGATATTCATAAAGGCAATATAGTCCCGGATATAGTCAAGCTCCTGTTCCAGGGGCACCTGATGTTTGTTTAATTTTAAGGAATACCGCATGAGGCGGCCCAAAATGGTAATACTTTCGGCGAGGGACCGCTGGTTAACCAGTTCGGCCTGCATCTTTATGGTCTCCAGGGCATTGTATAAAAAGTGGGCGTTAATCTGATTCTGCATGGCCTTAATCTCAGTTTGAGCCACAAGCTCGTGCTCCCGTTTAATTTCATCAAAGAGGGTACGAAGCTGGGCAACCATGTCCGAAAAAAGGCTGGCCATTTCGGCGACTTCGTCATTTCCAGGGACGGTGATGGCGGTTTGCAGGTTGCCCTCTTTAACCTGGCGTAAGCCATCCATAACCACATAGAGGCGGGCAACCAATTTTCTTGTAGCAAAGGTGATGACAAAAAACAGCAGGCCAATAGAAGCAAAAATAATAAAGAAGGCGGCAAAGCGGACCAGGGAAATACTTCTCGTGACAGCGGAAAGCTGGCGGGCATGTACCATGTACATATCGAGCCGGGGAATATATTGATAGGCAATTGTGTAAGGGCGGTGATGAATGGTTGTAAATAGGGTGCCCCTTTGTTCATTTTCTGTTTGGATAAGGTCCTGCAGGGTGCCGGAAATTGCATCGGGGGGACTTATTAATTGCTTGTTTGCAAATACATAGTTCGTAGAGAGGGGCATAGCCTCACCGGTTTCTGTATAATAGGCAAAGGGAATGAATTCCCGCATCTTCATGCTGATCTGCAAATACCCCACATGACGCTTATTGAGCAGAAGCTCGCTCGTAAGACAAATGGCCGGTTCTTTGCTTTGGGCCAGGTTACTCATAATCGGATCCCGGTAGTTATAGGACCAGCGGGGAAAATCCTGCAGTGGCAACCGTTCCTGGCGGAACACCAGAGGCCACCGTTCCGGGATGGCGGGATTTTCTGCAAACAGATGGATGTTATAAATTTGGGGCAGGGCAAATTGGAGCCGTTCCAGGGCTTTTACGTGGAACAGCATACTTTCGATGATGGCTTCCGTATCTTTGGGATCTGCAAAATAAAAGGTTCGCAAAAGTTCATAGTCGCTGGACATTACCGCTTCCAGGCGTTCCATCTGGTCTATGTAATTTATCACATAGGCGGTATTGTCATGGACTGTTTTAAGGGCTTCCTGATTGATGGACTGCATCAGGTTGGAGTTTAAATACTCCGAGGCAAGGAGTATAAGGATGAGGAGGGGTATCGCAATTATCAGGGTGTATACGATTGCAAGATGGGTAGAAAAACTGATTCTTTTAGCCCTGGCCATAGTCATCTTAGGTTAAGTATACAGGATTTTAGAGATTTTTGGGAGAATGAAGGGTCACTGTATTTCGTTTTGGTGTCTTTTTTTCGGTTTTTCTAACAGGCAGGCCCCCACCGCCGATGCGGTGGTGTGAGCCTCATTCCCGGCAGGATGGGTCCCCCGCCACACCGGCGTAGGGAAGAGTTCAGCCCCCGGCGGAGCACCGGGGGAAAGGGAGGTTATTTGAAATAGAAATTATCGATGTAGTAGGTTGATACACCAGTAGTATTACCATCTACACCAGTAAGAATTATCTGGTTAAGATCGGTCAAAGGTACGCCTTGGTCTGTCCATGTTGTTATAGGAATTGTTAGTGTAACCCACTGTTCTGTTCCTGAAATTGAAGCTGTATATTCATATTCTACATCACCATTAGTACCAGCATACCCATCACCTTTAAAGTCAACAAGCTTAATTTTTATTGCTGTATGGCCTGGAGTCCAAACATCGAGTACCAAATTGGTTTTTCCGGAAACGTTTGTACTAGCTACATCATACCCAACAAAGCCAGTCGGTAATGCTTTAACCTTATTTCCTGCAAAATTTAATTCATCCTTTTCTGCAGTGCTCCAGCTAGCCCAATTCATAGTTACAGTGCTACTTGCACCTGTTGAATCACTGTAAAAAGATATTTCTGAACCATCAAAGGTGGGTGCAGTAGGGGCAGAGGTCGGAGCAGGTTCTGTTGGTGCTGTAAAACCATCAATATAAGTATAATAAATATTATCCAGATAGAAGATATCGTTAAAATCAGCATCTGCACTTACAAATATAAACGGCTTGGTAATTTTTGTTTTATCTATTCCAGTAAATTGGTCCAGATGAACCTGTACTTTTTTCCATGTTCCATCAGCAGTAAATGGAACTGTTACTTCAGGAGAATCTGCATTGGCATCACCAATTTTAACTTTTAGCTGTCCATTAAATTCAGTCGGTTTTGCAAGAACATAGAACACAAGAGCATTATAACTACTCATATCAGCCGCAGTGGCTGTGGTCCAGCCTCCTGCAGACCAGCCGGCAGTAGAACCAGTATTAGTAACCTTTAATGCCACAGAGCCTTCAGGAATACCAGAACCGGTAGATGTCGCATCTGCTAAAGCACAGGTTTGATTAAAAGCGTAAAGTTCAGAATCATTATCCTGAACACCGGTGGCCGATTCCAGATACACATAATAATTTGCTTCATTGTATGCTTCGACAGCATCGCCAACATAGGTTTCGCCACCACCACCACCGCCACCATTGGTTGGCTGGGGGCAACCCATAAACACAACGAGGCTGGCCACCAGTGCGGCCGCCATCGTAAACAATTTTGCTTTCTTCATAGTTCCTTCTCCTTTCATGGACGGATTATTTGTAGTTTTATCTTCTCATTGCTTTGTCTATTTTGGTAGGCAGAGGGTTTTCGCTTTGGTGTGTTATTTTCGGAAAAAAGAAGGGAGCTGTCCTCTCTGCGATACCGCCTACAGGACAGCCCCCAAGGGCTAATTGTTTCTTACATAGACTTACTGATAGACCCTGACGTAGTCCACTTCCATAACCGCTTCGGTCAGACTGGCATCGATAGCCCCGCCCAGGTTACCTCCCATGGCAACGTTCAAAATTATGAAAAAGTCCTGGTCAAAGGGCCAAGGGGTGTCGGCCATTTTGGTAAAGGTTGTGCCAATTTTTTTCCCATCAATATAGAGGGTTAAAGAGGTACTGTCCCATTTTACCCCATAGGTATGAAATTTGGAAACTACGGAGCTGTCGACCGTATCACCCAGAGACGTGTAGAGGTGACTACCTGTAGTACTCGGATAATGTACCGTGCCAAAGACCTTGTACAGACCGACAAAACCGGGGCTGTACTCCATTACATCAATTTCTCCGCAGTTGGGCCAGCCTACAGGACCGATATTATTACCCAACATCCAGAACGCAGGCCACATGCCATTTCCTGCTGGCAGTTTAATCCGGGCTTCGATATACCCGTATTTAAAATTGTATTTGCCCTGGGTTTTGAGCCGTGCGCTGGTCCAGGTGGAACCGCTTTTTACCGCTTTAATTTTCAAAGTCCCATTGGACACAAAAGAGTTAGTTCGTGTATCCGTATAGGTTTGGACTTCATTGTTGCCCCAACCTCCGGCTCCGGTATCATACTCCCACTTAGTTGAATCTGGGGCCTCAGAAGCACCATCAAACTCATCACTCCAGGAGAGATTCATGCCAGCCTTTGGATCTGCAACATCGTCCAGAGGGGGGATGAACATACAGCTGCTGATTAGAAGACAGCCTGCAAACCCTGCAATAAGCACCGTTAATGCAGTGCTCTTTAATTTCATCATCATGTGCTCCTACAGACTGATATTCCAGTACAGGGTGAGTTCAGAATAGGATTTGCCGTCATCCGCTGTTCCCGGAACAGCATTCCAGGGGTCAGAAGAATAGGGGCCGAAGGTCCAGCCGGTCCATTTGGCACCGACCCTGTTGGTTCTGAAGCTGAAGGACGGGGTTGTAAAGCCATAGGAGAGGTCCACATTCCACCGTGCCGGATAGGTCAGGTTAAAGGTTCGGGTCCAGGCGGGCTCAAGCCATTTGTTGCTGTAATATTCACCAAAGGCCAGAAGCTGGCCGTAACGGACCTTCAGACTTCCTCCCCAGTAATCGGCGATCCGGGTATCCTGTCCGGTGCTTCCCTGGTGGCCAATTTCCGCCCGGGCGATAATACGCAGATCCCCCACGGGGTTGCTTACAATACGAAGGCCAGAAGCCCAGAGGTTCCGCTGTTCCGGAAGTCCGCCGGAAAAGGCGGTCCAAGTTCCGTTGGCCATCTTAAAGACCTGTTTATCGGTAGGACCAGCATAAAGAATATAGAGGCCTGTGAGGCTCGCCGCAAAACGGGCCCCTTCGATATCATCGCTGTTCCATTCATGGAACCAGGTAGCACCTTCCGGGTCGTAGGTCAGGACCCCTTCGAATTCTACAGCCTGGCGGTTCGCAAAGACATAGAATGGAGGATTACTTCCGTTATAGGCAACTGTTAAGGCCCGATCTGCGGGGCCTTCCAAGGGGACACGGGCCCTGGCTATGGGCCTGAAGGCAAAATCGCCATAGTAAATATCAGCTCCAACCTGGACTTCCTGCCGGTTGCCCGAACCGGAGTCTCCGGTAAAGAAACTGCCCCGAACAATGGCGGGATTGGTGTCGGTCACGAGGCCCCGGTAGATATACCTTCCGTACAGGTAGGTATAACGGAAAATGTCAGTTCCCAGTTCCACGGAGCCGCCAAACAGATCCTGGTATCCTATGGTTTTTGCTTCGCCCTGGGCACTGCGATACACTGCACCGAATTTTTCTGTCCCCGCATAAAGGGCACCCAATTTGGCGGTTACAAAGGGATAGAGCTTTGCGGACCAAAACAGGGAAGCCTTGCGACCGCCGCCGTACATGTTGTAGGGATCCTTGGTAGGAACAGAGCCGGGACCAAATTCCTCGGCGTACACAAGGCCTAATTCCATGGAGGGGAAATAGACTGAGCTCGAGGGGAAGATCTTCCAGTAATTAGCAAGAATCTGCGGCTTAGCCGAACCATACACCTCCGGTCCGCCGATGATCTGCAGGCCATCCAAACTGCCCTTTCCGATATACTCCAGGGCAATGGGAGCCTTGGACCCATAGGTATCATACCCGATGATATCAAAGGCTTCTTTATTGATATTAAAGATGTCCCCGGTGTTTTCAAAGGATGCGTGACCTACATGATAATAGCCGTTCAGGGTAAAGCTGGGCGTATCATAGGTAAAGTTAGCGGCGTAGAGGTCTATATTTTTATCTTTATACAGCGGATAGGGCTCATAGAGCTTGCTGGGCTCTGCCTTGGTCCAGGTTCGCAGGTACACATTGCCGGTCAGGTTTTCCGCCGGTTCAAGTTTTAAGCCCACATTGCTTTCTACATAGGGGTCAAAGGTAAGGGTTTGTTGGAAAGGCGTTCCTGCATCAATCTGGGCTTTTATTTTATCGTGATCCAGGGCTGTAAGGGAACTCACCGTTACATCCAGGGCGCTTAAGGAAAGGAGCTTCTGTTCCTTGTCCTGCTGTTTCAAGCCAATTTCGAGCCCTTTGGAAAGATACAGGCCGTCATTCAGGTTTGAAAAATGGGCTTCCACCTCTTCATCAGTGGAATCGTACAAGGAAAGCTTCCAAATATCCTGCAGGAGATAATAGGCGGCCCGGGGTATACGCATATGAATGCCGTTAAAGGTTATGGGGCTTTGGGCGACGATACCGAACCATTCTTCGTCCATGTTATCGATGCCCGGCATATAGTCCCGATCATAACCCGCATTGGCCCAGGTTCCGGTGGTGTTATGGATGGATAGGTCCTTGACTTGGTAATGTTTCCACCATTCATCCATCCATTCAAAAACAAAGGCTCCGATTATGTTGCCGTACCGGCCCTTGCCGTAGGCTTGCTGATAAATCTCCTTCCATTGGCTCTTAAAGTAAACCATCTGGCTGAATTGGTCTTCCTGCTTGCTTATGGCATTAAAGGCATCGGCGCCTGCTTCGGTAAATACGATGGGCTTATCCAGGGTCTTGGCCATGTTTTCATAGAAGGAATCGAAGGCCTGGTAGCCCCGGTATACGTTGACCCCCAACACATCCAGAGATGGACAGAGTTCTTTAATAAGGTCGATGTATTGGGCATCTCCATTGATGATACCCACGGGCCGCAAGGGGTCAATGTCCTTAACTGCCGCCATGGCTTCTTCGAAAAGGCTGTAAAGATAGCCCGCTTTTACGGCATTCTGTTCACCCATGGGCAGGTTTTCGATGTTGGAACCGGACCATACGAGGCCGTAGTTGCTTTCGTTGCCCAGCATGTACATTAATACACCCCGGGTGGTCTTATAGGTCAGGGCTGTTTTTTTGGCCTGTTCTATAAGTACTTGACGGGTATGCTTATCCGAGTAATCGGTCTGAGGATACCAACGGCCATTTACCGAGACACCGTAACGGCCAAAGAGGTCGTTTATGACGGTATAAATGCCGTACTTTATATAAATATATTCAACCCATTTGGGCGGAATGGCAGAGAAGATACGGATGGTGTTTACCCCCATGGCTTTCAGCAGAGGCATATCCGTGTCGATCATTTTCTGAATAAAGTCGTCGCTTTTACTCCACAGGTCGTAGGTATAATTTTCACCGATAGGGGTATAGGACCAGACCATACCCTTTATTTCAACGGGCTTGTTATCTATTAAAAGCCGCCAGCCGTTTTCATCCTTCTGGGTCTGCACGTATTGGGCCTGCACAGAAAGGACAATCATGAGACCCACAATTAAGGTGCTTATCCATCGTTTGTTCATTTCTTTACCTCCCCTGTCTTAGGAAGGGCAACAACCTTCCCATCGCCCCAGGTGCTGGCATCCATATAGGACTTGTCCTCCTGACTCATCCAGTGCACCAGCCGGGCTCGTTCCTTGCCGCCATCGGCATCGTTAATCTGAAATTCCATGCGCAGTTTCTGACCGATTTTTAAGGGTTTATTGTTTAAAGCATTCAGGGGGATTTTTGCTTCGAGTCGATACCCCGTATCTGTAAAGACAAAGGCTGCTTGCAGATCTGGAATCGTAACGGTCTGGTCGTTAATGCTTATTTCGTACTGCCGGGGATTGGTCTTACTTTTGGGCACAAAACGCATCCGCTTGTCTGTATTTTTATAAAATTGATGCCTAGAGGTATCGGTACCAAAGAAAAATTCTATGGAATCACCCCGCCATGCTTGAGGTGCCGGGAAGGGATTTACTGTCGGATCATCATCGGTGATTTCGGCAAAGAGGTACAAATTTTGACCGTCGGTACGGACTATAAAGTGACCGTCCGTATTTTTCGGATTGAACAGTCCCCCATAAACCATAACTCGGGTATATACGCCCTTCAGGTTTTCCCATTCACTAAAATTGCCGTCTATCTGGGGAACATCATTGGCAGAAAAATAGACCGGCGCAATCTGCCCTATGGGCGGTTTGCCGGTAAACCCTTCTACTCCTTCTACCGGGGCAGGCCGCCATGGCGGCGGGATAATTTCTTTTTCGGTGATGGTAAGGCAGGAGCTTAATAGCAACGTGCCAAAGACAGCCCCTACCAGGCTAAGCCGTAGGTTCATAGATTACTCCTTTTATGATGCATCCGTAAGGACGCCCATACAATAAAGGCCCGGCAACTGACGCCGCCGAGCCTATTCTTACATTATTTCCTGTTCATAAGAGGGAACAGGCTACTTCATGCCGAGCTTCTGCTTGTTCACAATCATTTTCTGAGTCTGAACAGCCTGCACCTTAGCCATACCCTTATCTTGCTTGAACTTCTGCAGTTCGTTCCAGATCTGATCGAATTCAACTTCGCTCTTGGCGCGGATCAGCCGGGGAAGGTCACGGCCCCAGCGGCGGGAGATTTCCTCCGCAATGAGGGCTTCGTCCGAACCGGGGGTAAGCTGGAGGTTGTCATAGGCCGCAAAGGACTTAACATAGGGCCGGGTCCAAAGCTGGGGCTGGGCAAGGGCGGGAGAGTATTTGGCGCCCCACTGATCTGCCCAGGGGTTATCCATGAGCATCCAGTAGGTGTACTGCACACCATACTTGGTTTCCTGAGCATTTTTATCCTTTGCGTCCAGCTCTGCAACGTCGGGGAGAAGCTCAGGTTTTCCGTCCTTCATGCTGTAGGTCACATTGGGAATACCAAAGTAGGTATCCATCTGGCCTTCTTCACTAATGAGGTAGGTGAGGAACTGAATTGCCCGGGCAGGG
>Ga0272446_1003940_pt1 | contig 18069 bp, 11 predicted proteins | sample YNPCB0061_FD_194587 | JGI IMG/M metagenome (GOLD analysis project Ga0272446, IMG submission 194587) | Hot spring microbial mat communities from Yellowstone National Park, WY, United States - YNP-CB-006-1 | ecosystem: Environmental > Aquatic > Thermal springs > Hot (42-90C) > Sediment | place... | reverse complement strand
TGGGGCTCGCCGGCCTCGCTTGACACCGCGCGCTCTGGACCGTGATAATGGGCGCGGTCCCTGGGGAGGGTGGTGCGACGATGAAGTCACGCGTGGACGCGGCGCCGGAGGCACTGCAGGCCGTGCGCCTCCTGGAGATCATGGAGACCGCGCGCGAGGGAGACCGGCGCGAGGGCATCCTTCTCCGGCAGAGCAAGGGATGGTTCCAGGTTTCGGGGGCGGGCCACGAGGCTCTGGCCGCGCTCGCCCTGCTCCTTCGGCCGGACGACTGGCTCTTTCCCCACTACCGCGACCGCGCGATCTGCCTGGCCCGCGGTATGACGAACCGCGAGATGGCACTGGCGTTCTTCGCGCGCGAGGCCTCGACGAGCGGTGGCAGGCAGATGCCCGGTCACTACAGCTGCCGGCGCCTCAACATCTTCTCCACGGCAACGCCCACCGCCATGCACTGCCTGCCGGCCTGCGGCGCCGCCTGGGCCATGAAGATGGAGGGGCGGGACACGCTGGCGCTGTGCTGTGTGGGCGAGGCCTCCATCCGGCAGGGCGACTACTACGAGGCGGTCGCCTTCGCTATCCAGGAGAAGCTGCCGGTCGTCTTCGTGGTGGAGGACAACCAGTACGGCATCAGCACGTCGACGCTGGGCATGAACCCCTACCGGATCGGCGTATTCCACCCGGACACCTGCGTGTTCGTGGATGGCCGCGACCCCTACGCGCTGCATGCTGCCGGTCGAGCCGCGTTCGAGCGGGCGCGCCGCGGCGACGGGCCCTCCGTGCTCTGGTGCGAGGTGGACCGCCTTGCCTCCCACACGTCGTCGGACGACCAACGCGCCTACCGCGAACCCGCCGACATCGAAGCGATGGTGGCGCGCGATCCCCTGCCCCGCCTGCGCGAGCGCCTGGTGGCCGAGGGCGTGATCGATGCGGACGCGTGGGAGGAGCGGCGCGAGGCGATCGCGGCCGAGGTGGAGGCGGACTACGTGGCGGCCGAGCGCGCGCCGGAGGCGTCGCCGGACAGCGTGACGGACCACGTGCTCGGCGACGAGCCTCCGCCCGCCGCCCCGCCGGTCGAGCTGCCGGGACCCACGACGATGGTCGCCGCCATCAACCGGACGCTCGACGCGGCAATGGCCTCCAACCCGAAGATGCTGATCTTCGGCGAGGATGTGGCGGACCCCAAGGGCGGCGTCTTCGGGCTGACGAAGGGCCTCGGCGCCCGGTACCCGGGGCGCGTCGTGAACAGCCCGCTCGCGGAGAGCACGATCATCGGACTGGCCGTTGGCCTGGCGGCTGCCGGATGGACGCCCGCCTTCGAGATCCAGTTCGTCGACTTCATCACGCCTGCCACCAACCAGCTCGTCAACCAGGCGGCAACCCTCCGCTGGCGGACCATGGGCGACTGGTCCTGCCCGCTCGTGCTCGTCTCGCCCTGCGGCGCCTACCTGCCCGGTGGCGGCCCCTGGCACAGCCAGACGAACGAGGCGATCTTCGCCCATCAGCCCGGGCTGCGCGTCGTCGAGCCCTCCAACCCCGAGGACGCCGCAGGCCTGCTCTGGTCGGCGCTCCATGGCGCGGACCCAACCCTCTACCTGGTGCCGAAGCACATCTTCCGCAAGCGAATGCCCGTCCCGGACCGGCTGCCGCCCGTGCCCGTGGGGCGCGCCACGGTGCGCCGGTCTGGCGCCGACGTGACGCTTGTCACCTGGGGCAACGGTATCGAGCTGGCCGAGGTGGCCGCGGAGAAAGCGGCAAGCGAGGGGGTGGAGGTCGAGATCGTCGACCTCCGCAGCATCGCGCCGTGCGACTGGGCGACGGTCGAAGCATCGGTGGCCCGAACCGGTCGCCTCGTGGTGCTGCAGGAGGACGCTCGGACCGGCGGTTTTGGCCAGGTGGTGGTCGCAGAGATGACTGCCTATCCGGACCGCTGGAACCACTTCCTGGCCGCGCCCCAGATCGTGGCTCGAGCGGACTGTCACGTGCCGTTCTGCCCGTCGCTCGAGTACGCGTCGCTACCGGACCTGGACGCCCTCCTGCAGGCGATTCGGACGGTCATGGCGTAAGGGAAAGCACGAGAGGTCACCCCTACCTGAGCGGTCCGGCGGAGTCCCTGCACCCGCGCGGGCGCTCTACCCCACGTTGTGCGAGGTCGTCGGCATGAGCAGCGTCGAGGTTCGCATTCCCCAGTTGGGCGAGGGGCTTCAGGAGGCCCGGATCGTCCGTTTCCTCAAGCAGCCCGGAGAGGCGGTGCAGCGCGACGAGCCCATCTTCGAGATGGAGACCGACAAGGCGCTGATGGAGATCGAGGCGCCGGCGGCGGGCATCCTCGTCGAGTGGCTCGCGAGCGAGGACGACGTGGTGCCCATCGGCGCGGTGGTGGGCGCTATCGCGACGAGCGCGCCCGCCGAAGGGTCCGTGGAGCAGGTCGACGGGGATCGAACCGCCGTCGCCGCGCCGACCGGCCGGCCCTCCGCCGAGAGGACCGACGGCTCGCGCCGCCCACCGGTCGGCAACGCGCTCGTGCCGCCGCGCACGCGCGCCTACGCACGCAACCTCGGCGTCTCGGACGAGGACCTCGCGGCGATCGCTGAGGCGGCTGGCGGTCGGGTCTTGCCCGCGCACGTGGACGCCTGGCTCGCGAAGCGCGCCGGCTCCTCGGCGAACCGTGCGCCGGCGAGGCCGGCGGTCGAGGCGCTCGAGTACGAGGATGTGCCGCTGCCCCCGCACCAGCGGGCCGTAATCTACCACTTCCACCAGGGCTCGCGGGAGACGATCCCGGCCGCGATCGAGATGCGGGTCGTCTGGGACCCGATCGAGGCGGTGCGCCGGCGGGCCGTGGAGCTTCCCGACGGCCTGTGGGGCGTGGAGCCGAGCCAGTTCCTTCTCTTCTCGTGGTGCGTCGTGAGGGCCGCCATGGATCACCCGCGGGTCCTCTGCGCGATGCTGGACGGCTCGACGTTGCGCCAGTACAAGCATCTCCACCTCGGCTACGCGGTCGCGCGGCCTGGCGACGAGCTCTACATCGCCCGCGTGCCGAACGCCGACACGCTCCCATTCCCCGAGTTCGTGCGCGCCTCGCAGGATGCGGTTCGCCGCGCGCGGGACGGCGAGGACCAAGGCAGCCAGGCGATGCAGCTCACGCTGACGAACCTGCGCCACGCCGACGTGCGAACCGGCATTCCGGTGGTGACCGCGCCCGCGGTCGGAACGGTCTTCGTCGGGGCGCCGTTCGACGAGGCCTACCCCCTTCCGAACGGAGGAATCGGCTTCCGCAGGATGGCCTGCATCGTGCTCTCGTTCGATCACCGCATCGTGAACGGTCTGGGAGCCGCCAGCTTCCTCGCGGACGTCAAGCGCCGGGCGGAGGCGGTGCGCGAGGAGTTCCGGGGCTTCTTCTGAGGCACGGTGTGTCCCGTGGGACATCCCTCGCCGGTACGCGCCATCGTCGGCTCCGCGCGGTTTCTCGTCGCGGGTCTGCTCGACGTGGCCTTTCCCCCGAAGTGCCACGCGTGCGGACGTCTCGACACGCGGCCGCTGTGCGACGCGTGCCGTGCCGCGTTCGCCGACATCCACCCGCCCGCCTGCGTCCGGTGCGGCTCGCCGGGCGCGGACCTCTGCCGGAGCTGCCGTGAGCGGCCGCCGTTCCGCTTCGAGCGCGCCGTTGGCGCAGGCAGCTTCGAGGGCGCGCTGCGCGCCGCGATCCTTCGCCTGAAGTACCACGGGCGCGTCCGCCTCGCGGAACCCCTCGGCGACTACCTCGCGGAGGCACTGGGCCGCGCTGGCGACCTGGGCATCGAGGTGGTGGCGCCCGTTCCACTCCACTGGTCTCGGCTGCGCCAGCGCGGCTTCAACCAGTCCGAGCTCCTTGCGAGACCAGTTGCGGCAGCGCTGGGCGCGCCACTGGAGGCCGGCGCCCTGCGCCGCATTCGCCGCACGCGCGCGCAGGCGCTCTTGCGAGCCTCCGAGCGGGAGCGGAACGTGCGCGGGGCCTTCGCGGTCGCGCGCCCGGAGGCGGTGCGCGGGCGGCGTGTGCTCCTCGTGGACGACGTGCTCACCACGCTGCACACGGTGGACGAGTGCGCCCGCGTGCTGATGGAGGCCGGCGCCCATGCGGTCGTCGCGGCAGGAGTGGCGCACGGCTGAGAGGTCGGCTCCTTCGCGCCCGCCGGACGGGTATACTTGCTGGCGCGCGCCGTGCGTGCGGGCGCGTCGGGCCCCCGCGACATCGCGCGCAGAGCGGTACCGGTGTGTAACCCGTTGTTTCAGCGGCTCGTCGAAACGCCGGCTCGCGCCGTTCGGGCGAGCGTTTTCTGTCTGGCGGCACTGGCCGCGACGACGGTCCCATCGCGCGCGTCGTCGCTGGCCGGCCCTGCGGAGGTTGCCGAGGACGTTGCCCGCCGTCTCGCCGTGTGGGACACGACCGGCGCGGCGCGCGCGGTCCGGGACGGTCTCGAGCGGCATCCGGCCAACGCGCTCCTTCACAACTGCGCGGGGGCGATCCTGCTGGTTACGGGCGACGCGGAGGGGGCGTCCGGCTCCTTCCGCGCGGCGCTGCAGTGCGCCCCCGACGACGCGCTGGCGCAGTACGGCCTGGGTCTGGCTGCGCTGTGGCGCGGAGATCGCGCAACGGCGGCAGGCCTCTTCGGTCGTGCCTCCGCTCGGGGCGACGCCGGGGTGTGCGCGCTCGCCGTTCGCTACACCGAGGCACTGGCGGGCGCTGTGGGCGCTGGGGCCGGCATGGCAACGCCGGACGAACTGACCGCAGGCGCGCGGTTCCTGGGCGGGATCGCCGCGCTGCGCGCAGGGGATGTCCCGACAGCGCGCTCCGAGTTCGAGACCGCGCTGAGAGCGCTGCATGGAGACCCGTTCGGGGAGCCCGGCGGGGTTCTGATGACGCTCGACCCGCGCGCGCCGCTGAAGTCGGGCGGCGTCTCCCCGGTCTCGCGGGGAGGCATGCGCCCTGCCGCTGCCAGCGGCTCGAAACGAGCGGTCTCGGGAGTCTTGACTCTCGCGCCGCCCACGGCGCCGGAGTCCACCGGCTTCGTCGTCTTTCGCGTGGACGACGACCTCGCGGGCGTGGTGAACACGCCGCCCTACCGCTTCCTGTGGGACACGACCCGCGTTCCCAACGGCGCCCACCGCGTGGAGGTGCTCGTGTTCGACGGGCAGGGCAACGAGGTGGCGCGCACGGCAAGCGAGGTGGTGACCCGCAACGGCGGGGCGCCGCCGCCAACGGCGCGGCCCGGCGGACGGGAGGTACGGGTCCGGTCCACGCTCTGGAGCCTGCTGGCCCTGCGGCCGAGCCGGCTTGCGGTCGCCTGGGCGGCGGCGGAAGCGTGCTCCGCTGCAGGAGATGCGAAGGCGGCGCGCCGATACTACTGGACGGCAGCCTCGGTGGACCCGTCGTACCGCGACGTACGGGCGCGGCTCGGGCTGAACGGCGCGGAGACGCTGCCGGCCGTATGGAGAGGCGCCGCACACCGGCGGGTGGTGGCGCTGACGTTCGACGACGGTCCGCGGCCCGGCGTCACGGAGCCGCTGCTCGCGGTGCTCGAGCGGGAGGGGGTACCGGCGACGTTCTTCGTCATCGGGCGGCACGCCGCGTCGTTCCCAGAGCTGACGCGCCGGCTCGCGTCGAACGGAAACCAGGTGGAGAACCACTCGTACTCGCACCCGAACCTGACGACGCTGCCGGAGGCGGAGGTAGAGCGCGAGCTGGTCCGGACGAGCGCGGCGATCGAGGCGGCAACGGGACGCCCCGCGCGGTACTTCCGGCCGCCCGGCGGCAACGTGAACCCGGCCGTGTCACGGATCGCGGCGCGGTGGGGGATGACGCCGGCGATGTGGACGGTCGGCGCGGACACTTACGAGCAAACGACGCCGAACCTGCTGGCTGAGTACGTGGTGCGGAGGGCGGAGCCCGGCTCGATCATCCTGCTGCACAATGGCCGAATGCTGACGGTGCAGGCGCTGCCGAAGATCCTGGACGGTCTTCGACGTCGTGGTTTCGGATTTGTAACGCTGGACCAGTTGGCACCGTCCAACGGAACGGGAATCGCGGGAACGCGATGACAGAAGGTTTCCGGGCGGGGAAGGACTCCGCTGCGGGTAAGTCGTACGTCCCGGTGTGGCGCGTGAGCGTCGTGCGCCATGCGGGCTGGGCGGCGGCCGTCGGGGCCGCGCCCGTAGGGTGCTCACGACGCGCTTTGTTGGAGACGCGTTACTTTCAGGAGGAACTTCGATGCGAACGTTCGCTCGCGGTGCGGCCGTCCTCATGGTGACGGGGCTTCTGGCCGCCGGCGCGCCGCCTTCGTCCGCCCAGCGCGGCGCGGCGGAGAAAGGTCTTCTCGGCGTGCGCTTGTGGCGCACGTACAGCGACGTGCTGAGCAAGCACGGCGCGCCCACGCGCATCGAGATCGGCGCCGTCACCAGCCCGATCGCGGCCGCCCCCGGCGGCGCGGGGCAGACGGGCATGGCGAGCATGCCTGGCATGCCCGGGATGATGGGCGGCGGTCGCAGCCTTCCGGGCCTGCCCGGAATGCCGTCGATACCCGGGATGGGCAGCGCGGGCGGCGGCATGTCCTCCGGCATGATGATGGGTGGCGGCTCCACCGCGCCGATCCCGCGCATGGGCTCCGCGCCAGGCGGTCTGCCGGGCGCTCCCGGAATGGGTGGCGGCTCCACCGCTCCCATCCCGCGGATGGGAGGCGCACCCGGCGCCCCCACCGGCGGCCTGATGTTCGGCGGCATGACGGCGCCCTCTGCGGGCGGCGGTCCCGGCCCCGTGAACCCGATGAGCGGGCTGATGTTCGGTGGCATGACGGCGCCGGGCGGCGGCGCTAGCTCCGGCATGATGAACCCGATGATGGGCGGAAGCCGCGGCGGCATGATGGGCGGCGCCAGCCTCTCGGCGGACGACATGGAGGAGCGGCGCGGCGGTCTGCCCGGGATGTCCGGGATGGCCGGCATGCCTGGCATGGCCGGGGCGCAGGCCACCCAGGTCAGCGAGGGCGAGATCACCTGGGTCTACGAGCGCGGGCCGAACACCTACATGTTCCTGTTCAACAAGGACGGCCGCGTCATCCAGATCCAGTCGTTCGGCTACCAGGGTTCGACAACCACCGCGCGCGGCGTGGGCCTCGGGGCGCCCCTGAGCGCCATCTACAGCCGCTACGGCTGGACGGCCAACATCACGAAGTCCGGCGACAGCATGACGCTCGACTACGGCAAGCAGGCGAACGTTGCCTTCCAGCTTCTCGACAGCAAGAAGGGGAAGGGCTACCGCGTGGTCGGCATCACCGTCGCCGCGATGGACAGCAACCGCTAGGCCGGATCGCGTCACAGGCCATCGGTCGAAGTTGGCATGCGGGGCACGGTCCGCCGTGCCCCGCACGCTTTGGTGCAGGACCCGCGGCCGTGCCGTACCGCGGGCATGCTCCTCGCATCTCGTCCTGAGCAGGTGTTCATGCGAGTCGACAAGGACGAAATCCGGGCCCGCAACGACATCGTCGAGGTCATCGGCGCCTCGGTGGCCCTTCGCCGGCGGGGCCGCAACTACGTGGGCCTCTGCCCCTTCCACAACGAGAAGACCCCTTCGTTCAACGTGGACCCGGTGACGCAGACGTTCCGGTGCTTCGGCTGCGACGCATCGGGCGACGTATTCACCTTCGTCGAGCGCTACCAGAACATGTCGTTCGTGGAGGCCGCCGAGTACCTGGCGCGTCGCGCGGGCGTCGAGTTCGCCCGGGGCGGGCAGGGGCAGCGTGCCGGTGAGCGGGACCGTCTGTACGAGATCAACGCAATCGCCCTCGCCTACTACCGCGCCCAGCTCGCGCGCAACGCGTTCGCCCGGGACTACGTCGCGCGGCGCGGCCTCTCCGAAGAGGCACTCGAGAAGTTCCAGATCGGTTACGCGCCCGACGCGTGGGATGGCCTGGTCGGCTACCTCACCGTTAGAAAGTCGGACCTCCAGGCGGCGCGACAGGCGGGCCTGCTTCAGGTGAGCTCGTCCGGCGACCTCTTCGACATGTTCCGCCACCGGCTGATGTTCCCCATTCTCGACGAGCAGGAGCGTGTCGTCGGGTTCGGCGGGCGCTGCTTCGGCGACGAGCAGCCGAAGTACCTGAACACCGGGGAGACGCCGATCTTCCAGAAGAGCCGGCTGCTGTACGGTCTGCCGTTCGCGCGGCGGCGCATCGGCGTCGAGGGCAAGGCCCTTCTCATGGAAGGGTACATGGACGTCATCGCGGCGCACCAGGCGGGATTCACCACCGCGGTCGCCACGCTGGGCACCGCCCTGACGGAGGACCACGCGCGCCGGCTGGCACGCCTCTTCTCCTCGAACCCGACCGTGGTGCTGGTCTACGATGCCGACAGCGCCGGCGTGCGGGCCACGCTGCGGAGCTCGGAGATACTGGAGAAAGAGGGGATCGGCGTCCGCATCGTGCGCCTGCCCGAGGGCGATGACCCGGACTCCCTTCTCCGACGCGGCGAGTCCGCCACGTTTCAGCGGCTCATCGACGCCGCAGTGGGTCGCGTCGAGTACCAGCTCGACCGCATCGTGGCGGAGGCGGACCAGAGCACGGAGGACGGCCGGGCGACCATGCTGCGCCGCATTCTGGCCGTGCTCGCGACGGTGCCCTCTCGGTCGGAGCGGGACGTCTACATCGAGAAGGTGTGGCAGTACCACACGATGCGGGCAAGCGGAGCGGGTGTCGCCAAGGAGCAGATGCACCGCGACGCCGAGGCCCTGGCGGCCCTGAACCGGGAACGCGCCCGCCGTCCCGTGGCCGTCGCGCCGGGTGCGCCAGCGCAGGCCCGCCCTCGTCCCGCCACGCGTCTCACCGCCACGCAGCGCGCCGAGCGTCTGCTGGTGCGCGGGCTGGCGAGCGCAGAGTGGAGCGTCTGGGTGACGCGCTGCGCGAACGAGGACGACTTCCTCGACCCCAGCGCGCGTCGCCTGTTCGAGCTGGTGCGCGACACTCCGGAAGCCGCCCTCTCGGGACCTGAGGCGCTGCTGGAGGCAGTGGATGCCCAGGGAGATGCCGGTTTTTCGGAGGCCGTACGCGCGTTGCTGCAGGAGTTCGACAGCATCGCGGCGAACGAGCCGCTGTCCGATGAGGCGCTGGCCGGATGCGTCGAGCGACTGCGACAGGCCAAGATCCGGCACCTCACCGCGGAGATGGCCAGGTGCCTGCAGGGACCGGTGGTGACGGAGGCCGATCGCGAACAGGTGCGGGCCTATCACCGGACGCTGGAGAAGCTGAAGGGGTTTCCACAGGCGCCCTCGGGCAAAGCGTGAAAGAGACGCGAGGAGCCGGCGGTGCGGCTCCCGGGCGGCGCGGTCCGACGATGCAGCGCGCCCCGAGAGGGAAGGCGATGTCAAGTGTGCATGGCGTGACGTGGGAGCATGTGCGGGAGAACGGCGAGTTCAAGCGCCTGCTCGATTGTGGCAAGGACCGCGGGTTCCTGACCTACGACGAGATCCACGACTCCCTGCGCAGTGAGGCTCTCGACGCCGACGCGATGGACGACATGATGCACTTCTTCGAGGAGGAAGGCATCAAGATCATTGCGCGACACCACCAGCCCGCCATTCCTCTCACCGATCGGATCGGCGCCATCACGGCGCCCCAGAAGGCTCACCCGCACGCCGACGACGAGTCCGCCGCCATCGAGGGTATGCCCATCGACGACTCGGTGCGCATGTGGCTCCGGGAGATCGGACGCACGCCGCTGCTGTCGATGGAGGCCGAGGTCGCGCTCGCCAAGCGCATCGAGAACGGCGACCAGCGGGCGAAGGACATCCTGACCCAGGCCAACCTCCGCCTGGTTGTGTCCATCGCCAAGCGCTACACCGGCCGCGGCATGTCGTTCCCCGACCTCATTCAGGAAGGCAATATCGGCCTCATCCGCGCCGTGGAGAAGTTCGACTACCGCAAGGGCTACAAGTTCAGCACCTACGCCACGTGGTGGATCCGGCAGGCGATCACGCGCGCCATCGCCGACCAGGGCCGCACTATCCGGATCCCCGTGCACATGGTGGAGACCATCAACCGGCTCATCAAGACGAGCAGCCAGCTCCTGCAGGAGCTGGGTCGCGAGCCCAAGCTGGAAGAGCTTGCGCGCGCGCTGGAGATGCCGGTGGAGCGGGTGGCCGAGATCTACCGCATCGCGCCCGAGCCGCTCTCGCTGGAGACGCCCATCGGCGAGGAGGAGGACACGCACCTCGCGGACTTCGTGGAGGACCACGAGGCGGTGTCGCCCGCCGAGGCGGCCTCGCAGCTCATCCTGCGGGAGAAGATCGAGGAGGCGCTGGACCTCCTCACCCCGCGCGAGCGCGACGTGCTCATCATGCGCTTCGGGCTCGAGGACGGTTGTCAGCGCACGCTCGAAGAGGTCGGCAGGCACTTCACCGTGACGCGGGAGCGTATCCGCCAGATCGAGGCGAAGGCGCTGAAGAAGCTGCGCCACCCCAGCCGCAGCCGCAAACTCCGCGACCACCTGGTGTAGGCGGGCCGCGTCAGAGCGCGCCGTGATCCGCCGGCGCGCCCTCCACTTGCTGCCGCACCATCTCCGCGTAGAGCCCGCCGGAGGCCAGCAGCACGTCGGGCGGACCCTGCTCCACCAGCTTGCCCCGATCGAAGGCCAGCACGCGGTCCGCCCCTCGGACCAGCGAGTAACGGTGCGAGGTGACGAGTGTCGTGCGCCCGCGCATCAGCCGCTCCAGCGCCTGCGTGATGATCGCCTCGGACTCCGGCTCGACGCTCGACGTGGGCTCGTCCAGAAGCAGGATCTCCGGGTTGGCAAGGAACGCCCGCGCGATAGCCAGTCGCTGGCGCTGGCCTCCGGAGAGCTTCACGCCGCGCTCTCCGATGGGGGTGTCGTAGCCCTGCGGCAGCCTTTGGATGAACTCCTCCGCATTCGCCGCGCGCGCCGCCTCCTCCACCTGCTGCTCCGAGGCGTCCGGGTTCCCGTAACGCAGGTTGTCGCGGACCGTGCCATCGAAGAGAAACGTGTCCTGCAGCACCATGGCCATATGGCGCCGCAGGCTGCGCTGGGTCACGCTCCGGACGTCCTGGCCGTCGACGAGGACCGCGCCCTCCTGCGGGTCGTAGAAGCGCGGGATCAGCCCGAGGACGGTGGTCTTTCCGGCGCCGCTCGGCCCGACGAGCGCCACAAGCTCCCCGGGCTCCACCGAGAACGAGACGCCGTCCAGCGCCGGACGCAACGGTCGCTCCAGGTCGGCGCACCCGTCTTCCGGCCGATAGCAGAAACGAACGTCGCGGAACTCCACGCGGCCGCCCGTCAGCACAAGGTCCTTCGCGTCCGGAGCGTCGGCGATGGGCTCCGGCGCATCGAGCAGCTCGAAGACTCGCGCGCCGGCGGCCTGCGCCCGCTGCAGCATCTCGTTCACCGTGGCGAGCGAGCTGATGGGCTGGAAGAGCGGCCACCAGTAGCCGCGATAGGCGACGAGACCGCCCACCGTGAATCGGCCCTGCAGCACGAGCCAGGCGCCGAAGCTGACGGAGAGCACATTGCTGATGAACCCGACCAGCCGGACGGCGGGGAAGAACGCCGTGCGCGCGTTGATCGCCTTGAAGCTGGCGCGAAGATGAGCGCCCGTCGCCTCGGCGAACCGCGCGCTCTCTTCCGGCTCGCGCGAGAACGCCTTGATGACCACGATGCCGTTCAGGTTCTCCTGCAGCCGGGCGGTCACATCCCCCAGACGGTCGCGAACCTCACGATACACACGCCGCACGCGAGCATTGAAGAAGCGCGTGAGCCCGAACACCGCAACGATCGGAAGGAGCGTTACCAGTCCGAGTTGCCAGTTCAGCCATAGCAGAACCCCCGCCACCCACGCAAAACCGAGCACATTGGCTACCACGTTATCGGTGCCCTGAATGGCCACATCCTGCAGGGCATCGATGTCACCTACGGCGCGCGCCACCAGATCGCCGGTGGGCCGGTCATACAGGTAGCTGAGCGACTGGCCCTGCAGCTTCTCATAGACCTGGTTGCGCAATGTGAAGACGATGCGTTGCCCCACCTTCTCCAGCAAGTTCGCCCGGACCGCTTCCAGCGCGGTGCCCGCAGCCTGCACCGCGAGCATCACCGCCGCGGCGGGAACGAGCAGGTCGATGCGGCGTCGCCCGATCACTACATCCACCATGAAAGCCCAAACGAGCGGATGGAACGCGCCGGCCGGCGTCGCGACCAGCAGGCAAGCGAGACCGAAGGCGAGCGTGCGCGCGTGGGGGCGCAGGTAGGGCAAGAGCCGGGGGAACACGCGGACGGTGTTCTGCGGTGGCGAGGCGGCGTTCGTCACGATCGTCCTTCTCCGCGGCGTCCCGATGGGTCTCGCTCACGGTCGCCGCATCCGCATTCTACCCGTCTGGCGCCGCACGGGAGGAAGCCCGCTGGCCACCGGAGAATGCTCCGCTTGGCGCGGCAATCGCCTCCGGCCGCTGTGCCGGCGCTCATCCCCGCGGGGAGTGTCTCCTCCATGCACGACTGGTCCACGGTGCTGATGGCGTTCGGCCTGACCCTGTTCGCCGGCGCCGCGACCGCCATCGGAAGCGCCATCGCTTTCTTTGCGCGCCGCACGAACTACCGCTTTCTCTCCGTCGCCCTGGGGTTCTCCGGCGGCGTCATGCTCTACGTCTCCTTCACCGAGATACTCCACAAGTCGCAGGGCGCGCTGTCCGAGGCGCACGGTGAGCGCTGGGGCGCGTGGCTTGCGGCCATCTCCTTCTTCGTCGGGATTGGCGTCATCGGCGCCATCGACAAGTTGGTCCCGAAAGAGGAGAACCCGCACGAAGCGCCTGCGGATGGCGCGCTCATCAAGGAACCTGCTCCCGTGCCTGCGAGCGCAGGCGAGCCGGGACAGGCCCACGATCCCCGCCTGCTTCGGATGGGACTGGTCTCGGCGCTGGCCATCGGCATCCACAACTTCCCGGAAGGGCTGGCTACCTTTCTGTCGGCACTCCACGACGCGAGGCTGGGCCTCGTGATCGCCATCGCCGTCGCTCTCCACAACATCCCCGAAGGCATCAGCGTCTCGGTTCCGGTGTTCTACGCCACGGGGAGTCGAAAGAAGGCCTTTGCGCTCTCGGCGCTGTCCGGCATGTCGGAGCCTGTGGGAGCGATCCTCGGCTGGATCGTGCTTCGCCAGTTCGTCTCGCCCACACTTATGGGCGTTCTGTTTGGCGGTGTTGCCGGGATCATGGTGTTCATCTCGCTGGATGAGCTGCTGCCGACCGCACGCGAGTATGGCCGCGGGCATGACTCCCTTTACGGCCTTGTGGGTGGTATGGCGGCGATGGCATTGAGCCTTCTTCTGCTGAAGTAGCCCTGCGAAGGCCTTCGAACACGTGTTCTCCATCCGCCTGCAGGTGTTCGTTGGCGGCTTCGCTCGGCGCTGTGATCCATGGCGCCACACCGGCCTTCTTTCTGCCGATGGGATGTGTGTTGGTGAGAATGGGGTATGCTTTGGCGTAGAGCGCCTGTGTGCGCACAGCAGTGGGCGAATGAGGGGGAAAGCCGATGGCATTCGTGAAGTACACCGAGCGCGGCCGGGGCGCAGCGCCGACCTTGAGCCTCAGTCCGACCGGCAATATGGCGTTCTCGGAGGGCGCGCTGCGGCGATTTGGACTCATCGACAAGTCCTTTGTCGTTCTGTACTACGACCCCGACACGCAGCGAGTCGGCATCATGCCCTGCGACGACGCGCATGCCGAGGGAGCTCGCAAGCTGAGCAAGCGAGCCACCGGAGCGGTGGTGTCCGGTCGCGGGTTCATGGACCACTTCGGCATCGTCATCGACAAGACGACCACGTGCACGCTGACCCAGGACCGCAAGACCGGAATGGTCATCGCGGACCTGACCACGGGCAAGCGGCGCAAGTAGCGTCCCCTGTCGTTTCTGCCCGTCAGAGTGCGGAGGGCTGCAGCCAGCGGCCCTCCGCGTTCGCTTCCGAGCGCTTGCAGGACCGCGCGTCCCCTCTGCCGAAACGAGCGCCGCCGAACGACGATCCTGGAGGTCCCCGTCCATGCCCAAGCGACAGTGCCAGTGCTCAGGGGGCTGCGCGCGCCCCTCTTCGGGTGTGAGCCGGCGGCAGTTCCTCGCCCTCGCAGGCGCGGGCGCCGCAAGCGCGGCCCTGCCCGCGGCGGCCCTCGATGCCTGGCATGAGCAGCAGGCGACCGCCGCCGATCTCGATGCCTGGAAGGCCGCTCTGCGCAAGCCGGACCGGCCCCGCGTCTACCATTCCGGCCTGCACCGCGATGCCCGCATGCACCTCGGAGGGATTGGCACGGGCAACGTGGAGCTCGGGGCCGATGGCCAGTTCACCACCTGGCAGCTCTTCAACACGTGGCGGGACGGGCACGTGCCCTTCCACTTCGCGCTCCGGGCAGGCGACTACGCGGCGCTGCTGCAGACGGAGGGCGGGCCCGACTGGCCGAAGGTCGAGCGCATCGAGATGCGCGGCGAGTACCCCATCGCGACGCTCCGCTTCGCCGGCAAGGGCATGCCCGTGCAGGTCGTGATGGAAGCCTTCTCGCCCTTTGCGCCGCTCGACAGCCGCTTCTCGGCGATCCCCGCCGCCGTGCTCGTCTTCCGAGTCCACAATCCCAAGCGCACGAAGCAGACCGTGTCCATCGCCGGCTTCCTGCAGAACCCCGTGGGCTACGACGCCGCCGGCCCGGTCGAGGACCGTCGGCACCCCAACTACGGCGGGAACGTGAACGAGGCGTTCGCGGAGGGCCGAGCGGCGCTGCTCTCCCTGCGCGCGGAGCCGGCTCCCGAGGTTCGCCTCGAGCGACCCGTGCGGCTCTACGTGGGGCCGGGCTCCGGCGCGCTGGCACAGCCGCCCGCGGACCGTCCGGCGGGCATGACCGTGGAGGGGGTCGAAGCGCTCGGCAACGCGGCGGCGACCCGCCCGGCGGAGGCGGTCATCTGGCTCGAGGACGCGCCCGCCGAGATCGCCGGGGCGACGATGCGCGCGGTGCGGGCGAGCGTGGAGGCTGGCGCGACGCTCCTTCTCGCCGGCGCCTCGATGCCGCTGCTCGCAGCCCATGCTGGCATCACGGGCGGCAACGCCTACGACGCATCGCAGGCAAGGCCCGACATCCTGTTCGAGGACTTCGAGAGCGGCTACGACGGCTGGACGGTGGAGGGCGAAGCGTTTGGCGCCGCGCCGGCCACGGGCACCCTCCCCAACCAGAACGCCGTCTCCGGCTTCGTGGGCAAGGGGCTGGTGAACTCCTATCTGGGCGGTGACGACACCACCGGCAGGATGCGCAGCCGCGAGTTCACGGTCGAGCGAGGGTTCATCCGGTTCCTCGTAGGCGGCGGCTCCCACGCAACGACGCAGATCCGGCTGTTGGTGGGAGGACGTGTGGTGCGCGCCTCCTCTGGCAAGAACAGTGAGCGCCTGGAGCAGGCGGTGTGGGACGTCAACGAGTTCCGAGGCCAGCGCGCGCGTATCGAGATCGTGGATGAGCAGAAGGGCGGATGGGGGCATATCAACGTGGACCACATCGAGTTCACGGACATGCCCGGCAACGCCGAAGCGCTCGCCGCCCTCGATGCCCTGCTCCCGGTGCGGTGCTCCGCGGTACGCGCCGTGCCGCCCGCACCGGACGCAAAGCGCCGCACGGTCGAGCTTGTGGATGCACGGCCCCAGCCCGGCGCCACCCGGCGCGCGACTCGCTTTGGGTTGGAGGCCTGGGAGCGGCCGGTCGGCCAGGGGCGCGTCGTGCTGGCAGCGGGCCAGATCCTCGATCCGGCGCTCGCCGGAATGACGGGGCCGCGACGTCAGGCCTATGCGGAGGTCTGCGAGCTTCTCGGAATGCCGTACGACCCCGCCCTTGGAGTGCCCGCCACGGCGCCAGGCTTCGGCACCCTCTGTCTGGCCACGACGGGGCCGAACCCCACCGCTTCGGTGGCCATCACGGACTGGTCGGCGGCCTGGAGCGAGTTCGCGACCCGAGGGGGCTTCACGCCGGTGCCGCAGCGGGCGGCATCGCCTCCCACTCCGGCCGGCGAGACGGTCCGCGGGGCGCTGGCGAGCACGGTGGAGGTGGGACCGGGCCAGACGGTCGAGGTCCCGTTCGTGCTGACCTGGCACTACCCGAACAAGCTGAGCCAGGCGAACACGCCGATGGGCTGCCACTACGCCACGTTGTGGCCGGACGCAGTGGCCGTCGCGCGCGAGGTGACCGGTGACCTGGGCCGCGTGAGGGAGCGGACCGAGCGCTTCCGCGACACGTTCTACGACAGCACCCTGCCCTACTGGCTGCTCGATTGCCTCACGGCGAACCTCGCGATCATCCGGCACGTCGGCGTGGTGTTCCGCATCGCGAATGGCGACGTGTACGGATGGGAGGGGTCGAACGCCTGCTGCCAGCCGACGTGCACGCACGTGTGGGGCTACGAGCAGACGCTCTCGCGCGTGTTCCCCGACCTCGAGCGCGACATGCGCCGCATCGACTTCAAGCACCAGCAGCGCGAGGACGGCGGCGTCAACAACCGTACGGCGGTACCGTCGCCACCTCGGCCGACCGGCGAGTTCCCGTTCGCCGACGGGCACGCGAGCTGCGTCCTGAAAGCCTATCGCGAGGCGCTCAACACCACGGACGACCGTTTCCTGCGGGAGTACTGGCCGCACATCCGCATGGCCGTGGAGTATCTCATCGACCGCGACGCGGCGACCTCCGGCGGCGAGCCGAACGGCGTGCTCGAGGACGACCAGTGGAACACCTACGATCAGCCGCTCCACGGCGTGACGACCTTCATCAGCGGCTACTACCTCGCCGCGCTGCGCGCCGGCGAGGAATGGGCGCGCCGGGTGGGCGACAACGCGTCGGCGGAGCGGTTCCACGGCGTCTTCGAGAAGGGCCGCGCCCGGCTGCAGGAGCTCTGCTGGGATGGCGAGTACTTCGGCCAGCACCTGCCCGGCTACGAGAAGATGCCGGGCGAGGTCGGGCCGGGCTGCATGAGCGACCAGCTCATCGGGCAGTGGTGGGCGCACCAGCTCGGCCTCGGCTACCTGCTGCCGCCAGAGCGCGTGAAGTTGGCGCTCTCCTCCGTGTTCAAGTACAACTGGAAGCCGGACCTTACGGGCTGGAAGCACATGCCGCGCGCCTTCGCCGGGGACGGCGACAAGGGCCTCATCATCGTCACCTGGCCGAAGGGCGGCCGGCCGGGACACGTGATGCTCTACTCCGACGAGGTGTGGACGGGCATCGAGTACCAGGTCGCGGGGCACTTGATCTACGAGGGCATGGTGGAGGAGGCGTACGCCATCGTGAAGGGCGCGAGGGACCGGTACGACGGCGTGCCGCGCCCGCCCATCCCGCGGAACCCGTGGAACGAGATCGAGTGCGGGGGCCACTACGCGCGCGCCATGTCCTCCTGGTCGCTGCTGCTCGCGGCGACAGGCTGGGAGTACGACGGTCCGGCGGCCTCGCTCAAGCTCACGCCCCACGTCACGCCCCAGAACCTCCGCGCCTTTTTCTGCGGCCCGGAAGCCTGGGGGCAGGTGAAGCAGCTCCGCAGGGAGCGCTCGCAGCGCAACGAGGTGCGCGTCGTGGAGGGTCGCCTCCGGATCGAGAAGATGACGCTGGAAGCGCCGCAGACGCCCCGCCGGGTGCGCGTCACGGTGGACGGTCGCGTGACCCCCGCGCGGCTCGAGACCGAAGGCGTGCGGGCGGTGGTCATCCCGGCCCAACCGATCGAGCTCACTGCCGGGCAGACGCTTGCCGTGTCGCTCACCTGACGCGGGCCGCGATGGGGGAGGGCTGGCGGACGTGCACGCCGCCCCTCCCCGCTCTCATTCCGCCGCGCGGCGCCGGTAGTGGGTCTCCGGTGTCTCGCGCAGTCGGCGGGCGGCCTGCTCGGCGGTGATGTCGCGCTGCGGCTCCGCCAGCATCTCGTAGCCCACCATGAACTTGCGCACCGTCGCGGAGCGCAGCAGCGGCGGGTAGAAGTGGGCGTGGAGCTGCCAGTGCAGGTTCGGCTCGCCGTCGTGCGGCGCACCGTGCCATCCCATCGAGTAGGGGAAGCTCG
>Ga0272446_1003939_pt1 | contig 18076 bp, 10 predicted proteins | sample YNPCB0061_FD_194587 | JGI IMG/M metagenome (GOLD analysis project Ga0272446, IMG submission 194587) | Hot spring microbial mat communities from Yellowstone National Park, WY, United States - YNP-CB-006-1 | ecosystem: Environmental > Aquatic > Thermal springs > Hot (42-90C) > Sediment | place... | reverse complement strand
GGACAAGGCTTTTGGGGCGATTTACAACGCGCACCAATTGACCAAGTGCGCCTCTCCAAAGGCAACACTGCACTTGACTACATGATGCTCGACTACCTTGCCGAAGTAACCATGAGCATTATGCAGAAGCAACGCCAAAAAGACCCATCGCTCGGCTACGCACGCGATTTCCCCGAAGTCATTAAAGAAATTCTCCCTGAACTTTTTGAAAAAAACATTAAAGTCATTTCAAATGCAGGCGGCGTGAATCCGCTGGCGTGCCGCGATAAAATTTTTGAAGTCGCTAAACAATTAGGCATAAAACATCTCAAAGTCGGCGTGGTGATGGGCGACGACATTATGGATAAACTCGATGAACTCATAGCAAAAGGAGAGCCTTTGACGCACATGGAAACAGGCGAATCGCTTGCGAGCATTCGAGCGCGTGTGTTGAGCGCGAATGTTTATTTCGGTGCGTTCCCGATTGCTGAATGTTTGAAACAAGGCGCGCAGATTGTGATTACAGGCAGATGCACCGATACAGGCTTAACGCTCGCGCCAATGATTTATGAATTTGGTTGGAAAGAAACCGATTGGGATTTGCTTGCGGCAGGCACAGTCGCAGGACACATCTTGGAGTGCGGCGGACAAGCCAGCGGCGGCAACTTTCTCGGCGATTGGGAAAGCGTTCCCGACCTTGAAACCATTGGCTTCCCGATTGCCGAAGCCTATCCAAACGGCGAATTTTTTATCACGAAGCATGACGGCACCGGCGGCTTGGTGCGAAGCGATGTGATTAAAGAGCAACTGCTTTACGAAATTGGCAACCCTTCGGAATACATCACGCCGGATTGCATTGCCGATTTCACCACGATTCATCTTGAAGATGTCGCGCCGAATCGCGTGCGTGTGTTCGGCATTAAAGGCAAGCCCGCAACGCCGTTCTACAAAGTTTCCATCTCGTATTCTGACGGTTGGACAGCGTTTGGCAGTTTGACTTATTCTGCGCCCGACGCGCTCAAAAAAGCCAAACGCGCCGATGAAATTTTAAGAGCCAGATTAAATAATTTGGGATTGACCTTCGAGGAAATTCGGACGGAATTTATTGGCGCAAATGCGTGCCACCAGCATTTGGAAAATGTGGCGCATGTGAATGAAGTGCAGATGCGGGTTGGGGTGAGAGACCGTGATAAGAAAAAAGTCGAGCGATTTGGCTACGAGATTGCGCCGCTGATTTTGACTGGTCCGCCAAGTGTAACGGGCTTTGCAGGCGGAAGACCGAAGCCGTCGGAAGTGGTGGCGTATTTTCCCGCGCTAATGCGCAAAGAAAACGCCTCGCCAAAGGTCATGGTCGAAGAGCAATAAACCGTTTTGAAAAGTCAAATTTCTTTTTAACATTTTGTATGTTAAGCGGGAGTAAGTCGCTAACCTATTAGCAAAACAAAACTTGAAAGAACTTTTAACGATGAAGAAAATCATTCTTGCGATTCTGTGGGGTTTATGTGCGTCTTCTCTCTTGGCGCAAGGACGCTTGATTGGAAGAGTCGTCGGAGAGAACAATGAACCGATTGCAGGGGCAACGGTCTCCATATCGGGACAAACGGCGATGGTTGCCATTTCAAATGCGCAAGGCTATTATGTAATCCTTGATGTGCCGCAAGGTGTTTATGAACTCAAAGCTACAAAGCGTGGTCAGCCCGTTTGGCGCGGAAGCGTTACGGTGGCAAGCGGTGTTACGCAGCGCATTGACATGAAACTGGGCGGTAAATCGGAAAACTTAGCGGCGGCTAAACCAACAGTCGATGCAAAAAAAGTAAAGGCGGAGAAATCCAAAAAAGAAGAAGAAAAGAAAGAAGAAGAGGGAGAAGAGAAATCTGAACCCGCGCCTCCTGCGCCTGTGGCTGTGGCGACCACCAATGCGCAAGAGATTGCCAAAGAAAAAGAACTGCAAAAAGCGATTGAAGAAAGCGAAAAACTCAATCAGCTCGATGCCTCTCAAAGCGATTTGCCAGAAACCGATGTGGAAATTGTCGGCGGCATAGAGGCAATTCAATCCAAAATTGAATATCCAATGGCATTGAAACGCGCTAAAATTGAAGGCACCGTAGTCGCGCGCGTCTTTGTTGATGAGCAAGGCAATCCGTTGCGCATCAGTTTGGTTCAGCCCGCAAATAAATTCCTGAACGAAGAAGTCATTCGCGTGCTCACCGAAGAAACCAAGTTCAAACCTGCTAAGGTCGGAAATGCACCTGTGCGAGGTGCGATTACCATTCCGGTAAAATTCAAGATTCAATAATTTGATGAAACCAACACAACTGAGAGAGCAAATCGCAACAAGAAAAAAGAAGCAGTATCAAGGCTGAATGGGAAGTTCAGCCTTTTTTATTGACCAAGAAAATCAAAGCAGGTTACATTTCTCAAAAGCCGATAATCAGACAAGATGAAACACGGGTGGATTTACGCAATCATCATCATCGTTTGCTTCGACCATGCACAACTGTTTGCGCAAAGCAAAAAAGGAAAGGTCAAAACGAGCAATGCGGAACTCTCGCAAATCGCCAAAGAGCGTCAAGAGATTGAAAAAAATATCGCCACGATTGAACGGCAAATCAAGGCATTTGAGCGTGAGTTAAGCAGTGCCGATGAGGCAGAAAAAATTTCTCTCCAAGCCCTTGAAAATTTAGATTATCAAATTCAACTGCACCGAGAGGTCATTCGCCAAACCGAAATCAGTCAGAAAAAATTGGCTGAACAAATTGCCGTTACGAAGCGGGAATTACAAGCAACGAAGCGCGAATTAGAAGCAATGAAACAGGCGTTTGCGCGTTATGCGGTGGGCGTCTACAAATTCGGCGTGAAACGCGATTTGGAAGTGCTGTTCTCGTCGGGTTCGTTCAATCAAGCCCTGATGCGTGCCGAATACATCAAACGCTTTGAAGAAGCAGGAAAGATAAAGATTCAAGACATCTCCGAAAAGCAAGAGCAAATCGCTCAACTGCAAACCGAGCTCGATGCTCGATTCGCTGAAAACGAAAAACTTCTTGAACAGCGACGCTACCAAGCCAAAGTGATGGAAGGGCGACGCATAGAGCGCGAGAAGTTGATTGCGAAATTGCGAAAAGATAAGCGACGCTTGCAAAGCCAAATTGCTCAACGGCAAGCCCAAGCCAAAGCCTTGCAAGAGGCAATTCAAAAAATGCTGTTTGCCGAAGAGGAAGCCATTCAACGCGCCCGTGAGCGTAAAGCAGCGGCACAAGCAGGATACAACAGCGGCGCAAATGAAGCGGTTGCCTATGCAGACATCACAGGCGATTTTGAAAAGTACAAAGGCAAATTACCTTGGCCAGTACAGGAAGGTGTGATTATCAAAACCTTTGGTGAAAGCGAAAACAAAGACCTGAAAATCGTAACCTTCAACAACGGCGTGGATATTGCGACATCGGTTGGAACAACGGTTTTCGCGGTTGCGCAAGGCGTAGTCTCACAAATCGGATTTCTCCCAACTTTCGGAAACATCGTCATTATCCGTCATGCCAGTGCCTACCTCACGGTTTATGCGAATCTCTCGGAAGTCAAAGTCGCCAAAGGCGAAAGCGTCTCGGCGGGACAAGCATTAGGCTTAGTCGGAAAATCGGCACAAGGCGGCGGGGTGGTTCATTTCGAGGTGTGGCACGGACGCAATAAATACGACCCTGAACTTTGGCTGGCTCAAAGGTAAGAGCCGCTGAGGTTATTTCGTCGAAAATGAAAAAAGCAAACCCAAACTTCGGATTTGCTTCAAGGGATTTTTTGCTAACAAAAAGACCGCGAGAAGAACTACTTCATTTTTTGTTGAAGGTTCTTGAAGAAGTCGCTGCTGGTTGCTGGTTGCGATTGTTGTGCGGGCGCGGCGGGTGCAGGCGCACTGGTGCCGTCGGCATATTGAACTTGTGCGCCCGACTTGCTCCCAATGCGTTGAAGGGTCAGTTTGCTGATGAGTTTCAGCGTTTCCATCAACCCTTGACCTTTGAAGGCGACGGCTTCAGCATATGGAAAGCCCATTGGATTGAGTTCGCGTTGCAATTCTTCAATGCTATACACTGGTTGAAGGTCGCGCTTGTTGTATTGCATAACAACGGCAAATGTGTTCATATCGATGCCGTATTCCGCCAAGTTTTCGCGAAGGTTTTCGAGGCTCTCTTTATTTTCGGGCATTTTGCCGACCTGTGAATCGGCGACAAACACAACGCCATCGACACCGTTCAGCACAAGTTTACGGGTGGTGTTGTAATAAACTTGACCGGGAACCGTGTAGAGCTGGAACTTGGTGTTGAAGCCTTTCACAGAGCCAAGTGAAATCGGAAGAAGGTCGAAGTAGAGGGTGCGGTCTTGCTCGGTCGCAAGCGAAATCATTCGGCTTGCCGCATCTTTGGGAACCATTTGGTGCAAAACTTGCAAGTTAGTCGTTTTGCCGCTCATTCCAGGACCGTAGTAGACAATCTTGATGATAATCTCTTTGTTTGCATAATTGATATTCGCCATTGTGATGCCTGTGAGTTTAAGTGTTTGAAAAATCTGGCGCAGCAATGCGCTGTAAAACAGAAACTGCTTTTGAAAAACGCGACTGTAACCCCTCGAGCCCTGTTTTGTCTGAATAGACAACGAGGATGACATCATAAACAGGTTGTGCAATAATCAGTCGTGAGTCTTGAACAAAACAAATTTGGTTCGCCGTTTCACCGAGCATGGCAAGATGTCTAAAAATATCGTTCAGAAGCGTGTGCAAGACAGGAGACAACTGCTCCATAGTTGCTTTGTCGCCTAATGTGCCTGCGAGTGTGAGACCATCTCCGTCAATGAGCAAAACGGCGGTAACGCTGGGCAAATCTTGAAACAAAGAAATAACGTCGCTAAAATTTTTCATTGACGAAAGGTGCTTGAATAGACACTGTATTGAGGCGATAAAATTACAAAAACAGGTTCAATTTCGGAATGAAGCTTACAAAATTTTCTTAATGTTTTCTGACTCACGCTCAATCGCTTTGAAGATGTCGCCCGAAGAAACGGAAGCGGGTGAAATCACAATAAACAGCAAATCGCTTTGAGCAACATTGCGAATCATCGTGGTTTTGCCTTCGAAGCGAAGGGTGATTTCATTGAGCGTGCCTGCCATAAGTGTTTTTGCAACGCTGAAGAGACCGGGCAGAAGTTTTGAGATTTCATCGCCGGATTTATTGAGATCGATTTTGGAATTTTGAGCGATGCGCTTGTCGATGACGAAGCCGCTGTGTGTTACGATAAAAGTCACTTCGGCTTTTGCCGCTTCCATCACGCGGTCAAGCATTTTGGACGTATCGGCGGGAGCAGGCTCGACTTTCGGCGTGGTGGCTTTCGGTGCGGGTTTAGGCTTGGCACTCTCTTGCTGTGGAGGGGGCGTATCGGGCATCATCATCGCCGCTTCCATCATCAGTTGCTCCCAGCTTTCAACAATCGTTACGGTCGGTGGAATTTGTTCAATCGTATCGAAACTACCGCCTTGCCATTGCACAATTTCAAAAAATGCGTCTTTGCCGGAGCGAGAGGCGGTCTCGCAGTGTGAAATTTCGCCTTTGTTAAAGCAAATAATGCCTTGCTGTGAGCCGTCACTTGTCTTGATATGAAGCGTGCCGGTGAAGCGTGCCAAGCAGTTCATCTGAATCACATCCATCAAGGAAAGTCCGGGAATAACGCCTGAAACGCTCTCTTCTTTGGCGGGTGAAGCGGCGGCACTTTCTTTACGTTTGAAGAAATCTTCAATCGTGGCTTGCATTTGTGTAAAGTCAAAGGGCTTCTCGATGTAGAGAAGCGAGCCGCGCCGCGAGGCTTCCTCTTGAACTTGGGTTGAGCCGTAAGCCGTCATGATAATCACGCCAACATCGGCATGGTTGGTGCGAATGTGGCGAAGCAAGTCAATGCCGCTCATGCCGGGCATGCGAATATCCGTAATGACCAAGTCGTAAGGCGTTTTGGCAAGTTCAGCTACAGCGGCTTCGCCACTGGGAGCGTGTTTGGCAATATACTGCGGAGATTGTCCGAGTGTTTTCAAAATGCCAAGTGCGATGTTTTGTTCGTCATCGACAACCAAGACGCGTCGAGGAGTGGTAGTAGCAGACATAGTGTTTGAGAAAAAATTTGATTAAGCGATATAGCTTTCTATGGTTTCAATGAGTTGAGACGGGTCAAACGGTTTATTGAGAAACGCATTCGCGCCGAGTTCCAAGCCAGTGCGTCGGTGCTTATCGCCGGCGCGTGCGGTGACGATGATAAACGGAATATCTTTGTATGCGTCCATTTTACGCACCTCTGTAACAAATTCAAAGCCGTTCATACGCGGCATTTCAAGGTCGCTGACGATGAGGTCGATGTTGGCGTTAGGTTGTGTTAGACGGTTGAGGGCGTTCAGACCGTCATCAGCCGAGATAACGTCAATGTTTGCGCCTTTCAAGACCGATTGCACATACTTGCGTACGCTCGGCGAGTCGTCGGCGTGAAGCACGGTGATTCTTGCGCCTTTGCGTTTGCGCTTGGTGATGGTCGGCTGAATCTCTTCTGGTGCGGGTTCGGGTGCTGAGAAGGCTTGGATTTGCACATCTTCGCCGCGCTCGCCAATCGGGCGGAGCAGGTATTCAATATCTAAAATCACCACAACTTGACCATCGCCCAGAATGGTTGCGCCGATAATGCCGCGCACGTTGCGCAAGTGTCTTCCCAACGATTTGACGACGATTTCTTCCTTTCCAATCAACTTTTCAACGGCAACGGCAACTTTGCGTTCATCAAGTCCAATGACGACAACCGAGTGCATCGTTTTGTATTCAAGCGGCTCGATGCTGTAGCCTAAAAGTTCGTTGAGATAGCGGAACTCATAGTCTTCGCCACGAATCGAAATCGTTTTGTTGCCGTCTTCATCGGTCGTGAGGTAATCTGACGATACGGAGAGGGTTTCAAGCACGAGTTCAAGCGGAATGGCGTAGGTATGTTCGCTTGCGCTCACAAGCAGGGCTTGGTTGATGGCAAGCGTAACAGGAAGCGAAATAGTGAATTTTGTGCCTTTGCCTTCACGCGTTTCAACCGTAACCGTGCCTTTGAGTTGGCGAATCGTATTTTTGACGACGTCCATACCAACACCACGTCCGGAAAGTTCGGTGATTTTTTCGGCAGTGCTGAAGCCGGGCAAGAAAATGAGTTCAGTGGCTTTGCTCGCGGGCATTGCATCGGCTTCTTCTTGTGAAATCAGCCCTTGTCGGACGGCTTTGGCTTTAACCTTCTCAATGGGAATGCCGCCGCCGTCATCTTCTATCTCTAAAATGATGCGACTTCCTTTTTGGTAGGCGCGAAGCGTCAGCGTGCCTTCGGCGGGTTTTCCATGAGCGAGACGAACTTCTGGCTTTTCAATGCCGTGACCAATCGCATTGCGAACCATGTGCAGAACGGGCTCGACGATTTCTTCCATCACGCTTTTATCGAGCTTGGTGTCTTCGCCTTCGGTATTGAAGATGATTTCTTTGCCTTCGGCTTTGGCGATGTCGCGGAAACTGCGTTGGAAGCGCGTGTACATTTGGCGCATCGGCACCATGCGCATGCCGACGATTTCGCGGTTGAGGTCGTTTGCAATGCCGCTCACTTTGACGACGTTCTGACCGAGAATCGAGCTCAAACCGCGAAGTTCATTGATGGTTTCGTCGAGGTTGAGCATCGCGGAGCGGACATCGCGTGAGATGATGTCAAGGTCGCTGAATCGGTCAAATTCTGTTTCTGAAAACTCTTTGAGAATATCGCTGAATCCGCCGCTGGCATCGGCACGTTCGCCGGCGTTTTTCTGAATGGTGGTCAGAATTTTTTTATTGATTTGCGCAAGGTGGTTACGCTCTTTCATGAACTTGTTAATCATGCGTGTAATGCCAGTGAGTTCATTGGTCAAGCGGTTGCGCGCAATAACGAGTTCTGCCGACATATTGACAAGGTTGTTGAGTGAGCGAATGTCAATACGAACGGTCTCTTCGGTAAAGGTTTTCGGCTTGGGTGCGGCTTGTGTTTCGCTTGGCACGGGGGCGGCTTCAAGCGACAATGGCGTTTTGATTTCGCCCGTCTGTTGCAACTCTGCCATGTACTCTTTCAAAATTGCAATGTGTCGCGAGACATCGAGGGCGTCTTTGCCGGTGCTTCGAAATTTTTTAAGCATCGTGCCAATCGCATCGCTTGACTTAAAGAGAATATCCAAGAGCAAACGTGGCACTTTGAGGTTATTGTCGCGCACGACTTGCAAGCAGTCTTCCATCTTATGCGCAAGGTCGCTGATGTTTTTCAGATTCACCATCGCTGCTGAGCCTTTGAGCGTATGCGCGCCGCGCAACACACGGTTGACGAGGTCGGGCTGTGCCGTGCCAGCATACTTGTCAAGCTCGAGTAAGTCGGCATTCAATTTTTCCAAATACTCGTTGGCTTCGTCCAAAAAGATTTGTTGAAGCTCGTCGGGCTGAAAGTCAGTCGCTTCTTCTTCCGCAACAGGTGGCGCGGCAGATAAGGTAACGGTGGTATCGCCAATCGTGCCAGTTTCCTGCAACTGTTTGGTGTATGTAACAAATAAATCCATCAGCGGTTGCGATTTCGTGAATCGGTCTTCGCCGGTGCGTCGGAAGTTTTCAACCATGATACCGATTGCGTCAATCGCTTTGAAGCAGACATCGAGAAGTGGGCGCGGCACTTTGAGGTTATTGTCGCGCACGACTTGCAAGCAGTCTTCCATCTTATGCCCTAAATCGCGAATGTTGTTCAGATTGACCATCGCCGCTGAGCCTTTGAGCGTGTGCGCGCCGCGCAACACACGGTTGACGAGGTCGGGCTGTGCTGTGCCAGCATACTTGTCAAGCTCGAGTAAGTCGGTATTCAATTTTTCCAAATACTCTCTCGCTTCGTCTAAAAAGATTTGTTGGAGCTCATCGAGTTGGAAATCGCTAATCGGAGCAAGTTCGCTGTCGTAGGATTCTTGTTGCAAAAAGTCGGAACTGGAAAGCGACTTGGATTGAGCGTCGGTTGGTGCGGCGAGCGTCTCTGAAACGTCAGTCGAGTCGTTGAGCGAAAGCATCTCGTTGAAGGTGAGTTCCTGGGATGCCAGTTCGGCGTGTGAGAGACTTGATGAAGTCTCGGCTTCTGAGGGAAGTGTGTCGTCAAGTGCAGGCGTATCAAACGAGAAATCCAAATCGGGCAATGTCAAGTGAGGCTCGGCGTTTTGGCTCTCGTCCAAAGATGAGGCTTCAAGGTGAGTGGGCGATTCGGAAAGTGCGTCGCTGGGTGAAGCATCATCTAAAAGCATTGGAGTGTCGGTGAGGAAGGAATCATCAAGCGTATCGCTGAACAAGAGGTCGTCGGTGTTTGTATCGGCTTTATCGGAAAGCGATGAAAGTTGTGAAAGGTCTTGGCGTGCGGTCGGCGTATCAAGCATATCGCCCATTCCCGATTCATCAAGCAAGAGTTCGTCATTAAACGTTTGTTCGCTGATGGTATCAGAAGTTTCATCTGAAAGGAGCGGTTGCGAATCGAGTGTGTCCGAATGGGGTGTCTCTGCGAGACTGATTGATTCATGGGTGAGGGTGTCATCAAGCGACAGGTGAGTGTCGGAGTCAAAATTGGGCGAAGCAGGGTTAGGCAGAGCAGAGTCAGAAGGCGTTTCAGTTAAAAGCGCGTCATCAAAAGTCAAGTCTAAATCGGGTTGAGGCGTATCTATTGAGGGAAGCGAGTCGAGCGTTGGTGTAGAAAGAGAGTCGGAAGTAGGTTCGAGCGATGTTGACGGCGTTTCTGAAAGGAGGTCGTCTTCGGGAAGAAGTAAATCGTCGGCGTGGAAATCCAACTCTGTATCGGGTTGTGATGTATCTAATTTCAGGTCGTCGAGCGTCGGTGTGGAAGGTTCTTCGAGAAGCGTGAGTGCGGAATCATCGAGTAAGAGTGAATCATCAAAAGTGTCGTCGGTGGTATTTGAATCGGAAGGGGCGGCAATGCTGGCATTTGCTTCTTGAAGAGGGGTGTCATTGAAAGTGTGAGCAGGCATATCGAGTGGTGGTGCTTCTGGTGGTGCTTCAAGGGCAGTGGGTTGAGATGCCGTATCAAATGAAGGTGCCTCTTCGGAAAGCGACATCATGTCGTCCAAATCGGGTGTGTTGCTTGTGAAGGAAGAGGGTGGAACAAGTTCGCTGAATGTGAAGGTCATCTCATCATCATCTTCGGAGGCAGTCAGAGATGATTTCGAGCGGAAATGTTGAAGTAAATCGCCTGCAACCAATCCGACGGCTTCGGAGAGCGGTTCAGTGAGGTCGTCAAGAGGGGTATTGGAAAGTTTCGCTTTCTCCAAAGTGGTGGCGAGTTCAACCAAACTTCGTTGGTTTGAAGAGGCGAGTGCGTAAAGCAAATCGGGCGCGTTTAAGAGCGATTGAAGATAAGCCTGCGCTTGAAGACCTGTAGACGAATTAGGCAGAGATAAAATGACTTGACGCAAGAAGTTGGACGCACAAGCGGCATAATCAAACGCAGAAGTATGCTCACGCTCGGTGGCGAAGGTTGAGTCATCAGAAAGGGGAAAGGAAATTTCGGGAAGCGAAGGGGCAGCTTCGGTTGAAGCCAAGTCGCTGGGGGTTGTGAGCAACGTCGGCTTGTCAGGCGCGACATCTTCAACTTCGGAAATAAACTCCGATATATCGGGAAGTTGTGGAATCGACGGTTCTTCTTCCTTAATCGGTTCAATATGTGCTTCCAAGTCTTGCAAGGCTATTTCAGCGTCAATCACTTCGGGTGAAGATGCTGTGCTGATGGCATCAGCAGGGAACGCCTCTTGAAGCGTTTGCACGATGGCGTTAGCGATTTCGTCTTGATGTTGAAGAAGCGTTGCCGTCGGGGTTTGAGACACCCATGATTGACCAAGAAACTCGGCAAAGTTTTGAAAGAACGGAAGTTCGGATTGAGAAATCGCGACCATCACATCGGGTTGAGAGAGCAGATTGAGCAAATAAGTTTGAGAGGCATTAGAGGCTCTCTGAGCTTGAAGGGCGCGTCCGGCTTTGCGCAAGGTGCTGATAGCGAATTGAATATAATCACTTTCTGTCGGTGGCTCGGTTGAGCCTTCAAGCGCAATTTCTTCTGCGAATTTGTCAAGGGGAATCGTGGGAAGTGGCTCTTCTTCGGGAAGCGGTTTAGGTGAAATAGATTCAAAGACCGTATCAACATCGGTTGCCGAAGGTGTTGAGAGATACGATGCAATCAAAGATTGTCCATCTTCCGATGAAAAGGAATCACAAAGATGGCGGGCAATATCGCGTATGACGGCTTCGCCAAGGCCATCGATAGCCTCTTCGTTCAATGTCTTTGAAAACTCAATAAAATCGATAATGCCCGGAAGTGAAGCGAATAAAACCAAATCGGAGAAAACATCGGAAGATGCAGCGAGTTTTTCCATCGCGTCTGCAATCGTTGGAGGATATGATTTCTCGGCGACAATGTCACGTGAGAACGATGCAATCATCTTGAAATAATTTTGAAGCGCGGGTGCAAGGCGAGGCACTGACGGTGCTTGAACCGAAGCGGGCTTCTTGACGCTTGCAGAAGACGGGCTTGTAAAACCACTTGTTGGAGAAAGCGAGGCTAAGAGCGATAAGTCGAAGCCTAAATCCCCAGTGACATGTTCCTTGTAGTAGTGAATGATGCGCTTGCCTTTTTGGAAATGGCGAGAACTGCCGTTGGGCTTGGGCTTTTCAGCGGCAGGCAATGTTGAAACGCGAGAGGTCGCTTCAATCGATGGCGCAGTGTTTCGTTCTTTTGAAGAAGGGGCAGGCGGTGAATCAAGGGAAAGATACTGCCGAAGCGTATTCAAAACAGAGTGATTGGTTTCAACGCTTATGAGCAACTGGCTCAAGGAGTCGGCAGTGGAATCAAGATTTTCCGTGAGCAGTTGATAGATCTCTGATGAATTTCCCGAATGGGACGAAACGAGTTTCGTCTTCACATTTTCCAAAAATCCAAGAAAATCCGAGAGCACATCAAGTTGAAGTGCCGAGAGGGCTTGAATCGGTTCGGGTTCGCTACTCAGTCGTGAGAAAAATGAGACGAACAGTTTCGAGTGTTTGCTTTTGTGCTTCTTAAAAATTGATTTCAAACGACTTGAAATATCTTCAAGAAAAAGTTTAATGGTCGTGTTCGCTTGAACTTCGGGAGAAAGGGTAGTGCGTGACGCGCTGTGTGAAGATTTCTTTTTCGATTTGGGGTTACCCAATGAAATACCTGAACCCGTCATAATCTGCTTTATCCGTTTGGTTACTGTAATCGGCGATAAGTTGTTGTAATGATTTGGCAACAATGTGTTTCGGAATATCAGCGTGCCGCTTTTGCTGATACGGTCTTCAGTGTGATGTGAATGTATCCGCTTTCAACCACAAGTGTTCAAGGGTGTGAAGCGTGTTGTTATTTGATTTTGACGTTTCCAAAACTTGAGAGGTCATCTTCCACAAACAAATCGTTGTCGGATTTGAATGGAGAGGCTGGTTCAGCCAATACTTTTTTATCGTTGCCGTTGCCGAGCATCGCATCGCTGTTGGATTCAAGCATGGTATCGCCGATTTTCTGAACGCCGGACGATGGGATTTTGAAGCGAGAAACGGAGCGAGCAAGTTGCTGTGTAATGGCGTTCAGGCGCATGGCAAGTTGTGCGGATTGTTTAGAGCCGTTGAGGGATTGTTTAGCGATTTGGCTCACTTCGGTCATTGCCGACACAACGCCTGAAGAGGCGACGTCTTGTTGTTTTGCCGCAAGCGAGATTTCTTGAATCAATTCGGTAGATTGTTGCACCACGCTTTGAATTTCAACGAGGGCGCGCGAGGCGGAGTCGGCGAGTTTGGTGCCGCGTTCCACTTCGAGCGTTCCGCGTTCCATTGCGGACACAGCATCTTGTGTTTCGGATTGAATCGTTTGCACAAGTTGGGAGATGTCGTTAGTGGCTTTGGTTGCGCGTTCAGCCAGTTCGCGCACTTGGTCAGCGACGACGGCGAATCCGCGTCCTGCATCGCCCGCCCGTGCCGCTTCAATCGTTGCGTTTAGAGCGAGAAGGTTGGTTTGGTTGGCGATGTCTTCAATCGTTTGAACGATTTTAGAAATTTCGAGCGACGATTCCCCAAGCGATTTAATTTTTTGTGAAGAGTCTTGCACCGTCGCGCGAATGCGTTTCATTCCTTCAATCGTTTCCATAACGGTATTACCGCCGGTTTGCGCAACCTGTGTGGCGCGTTGTGCCGCTTCGGAGGCGGAGTCGGCGTTCATGGCAACTTGACGAATCGATGCCGCCATTTCTTCGACTGCCGCCGAGGCGTTAGCAACCTGAACGGATTGTTCTTCGGCACCGCGTGCCATTTGTTCAGTTGCCGCGAGAATTTCCGATGCCGCATCGCCGACCTGCAACGCCGCACTTTGAACCTCACGAATCAGGTTTCCGAGGTCGTCGACCATCAAGTTGAAGGAATCCGCGAGCGCGCCTAATGCGCCTTCGGTTACAACCGCACGCTGTGTGAAATCACCTTCGGCGGAGTTCGACACCACAATCAGCAAATCGGTGAGTTGCTTTTGAATCGCATCACGAGCGGTTTCAGTATCCACAAGCGCAGAAAGACGACGAATCATTTCATTGAATTGATTAGCGACTTCCTCAAACTCATCGCCACTGTTGAGTGTCGCGCGCGCGTTGAAGTCGCCTGAAAGCACGCTGTCGGTAAGCGATTTAAGTTCGCCAAGTGACGCAAGCATATCTCTGCTTCGACGAGTGGCGAAATAAAATGCCAATCCAATGCCTGCGCCGATAAACAACAGCGAAATGAAAATGCCCCAAAAAATTAAGCCGCTGTTAGAAGCTATCAAAGACTCTGTTGAAGAGAGGTAGAAACTTTGGTCGGAAGACAAACAGAGCGCGCCTAAAACTTGTCCTGAACTGTTTTGCAAGGCGTGGTAGTAGCTGTAAGTTTTCGCATGCACGTTGTTGTCGCCTTTAACGAAAACGAACTTTTCAGCGGGAAGGCGTTGCCAAATTTCTTGTGGAATTTTGTAGCTCAATGCCGAGCCGCCACTGGGCGTTTGCTCTGATGTAGAAACGCGCACATCGCCAATGGTGATTGATGGGCGTGCGGTTTCGCGAGAGATGAGCGAACTGAACTCGCGCAGAATGACGCGGTCGTTGCGATTAATCATCTTTGCGGCAATCACGCATCCAATCGGGCGATTGTCGTTTCCGTAAATCGGCTGAATGGTCGTAAGCATCAAGCCATTTTCTTCTTTGCCGGCATTTTCACCCAAGTTTGAGCCATCAACGCGGGCTTGGTCGGCGAGTGTGCTTTTGCCCGCAACGGTAACATTGCTGACAGCGTTGACCGCAGTAACAGGCTCGTCGCTCAACAGTGATGCAGGAAAAAGCTCAATCGAGGTTGTGCTTTGACCGCGAAAGGCCGCTTCACAAAGCCGTTTGAGCGGAATGAAATTGGGGTTTGGCGTAGCGGTAGTTTGTTTGAACTCTTTGAGATAAACCTCGCCGAATTTGGTGGGCGTTGTGCCGCGCAAAATCACCGTTCCATCAAGTCCAACAAAGGTCATCATGCTCAGCGAGAGTGACGACATGACTTCGGCAGAAGATTTCTGTAACTCTTCGCGAATCGCTTGAAGCATTTGCTCATCGGCTTTCTTGGGCGGAAAAATGAGCGTGGAAAATCCTGAAACGTATTTGGGCGATGTAACCGCGTTGGCAACTTCGCTTTGCAGGAGCGCAAGCTGATTTGTAACTACATTCTTGAAAATTTGCGACTGCTCAGAGAGTCGTGACTGCGCAGTACGCTCGGCATCTTCTATCGCTTGCTCGGCTTGCTGGCTGTTGTAGATGCCGATGATGATGAGGAAAACGATTCCACAAAGGAGAACGGGCAAAGACGACGCGATAAGAAAATCGCGCAACAGTTTTGAACGAATCCCAATTCTTGAAAATTGTATCGAGGTTAACTCTGCCATAATTTTATCCCGAAATTTTTCGTGGTGCGATAAGATTAAGTGACTAAGTGATAACTGATTTTACTTAAAACTCTTAAAATTCTGCTGAAAAATTGCTTGAAACAAGTTGGCGGAATTTATCACAATTTTGCAGAAAATCAATTTGCAAGCGACATCGTAAAACGAACAGCACAACAAAAATGCCTGAATCTGTTTGGGAGTATCCGCGTCCGCCGAAACTTGAACGAACGTCAAAACTCTTGCGTGTGGAGTTTGCAGGAGTCATAATTGCGGAAACCCGTAACGCGTATCGTCTTCTTGAAACTTCACATCCGCCAACTTACTACATTCCCAAACACGATGTCCGCACAGAGTATCTTCTGCTTACAACACACCGTTCGGTTTGCGAGTTCAAGGGGCGTGCGAATTATTGGACGATTAAAGTTGGAGAAAGAAAATCGGAAAACGCCGCATGGAGTTATCCAAATCCCGCGCAGGCGTATCACGCCATAAAAGACTGCTTTGCGTTTTATGCAAGTCGCGTTGATGCATGCTTCGTCGATGCAGAGCGCGTGCGGGCGCAGATGGGGGAGTTCTACGGCGGCTGGATTACTTCCGACCTCGTCGGTCCTTTCAAAGGCGAGCGCGGAACGGAAGGCTGGTAAGCGAGATGATGAATAACAAACAGTGAACGGCAAGCAATGAAGTGCATGAGAAATCATTACTTGTTAGTAATCATGTTGGACAGTTCATACCTTACTTCACCAAAAGCGATTCGGCTTTCTTGACCTCGGCGAGCATTTTCGGAATGAGTTCGGTATCGTGTTCCAATTCGCGAAGTCCTTGCTCAAATTCTTCAGCGATTTTCACGTCTTCCTCACTGCCAATGAAGAGTGGCGTGCGTTGGTGCAGTTCTTCGGGTTCAATATCCAAAATACGTCGGTAACCGTCAGTGGCTCTGCCGCCGGCTTGCTCGCACACAAACGCGAGGGGATTGGCTTCGTAGAGCAAGCGCAATTTTCCGTTGGGTGCTTTTTTCGTACGCGGATAAATGAAAATCCCGCCATACAGCAAGTTGCGATGAAAGTCAGCAACAAGTGAGCCCACATAACGCGCTGAATAAGGGCGGTTCGTGGCTTTATCTTCTTGTTGTAGATACTTGATGTATTTCTTCACTCCATCAAAGAAGTAGCGATAGTAGCCTTCGTTCATGGAGTAAATTTTACCGCGCTTCGGCGTGGTAATGTTTTCGTGAGAGAGCAAAAACTCGCCGATGGTCGGGTCTAAGGTGAAGCCGTGAACACCTTGCCCAGTAGTGTAGACGAGCATCACCGAAGAGCCATAAATCACATAGCCTGCCGCAACTTGCTGCGAGCCTTTTTGCAAACAATCTTGAAGCGAGCCCGGTCCACTCGCAGGGTCAGAAATGCGTTTGTAGATTGAAAAGATGGTGCCGACACCGACATTTGCATCAATGTTTGAAGAACCGTCGAGCGGGTCGAAGAGCAGAACATATTTTCCTGATGTCTTGCCTTCAGGCGGAGTGATGATGCCCTCGTTTTCTTCCGAACCCATCACAGCAAATCGCCCATGATGCCCAATGGCTTGAATAAATTTTTCATTCGCGAACACATCTAATTTTTTGACTTCTTCGCCTTGCACATTCATCGAGCCGTGCGCACCAAGAATGTCAACCAATCCCGCACGAATGACCTCTCGACGAACCAACTTCGCCGCAAAGGTAACATCAGCCAAAAGTTGAGAGAACTCTCCTGTCGCCGAAGGATACTTCTTTTGTTGCTCGATAATATGACGCTCAATAGTGATTAGTTCCGTCATGGGTAGCTCCTTTGTCAATGTTTGGAAGTAAAGTTTCAACAAAATGAATTTACAGATTTCACCAACAATGGCAAATGCGAAGGCGCACACCATCAAAAAATTTCTGTGTAAGAATCAAGGAAAGCCAATGAAGAAGCGCAGTAAAGAGAAGAAGTCAAGAAAGGGGGGCGCGGAAGGCTTTTGGGAAGGTCGGAGCTGAAAGAGAACCTGAAAAGCAGTTCAATGCCTCACCATGAACACTTTTTAGGTCAGACTTCACCCAGCAGTATTCAATATAATTGAGACTAATATCTTTTTTAGAACAAAAAAGCCAAGTAAAAAAGCCGAGTAAAAATTTGTAGTAGAAAAAAAGAAGTTTATATTTGCTCGTTCTACTTTTGGAAAAATCAAGGGGGAAAAATCAAAATGTCCGAAAGATTTTCCAAAAGGTTAAAACGTATCAATCAAAGTCAATCAAACTAAACAGCACTACACATGGCAGGATACAAGCAAATTGCACATCTTCTCCCTGAAATTTTGGAAACCGCCGAAAAAGCAGGAGAAATGCGCGAAGAAGTATTGCGCGTGCTTATTGACCACGCACTCGCAAATGCAAGCGCAAATAGCCCGGCACCAGTGATGATGACGGAAACTGTGGAGAAAGAGAAAAAAAAACACAAAAAAAGAGGACCAAAAGCGAAAGCCTTAAAATCAAGTAACGAAGAGGCGGAAAAAGAAGAAAAAAAGAAAAAAAAAAGAAAAAGTAGCGATGCAAAGTTAGAGCGAAATGCAGGCGAAAGTAGCCCGATTGTAGAAATTGGACAACTGCCGTTTGAAAATATCAGTGAGTTCATGGGGAAATATCAAGTCTCACCTGACACGCTGAAAAAATTATACGGCTATACCGAACAAGGGATTGTTGGAAAATATATGGAACTCAAAACCAACAAAAAGTCGGAAGCCCAAGTCAATGCAACGCTCCTCCGAACCATCGCTAATGCACTGGCAAATGGCTCGTTCAGCGTGTCAATAGACGAACTCAAGCAAGAGTTCAAGGAGTTCGGCATCTTAGACACAAATATCAAGGTGAATTTGGAACGCCGTCAGAACTTTTTCAGCGTCTTTGACCTCAAAGAAAAAATCGAGCTCAGCGAAGAAGGCAAACAGGCGGCGGCAGAACTCATCAAACGATATGAGTAAGCACGCCTGAAAAAAGTATTTGAATCAGTCTCAACAAGTCCTATTTTTGAAGCGTCGGCAA
>Ga0272446_1003938_pt1 | contig 18078 bp, 14 predicted proteins | sample YNPCB0061_FD_194587 | JGI IMG/M metagenome (GOLD analysis project Ga0272446, IMG submission 194587) | Hot spring microbial mat communities from Yellowstone National Park, WY, United States - YNP-CB-006-1 | ecosystem: Environmental > Aquatic > Thermal springs > Hot (42-90C) > Sediment | place... | reverse complement strand
TGGGGAAACCGGGTTTCCCCATGCCCCTGCGGGGCGGGGGCGTGGGGAAACCCGGTTTCCCCACACCCTCTTCGAGAGCCTATTTTCACGTCAGGCTTGCCGCCGGGTTGCCACACTCGTAACACCCGCCTGCTACAATCCCTCAGGCTACCACATCTCGAAAGAGGGGGAGGCAGTCGTGTGCGGCATCTGCGGTATCTGGCGAAGTGACGGGCAGCCGGTCGAGCGAGCGGCGCTGGAGCGCATGAACGCCAGCCTGCGCCACCGCGGCCCGGACAGCGCCGGCGCGCTCCTGGACGGTCCGCTGGGCATGGCCATGCGCCGTCTGGCGATCATTGACCGCAGCGGCGGCGACCAGCCGCTCTTCAACGAAGACGGCAGCGTGGCCGTGGTCTTCAACGGCGAGATCTACAACTTCCGCGCCCTGCGCGCCGAGCTTGAGCGCCTGGGCCACCGCTTCGCCACCCAGAGCGACACCGAGACGCTCGTCCACGCCTACGAGCAGTGGGGCGACGCCATGCTGCCCCGGCTCAACGGCATGTTCGCCTTCGCCCTCTGGGACGCGCCCCGCCGGCGCCTGCTGCTCGCCCGCGACCGCATGGGCGAAAAACCGCTCTACTGGAGCCACGGCCCCCAGGGTCTCGTCTGGGGCTCCGAGGCCAAAGCGCTGTTGACCCTTCCCTGGGTCGAGCGCGAGGTGGACCTGCTGGCCCTGCACCACTACCTGACCCTCCAGTACGTTCCCGACCCGCTGACAATCTACGCCGGCATCCGGCGCCTGCCGGCGGCGCACAAACTGACGCTCGAAGCCGGCCAGACCCCCGTAGTCGAACGCTGGTGGCAACTGGCCTTCGAGCCAAAATGGACCCTGAGTGACGCCGAAGCGATTGAACAGGCGCGCCTCCTGCTGCCCGCCGCCGTCGAGCGGCAACTGGTCAGCGAGGCGCCCCTGGGCGCGTTCCTCAGCGGCGGGATCGACTCGTCCATCATCGTGGCCCTGATGGCCGAACGGACGAGCGCGCCGGTGCGCACCTTCTCCATCGGCTTCGAAGAGCGCCACTTCTCCGAAACTGCCTACGCCCGGCAGGTCGCCGCGCGCTACGGCGCCGAGCACCATGAGTTCATCTTCCGTCCCGCCGATCTCACCGCGGTGATCGAAGGCGTGGCGCGCGCGGTTGATGAACCCTTCGCCGACCCGGCGGCTCTGCCGCTCTACGAACTGGCCCGGCAAACCCGCCGCCACGTCACGGTGGCCCTCAGCGGCGACGGTGGCGACGAGACCCTGGCGGGCTATCGGCGCTACGTGCTCGACGGCTGGCTGCGCCCCTACGCCGCCCTGCCGCCCTGGGTAACCCGGGGGGCCGTGCCGGCGGCAGCGGCGCTGCTCCCCGAGCCAGCCTGGCTGCCCGAGGATCGCAACCCGCTCACCGCCCTCAAGCGCCTGGGGCAATTCTCGGCCACCACCCACAAAGCCTCGCTGGCCCGCTGGGGGTCGTACTTCAACCATCACGAGAAACTGGACCTCTACCAGCCCGAGTTGCGCGCGGCGCTGGCCGGCGTGGACAGCGCCGACTGGATCGCCGCCGCCTACGACGCCGCGCGGGCCGAGAGCCTGCTCGACCGCACCCTGGCCGCCGACCACGTCACCTACCTGGCGGGCGACCTGCTGCCCAAAACCGACCGCATGACCATGGCCCACTCGGTTGAGGCGCGGGCGCCCTTCCTGGACGCCGAGTGGGTGGAATGGACAGCGCGGCTGCCGGCGCGCTTCAAGGTGCGCGGGCGGCGCGGCAAGTGGCTGCTGCGGGCGGCCTTCGGCGACAAACTGCCACCGGCGGTGGCGGCGCGGGGCAAACAGGGCTTTGGCGTGCCGGTGGGCCAGTGGCTGCGCGGCGAGCTGCGCGCCTGGGCGCGCGAACGGCTGGATGCCGGGGCGCTGCGCGCCTGGCTGCGCCCCGCGGCGACGCAGGCGCTCTTCGAGGAGCATCTGAGCGGACGGGCCAACCACGGCAAAAAGCTCTGGGCGCTGCTGATGCTGGGGGTGTGGAGCGAGAACCGCAAGATTGTTTTGGATTTTTGATTTTGGATTTTGGATTTTTGGGCTGTTCCTGGGAGGGCCAGGCCCGCCCGCGGGCGGGGGCGTGGGGCAACCCGGTTGCCCCATCCCCCTCCTTGAGGGCGCAGCCCTCCCAGACCCTCCTGCAGGCGAGGGTATGGGGGAACCTGGTTCCCCCATGTTCACGGTAGAGGCGCGCGGGGAGGCTGCGCCTCCCCCCCGCCCAGGTGTTCCAATGCATCGGTAGAAGGTGAGGAAAGCTTGATGCGCCGTCCGTCCCCACAACCCACCCCGCGCCGCTTGACGGCTCGTCAGATCGACATCGGCGTGGCAATCGCCCTGGGACTGTTCACCGGCGGGCTGTGTTTCTTTGCGCGCCTGTGTGTCTATCCCGGTCCGGGTGATTTTATCTGGGCCCTGGCCACGGCACAGGAACTCCTGTCAGGTAAGGACCCCTACGCGTTCCAGCCCTCGTCAGTGCAGGTGCCCTACCCGCTCCCGGTAGCGCTGTTCGGCCTCCTGTTCCTTCCCTTCGGCCTGGTGTCCGGTCCACTCGCGGGAGCGCTCTTTTTTGGCAGCTCTTCAGGGGTGCTTGCCTATGCCATCGCGCGCAGCGGCGAGCGCTGGCGCTTGCTCATGTTCGCCACGCCGGTGTATCTGTACGCGCTTGTGTTTGCGCAATGGTCGCCCTTGATCGTCGCAAGCTGGTTCATCCCGGTCCTGGCGCCGCTGCTCACGCTGATCAAGCCCCATATCGCCCTGCCGGTGGCGCTGAACCGCCTGACGCGCCCCGGCCTGCTGCTGGCCGCGGCGGTCCTGGCGATCTCGCTCCTGCTGGACCCGACCTGGCCCTGGCGCTGGCTTGGAATGCTCGGGGAGTACCAGCGGATGATTGCGCTCTTCACGCTTCCCGCGGGTTGGATGCTGCTCATTGCCCTGCGGTACTGGCGCGACGAGCGGGCGCGCCTGCTGCTGGGCATGGCGGTCCTGCCGTTTCGGGGCAGCTATGACCTGCTGGCCCTCTGGCTCATCCCGCGCAGCGCCTGGGAGATGGCGACCCTGGTCGCGCTGAGCTGGCTGCCGCTGGCAATCGACCATCATGCCTTTTTTGCGGTGCAACCCGCGTGGTCAGTGCCGCTGCTGTTCATTCCCTGCCTGATCTTCGTCATCCTGCATGGGATGCGGCAGCGCGGCCACGCTCCAGGCCGCCTCGCCCGCCCCTCAGCCGGGAGCGTGGCGGAACCCGGCGCCTGGCCGGAGGAACGGCGCCGCAGCTCCCCGCAGGGCGTCGCCGCCGCCGAACAACCGCCGCGCAACGCGGAGACCGACGCGACCATCGTCGGTTGAAGCGGGGGCACGGGCTCACCTTGCCCCGGGGGCGCGGGCAGCTTGCCCGCGCAGCCGTGGCGCGGGCGTCCCGCCCCCGGAGCCGTGGCGCGAGCGTCCCGCCCGCGCCCCTCAGCGCGCAGGTTGCGTCAGGTATGAACAGGCACAAGCGAGGGACCTGCTTGCCACACCTGTAACGCCCGCCTGCTACAATGCCTCAGGCTGCTACAGCTTGAAGCGGGGGGACGCAGTCGTGGGCTTCGAGCGGGTGACATATGAAGTCACGCAACAGGATCGAGCCGGGGCGCAGGCGATTCGTCCGCGCCTCAACCGGCGCTTCGCGGGCCTCCCTGACGCGGTGCTGGGGATTGAGATGCTGTATCTGTATGGGCGAAAGCCGGGCGGAGAAGTCTGAAAGCCATGGGTTGTCAGTGTAGCGTTACCGGGAACGATGAATGATGAACCATCCAATACCTGTGCTGATCGTTATTGATCATTTGCATATAGGAGGAGCGCAAGAGTTTGTCTGGCAGATGTGCCGTCAGATACCAGACGACCAGATAAAAATCACCGTATGCGCTTTGCGATCAGGAGGAGTATACGTATCAAAACTCAAATCCATCAACGTTGACGTAATCGAAATCGCACCATCTAAAGAAAAAAGATGGTGGCCTCTTATCGTTTTCAAGATGTCAAAGCTCATATCGAAGCAACGCCACCTCGCAATCCACACCTTTCTCGAAAACTCTTTCGCTCTTTGCACTCCTCTCGCCTATCTGCAGAAAATAACAACCCTGCACACAATTGTTGCTATTCGAAAACAAACACCTTTCTGGTATTTTCCGCTCATGAGCATCTATCAGCATATGATATTTGTGTATCTAAGTTTTCACCCCCAGGAATTGGTTCGTTCTGGCATTCAACGAAATAAGATACGGTCCGTCGAAGTTGCGGTCAACATTGATGAGTTTCTGGAAATAGAGCGAGATCCGTCCCAGAAATTGCCAAATATTTCGACTAAGCCATCCGACCTTCTGATTACATCCATAGCAAGGCTTCATCCAGACAAAGGTCACGAATACCTTATTCGCGCCTGGCCCAGAGTGGTAGAGTCATTGCCTAATGCACGATTGCTTATTGTAGGCGAAGGAGAAGATCAGCAACGTCTTCAAACAATGATCGAGCAACTCCGATTAACACATTCAATATATTTGCCAGGATACCGTTCAGATATAAAAGAGATACTGCAAAGAACAGATATCTTTGTCAGACCCTCAGTAAACGAAGGGGTCAACCTTATTACAATTCAAGCTATGGCTGCAGGGTTGCCAGTAATTGGCTTTCAGACGGATGTCCCAAAAGAGATCATTGTAGCGAATCATAACGGTGTGCTTGTGCCATTGCGAGACAGTGACGCTCTTGCCAACGCAATCATCAATCTTGGAAGCCGACCAGATCTCAGAGCCAGATACGGATCGAATGCGCGTCAAGGAGTGCGGGAGTACTATTCCGCACATGACATTTTTAATTACTATCTGAAGATATACAGGTTAATAGGAGATGATCGGCACCTCAATGAGATCTCAGATATGATCAATCGTCCATGGCCCTTTATTTCGTCTATGCGCGCTGCGGGAGATGACCATGTTGCATGAATACCGTGTGGGATTTGCCGTTTCTGGTCGCGGTCACTTATTCCGCGCAGCGGTGATCCATCGTCACACGCTAGGTATAACTCCTGCGATCCTCGTTATCGAGGAACGTAGCCCTCGAGATCTTGAACTATTCTGTGCCCAACACGGAGTCCCTTGCGTTCGTCTTCCAGGCAATCGCGCCGATCTACAGAAACGCATCTATGAAGCCTGCGTCGCTGCGGATCTGAGTTTGCTATGCTTAACATTCGACAAGATTATTCAACCTGAATTAGTGAATCACTACAGAGGTCGCATAATCAACGTACACATGTCATTACTTCCAGCATTTCCAGGACGAGAAGGCCTAGCGCAAACAATTCGCGGCGGTGTACGCTATGCCGGCGCAACCATTCATGAAGTCGATGAAGAAGTTGATCACGGTGCTATCATTGCCCAATGCATAGCAGGCATTCGATCCAATGATACCGTCAACACCCTGGGGACGCGCCTCTTCGGACTGCTGCGCCTGATGTACCTGCAGGTTCTTGCCTGGTACGCTTCAGGCAGGGTTTTCAAAGATGATCAGGGCAACATCCTGGTGCGCGATGCAGTATATGGAGAATTTCCTATTTCTCCCGCCGTGGAACTGGCATTTCCCGATTAGAGGTGTTTATGAAATGTGTGATTTTACAACCTTCTTATATCCCATGGCGTGGGTATTTTCATCAGATCCAAAAAGCCGACATCTTTGTGTTTTATGATGACGTGCAATTTGATCGGCGTGGCTGGCGAAATCGCAACCAGATCAAAACCCCCCACGGACTTCAGTGGCTCACTATCCCAGTTTACAGCAAGAGACACCAGATTGAACAGACGCCGATCAACAACATACACATCTGCTGGGATACTCCCTGGAGCAAGAAACACTGGAGCACAATTCAAAACGCTTACAGTAAAGCCCCATATTTTAAGCAGTATCGTGATCGTATTCAGTCATGGTATGCACAAAAACCCGAACTACTTTCAGACTTTGTCATAGATATCACGTTGTCGCTAGCAGAAATATTAGGCCTGAACAATAAAATCTTTTTGCGTTCCTCGTCGCTCAGTGTTGACGGAACCAAAACTGACAGATTGTTAGCCATTCTCGCAAAGGTCGGAGCTACCCATTATATCAGCGGACCATCGGCCCGTAATTATATAGAAGAACAAAAGTTCAGGGAGGCTGGCATCACGCTTGAGTACATGGAATACCATTACCCCGATTATCCTCAACTATACTTGCCATATACGCCTTTTGTCTCCATCCTAGACTTACTTATGATGGTTGGAGATGACGCTCCCAGATACATCTGGCAGACATCATAGGAGGTTTTATGTCCCGAATGTTTCCAATACCTTTCAATAAACCATGTTTCATTGGCAATGAACAGGCATATATTGTTCAAGCTATTGCGAATGGACACATCTCTGGAGATGGGCCTTTTACCAGAAAATGCGAGTCATTCCTTGTCGAAAATCTCAAAACAAAAAGAGTTCTCCTAACTACCTCTTGCACCCATGCCCTGGAAATAGCCGCAATCTTACTCCAATTGAATCCCGGCGATGAAGTGATTGTCCCATCTTTTACTTTTGTCTCAACAGCAAATGCCTTTGCGCTTCAGGGGGCCAGACCGGTCTTTGCAGATATTCGGCCTGACACCCTCAATATTGATGAACGCGCTCTTGAGTCTCTGATATCTCCTCGCACACGAGCAATAGTTCCAGTTCATTATGCGGGCGTCGGATGCGAAATGGATACGATCCTGGATCTTGCTGAACACTACAATTTAATCATTATTGAAGATAATGCCCACGGATTGTTTGGTCGTTATAAAGATCGCTTTCTTGGAACATTCGGAAGTCTGGCCACTCAAAGTTTTCATGAGACCAAGAATATCTCGTGTGGCGAGGGTGGAGCATTGATTATTAATGATCTGGAGTTTTTAGAACGCGCTGAAATTATTCGGGAAAAAGGGACGGATAGAAGTCGCTTCTTTCGAGGCCAGGTTGATAAATATACATGGGTTGATTTTGGCTCAAGTTATGTAATGTCAGACATCCTTGCGGCTTATCTGTACGCGCAGCTTGAAGCATACCGGTTGATTCAGACCCGCCGCCAACGAATCTGGAACTATTACTATGAGGAACTTCGGCAATGGGCACAGGATCAAGGAGTTCTGCTACCTTTCGTCCCCGCGCATTGCGATCAATCTTATCACATGTTTTATCTCATTCTTCCATCTGAAAAAGATCGCGATAGAATGATAGACCATCTCAAAAGTCATGGTATTCTAAGTGTTTTTCACTATCAACCTCTGCATCTCTCCCCAATGGGGCGCAGCTTTGGAGGAAAGCCTGGAGACTGTCCGGTGACCGAACAGGTTAGTGGAAAACTGCTTAGACTCCCCTTTTACAACGACCTCTCAGAAACTTTACAGGAATATATAGTAGAGATTATCCATCAATTTAAAACTATATAAATATAGATATCGAATAGTAAGACTTATAAATGCAAAATATATGATCTCTTCCTCCCGCCGCAACCACGCCTGGACGCTGATCCGCCTCGGGCTGGCCGTGGCCCTGGTCGCCGTAGTGGCAGCCAATGTCCGCGCCCAGGATCTGGTCACCCTGTGGCGCAACCTGGCGTGGCCGTGGCTGGCCGGCGCGACCCTCTCCTTCTGGCTCATCTGCCTCTTGATGAGCCTGCGCGCCTGGCATGCGCTCGACCGGCGCGTGCCGGCGCCGGCGCTGGTCGAGTTGACGGTGATCCAGACCGTGACCGGCAACCTGATCGCCAGCAGCGCGGGCGTGGCGTCTTATGTCGCGCTGTTGATGGGGCGCTATGGCATCACGCTGCGCGGGAGTCTGTGGAGCATGGCGCTGGTCCGCTTCGCCGATGGGCTGGCGCTGCTGGCGTGCCTGGCGCTCAGCAGCGCGGCCCTCTGGGGCGCCATCGCGCCGCTGCGCTGGCCGATCACCCTCCTGATCGGCGGGCTGTCCATGGGAGCGCTCGCGCTGAGCCTGCTGTTCGCGCGGCGGCAGCAGGTCCTGGCCGCCGCGCGGCGCCTGCTGGCCGCGACCGGGATGGAACGCGCGCCCTTCCTGAAGCGGGCGGTTGCGCGTCTGGCCGAAGCGCCCCCGCTCTCTCCCCGCGCCGCCGGCAGCAATGGCCTCCCCCTGATCATCTATTCCTGCGCGATCATGCTGGCGCAATTCGCCTTTAGCTACTGCAGCCTGCGGATGTTCGGCGTGGCGCTCGATCCGCGGATCGTGCTCTTTGTGCTGACGTTCAACCTGCTGGTGGCGATGGTGCCCATCCACATCCTCGGCGGGCTGGGCGTTGTCGAGGTGACCAGCCTGTATCTCTACGGGCTGTTCGGGATCGGCGAGGGCGTCCTGGCGCCGGCGCTGCTCAGCGGGCGCGCGGCGTTTTATCTGATCAATCTAGCGACGCTGCTCTACCTGCCGCTGAGCGGATGGATGCGGGCAAGCGGCGCGCGGCGCCGGGGCGCCCCGGTAGAAGCTCCTTGCGGCGGGCCGCAGCAGTGAGGGGTCCTATGAGTCCTCTGCCGAGCGATTATCTGGTCTATCTCTGGCAACTTGTCAATGGCACGCGCGCGGCGATGGAGGCGAGTCAGGCGCGGCAGCGGATGGAGGATCTGGCCCCCTGGATTGACCTGCGCCACCCACGGACGATCCTCGACCTGGGCAACGGCAGCCTGCGCCCACAGTACGCCCTGCTCCGCGCCGCCGGCCATCGCGTGGCGGGCATTGATCTGGTGAACCGTCCGGCCAGGGGCTGGAAACCGGCGGCCTACGGGGCGCTCCGCCGCGTCTTTGCCGCCCACGCCGGCGTCAACGCCGCGGCCATGGCCGCCGATGGTCTGCTTTGTGCTGATGTGAGCCGGCTGCCCTTCGCCGACGCATCATTCGACCTGGCGGTGTCCTGCGCGGCCTTCGAGCATTTTCTCGATGTGCCCGCCGTGCTGGCCGAGACGCGCCGGGTGTTGCGGCCAGGCGGCGCGCTCTGGGTGGGCATTCACCTCTTTACCAGTCCCTCGGGCGGGCACAACGTGAGTTTTACGCAGTACCCCCTGCGAAGCCTGCCCCCCGGGGTTGAGCCGTGGGACCACCTGCGGCGCCAGAAGCGACCCTTCACGGTGCCGCTCAATCGCTGGCGCAAACAGCAGTACCTCGAGGCCTTCGCCCGCGAGTTCGAGGTGCTGGACCATTACTGTATCACCCGCGAAGGCGAGCAGTGGCTCACCCCCGCCCTCGAAGCCGAACTCAGCGCCTACTCCCGCGATGAACTGACCTGCGCCCATCTGGTCATTCTGGCCCGCAAGCGCCCCGCCGCTCTATGTTAGATTGTAGATTGCGGATTGGAGATTGCCGCTCAATGCACCAGGAAGCGCTCATGGTCTTTGAGAAATCAATCGGCTGAACCCGGTCCTTTGCAGCGGGGGATGGGGAAACCGGGTTTCCCCACGCCCCTGCTCGAGGGCTGCGCCCTCCTGCGGGCGGGGGTATGGGGGAACCTGGTTCCCCCATGTTCACGTTAGCGCTCGCGAGCTTGCAGCGTTCTGGTAGTGTTTGCCTGAGCGCCAGCCGTACCACGCGCCCCCGCCGCGGGCGGGCGCCGGTCGCCGCCCGGCGCTGGCTCATCACCCTGGCGCTCGCTGGACTGAGCGGCGGTTTGTATGCTATGCTCTTGATCGGCCTCCTGGCCGACCCCAGTTGCATGGGGGCGACTTTTTGATGTTCTATACCGCCGAAAGGCTGGCGAATATGCCGCCGCTCAGCGAGCGGATGGGGAAACCCGGTTTCCCCTTTCCCTTCGCATCAGGCAGGTTGCGCCGCGCGGCCTTGCGCGCGGCGGCAGCGCCGGAGAAACACTCGATGCCGCGCGATCCTTTTCCAGATCTGGAACGCCTGGCGACCATCTTCGGGCAATACCCGGAGATCCATGCCGTGTATCTGTTCGGTTCGGCTGTAACCGGGAACCTGCACGCCGAGAGCGACCTGGATCTGGCCATCGTTCCGCGACCGGGCACGGCCGCGGTGCCGAAACTCGATCTGCTGGCCGACCTGGCGCGGGCCGGTTTCTGTCGTGTGGATCTGGTCGTCCTCGATACGCCCGATATCGTTCTGAAACACGAAGCTGTGCGCCACAACCGGCTGGTCTATCGAGCCGACGACTTTGATCATGGCGCGCACTTTTCGCAAACGGTGCGCCAGTTCCTCGATTTCCGGCCCTACCTGGATGTTCAGCGTCAGGCGTATAAACGAAGGATGTCGCATGATCCGACCTGAAATCATCCACAGACGACTGGAAAAACTGGACGAGTATCTGGCGATCTTGCGCCAGTTGCAACGGTACTCGTATGACGAATTCGCGACCAATCCTGAGCGCTACGGGAGCGCGGAACGATTCCTGCAACTTGCAATCGAGTCGCTGAACGATCTGGGCAACCACGTCATTGCAGAATCAGGATTGGGCACGGTGGACTGGTACAGCGACATCCCTTCAAGATTATGTGAAGCAGGCTTGATCAGCACAGAAATGCGAGACATGTGGATTCGCATGATCGGTTTTCGCAACATTCTGGTGCATGACTATTTGAAGATCGACAGATCAATCGTATTTCGCGTCTTGCAGGAGAATCTGAATGATCTGGAAGCATTGAAGCGGGTCTTTGTTCAGTTTTTGTAGCCAGAGGCAGATCCTGCGCCTCTCGACGTCCAACGGAATCGCAGCGGGCCGGGGACCGGGTAATGGTCTTTGAGAAATGAATCCGCTATCCCGCGCTAGCCGTCGGGCTGATGGTCTTTGAAAAATTAATCCGCTATGCCGGGCTAGCCGTGGGGCTGAAGCCCTCGGCTAGGGGATGCGAAGGCCGCCTGCGCGGCCTATACCGGATTATGTATTCAAAGACCATAACCCGGTTTCCTCATATCTGCGGGGGACGATGTTTAGGGGCAATACCTTACCTCCACACCTCCGCGCGCGCTCGCGTAGCTTGCTGGTACGCCGCGTAGGGTATACTCCAGGCAATGAAGCACACCACCTTAGCATATCTCGAACGGGCGAACCTGAGCGCCGGCGCGCGCCGGCTGGCGGCCTGGCTCGCCCTGGCGCTCGCGCTGCTGGCCGCGGGGTTGTGGAACCTCGATGGGGGCCTCATCTGGTGGGACGAGGGCTGGACATTGTCGGTGGCGCGCGCCTGGGCCGAGACGGGGCACTATGGGCGCCTGCGCGATGGGCAACCCGCCGCTCCCGGGCTGGAGGCGGCCTTCACCACGACCCTGCCGGTCGGGCTGAGTATGCGGCTGTTCGGCGTGGGGTTGTGGCAGGGGCGGCTGTTCGGTGTGCTGTGCGCCGTGGCCTCCGTCCTGCTCCTGGCGGCCCTCGGCGCGCGCCTGAACCACGGGCGCCTGGCCTGGGCCACCGTCGGCGCCGCGCTGCTGTTGAGCATCCACCCCCAGATCCAGCCGCTGCTGCAGGGGCGGCAGGTGCTGGCCGAGATGCCCATGCTGGTCTACCTGCTGGCCGGCTACCTGGGGCTGTGGGCGGCCCTCGGCGGGGCGTGGGCGGCCTTGCCGCCCGCCGCGCTGCTCCTCGGCGCGGCCTGGATCAGCAAAGGGCAGACCGCGCCGTTCCTGCTGGCGTCGCTGCTCGCGCCGGGAGCGGCGGCGCTGCTGGCGCGCCGCTGGCGCGTGGCGAGCATCTTCGCCCTGGCGGCGGGCGGCGCCTTTGTGAGCGCGCATCTGCTCCGCCGACTCGCCGCGGCGCTGCTCTTCGACCCGGCCTTCTTGCCCGAACCGGTGGAGGGGTTGCTGGGCATGGTCGCCATCGTGCCGACCGCGTTTCACCGCCTCTATGCCTTGCAGAACCTGGCCTTCTTCGGCTTCCCGGCCCTGTGCGGGCTGCTGTGGGGCGCATGGCGCCTGTGGAACGAACGGGCCTCCGCCCGCGCCGGGGCGCGGGCATGGTACCTGCGGCTGACCCTGCTGGCCTTCTGCGGAAGCTGGCTGGCCTGGTTCCTGGGTCTTTCGGTGGGCGTGCCGCGCTACATGGCCGTCCCCGCCGTGGTCGCCAGCCTCTTCGTGGCGGAGTTGCTCGACGCCCTGAGCGGCGGGTTCGCCCTCGGCGAGCGGCTGCGCGCCCTGGGCGCGTTGCTGACGCTGCGCCGCCCGACCCGCGCCGGGGTCGCGGCGTTGCTGGCCGTGCTGCTGATCGCCGCCGCGGCGCCGCTCACGATGCTCAGCCTGGCCAAAGCGTACGCCACCTCCGACCGCTCGGCGCAGCGCATCGCGGCCTGGCTCAACGCCCAGCCGCCGGGTTCGCGCGTCGAGACGTACGAGAGCGAACTGCACTTCCTCCTGAACCAGCCCTACACCTTCCCCCCCGACCAGCTCCACGTGGCCCTGGGCAAACGCTATTTGCAGGTTGACCCGCAGGCCCGCGTGGAGTATGATCCGCTGGCTAACGATCCCGACTTCCTGGTCATCGGGCGCTTCGGGCACGACCTGTACATACCCGTCCTGGCCACGGGGCAATTCCGCCTGGTGGCGCGGGAGGGGATCTACCGGCTCTACGCGCGGGTGCGCTGAGGACCCGCGCAGTTTCCCCCTGAGGTGACCATCGTTCGCAGCGTTCAGCCCCCCTCCCAGCCTCCCCCCGCTGGGGGGAGGCGCCGGGTTCCCGCCCCCGGCGGGGGCGGGTGTGGGAGGGCGCAGCCCTGCCATTACCCGTCGGACGATTGACGAAAACGAAACGCGGTGATATCATATTCGCGTTTTCGGCCACCGAACACATGCCTGTCACGGCGACCCGCTAGCCCGGATGCTAGGGCATAAAGGTGGAAGCTGGTGCAAGTCCAGCGCTGTGCCGCAACTGTAACTGGTTCTGCTCACCGAGCGCCAGAAGCCAGGACGCCTGCCGTGCCCCCCTGTTCGGCACCCTTCGCGAGCTAAGGAGGGCGAACATCATTTCCTCTTCCTGGCGCTGCAAATAAGCGCACATACCGGCTTGATTGTCACGCCGGTCTCGCCACCTGGGCTGTGGGCCTTATGCGATCATAAGCTGTAGGCTCCTCTCAGAGGTATCTGTGTAACTATCAGCATGTATAGTTACTATCAATTATGCTCAGGTTCTCGGCACAAAACAGGTCACTGTCGGTATCCTGACGCTAGCGTTGACCGGTAGCCTTTCACTCGACCACTGCTGCGCATTATGATCGGGCGCGAGCGTGAGCGAATGGCAGCAAGCTTACCGATTGATTTCATCGCCGCCTGGGAAGCCAGCCTTCGCCAGCGCCCCAACCCCCGCCTCGACCCGGCGGAAGATCGCGCGTTCTGGCAACAGCACGCCGCCCAGTACGACGCTCGCGCCGGCAGGGACGCGACCGCGACGCAGAGCCTGGCGCTGATCGAGCGTCTGCTGCGCCCCGACGACACCCTGTTGGATGTCGGCGCCGGCACCGGACGCTTTGCCATTCCCCTGGCCCGGCAGGTGCGCCGGGTCACAGCGCTCGATCAGTCGGCGGCGATGCTCGATGTGCTGGCACAGAAGGCGGCGCAGGCGACCTGGTGAACGGCCGCCTGCACCACCGCCACGGCGACCACTGCGACGACCATGGCCCGGTGACGGTGCTCTAATTGCCCGCGCGCTCCGTCTGGGGCGCGCTGTGGAACGCAAGGGGGCGCGTTGGGGGGAAACTTGTTCACGCCCCGAGCGCTACACAAGCCGGGAGCGCGGGCGTCCCGCCCGCGTCGCCTCTACGCGGGTAAGTTGCCCGCGCTCCCAGACCCCCATGCGGCATACATCCTGGCCTGCGGAGCGGCTGAATGGTATAGTTATACCAGGGGGCCGATGCGACGAACAGTGCTGAGCGTCTATGGAACCCTGGCAGACAGCCCTGCTCCACACCGCGCGGGTGGCCCGCCTGGCCACTGTGGACCCGGCGGGCCAGCCTCACGTCGTGCCGATCGTCTTCGTCTACGACGGGGGCCGCCTGTTTACGCCGCTGGACGCCAAGCCCAAGCACGTGCCGGCAAGCCAGCTCCGGCGGGCGCGCAACCTCGCGGCAAACGACCGCGCCGCCGTGGTGGTCGATCACTACGATGAGGACTGGCAGCAACTGGCCTGGGTGCAGATCCGCGGGCGGGCCGCGCTGCTCGCCGATGGGGATGAGTATGCGGCCGGCCTCGCCTTGCTCAGACAGAAGTATCCGCAGTACGCGACCCTGTCCCTCGCCGGGCGCCCCCTCATCCGCATCACGGTTGCGCAGGTGCGGGGCTGGCGCGCTGCCCCCCCGGGCGAGGTGACATGAGATCCCATCCACAATCGAACCGACAGGATACCCCGCATGTCCACAAGGTCACTCGCCGCGTTGCCGCTCCGCTGTGCCTTGCGCGCTCCAACCTCCGCCCGGGCGAATGACCCACGTTCGAGGAGGTAGATGCATGAACCTGAAAGGGTTCACTTCGTTCGTGATGGTCCTCCTGTTGCTTGTGACCACTGCCTGTGCCGGTCTCCCTTCCCCTGACGCTCCGACTTCCACGCCGCCCGTTGCAGCGCTCCAGCCATCGCCGCCTCCCGCCGCGCCGCCGACCGTTATTCCCACCAGAGCGCAGCCGACCGTCGCGCCGGCCGCGGCGGACGGGGTCTACCTCATCAACCGGCGCGCCACGAGCGCTCGCGGCGCGCTCGAGCAGGTCAACCTGGTGCTGTACCGCGCGACCCTGACCGGTGATCGCCTCATCCTGCGCGTGGGGTTCCACAATGTCAGCGACCAGAGCTTCTATATCACCGGGATGATGGACGCCGGCGATCTGCGCCTGGTTGATGCCGCCGGCAATGAGTACGAGCCTGTCACGTTCAGCGAGAATCTGAAACGCATCAATCCGCCCGATGATTTCCTGCCCGGTCAGGCGAATGTCGGCGAGGTCGCATTTCCCGCGCCGACGGGCCCTGCGCCTTACGAACTCCGCTTCCCGACCTATGCTCCGATCACGTTTCAACTCGACCAACCGGCGCCTTCGGCGCCGCAGTCGGTTCCTGAGGGAACATACCCGCTCGCCGTCGAACTGTACAGCGGACGGGGCGCGCTCGTGCCGATCCGTCTGCGCCTGGATTCTATCACCGTGACGCAGCAGGAGGTGATCGTGCGAATCGCCTTTGTGAATACCCTGCGCCGGGGGTATGATCTGGGCAGGGGACTAAAGGGGAGCGACGCGCGCCTGCTCGACGCCGAGTTTGCGGCGTATGCGCCGGCCAGGGTGAGCGATAGCCTGGCGGAGAACATCGCGCCGCCGAAAGGATGGCTGCCAGGACAGGCGTATGTCGGGGAGGTGACGTTCCCTCGACCGGAACGCATGGAAGAGATGCGGTTCATCTTCCCTGAGTATGCCGCCGCGACGCTGCGCTTCAATGCGACCGGACTGGCAAGCGTCGCGGTCACCTCGGCAGCCGGCGGCGCGCCGCCGCCAACGGCGACCCCGACGGCGGAACAGGCGGCGCTGCGCGAACTGGAGAACCTGCTGGAGCGGCAGGCGAAGGCCCTCCTGACCGGCGACCTGACGGCCTATCTGGCAACTTTCGCCGAAGGACTGCGCCAGGAACAGCAGACGATCTTCGAGCGCAGTCGCAAGATGCCGTTGAACGACTATCACCTGAGCGTCTCGCCCTCAACGGTGCTGGTGCTCTCCGATCTGGAACGAGGACGGGTCCCCAACATTGCCGTCTTCATACGCTACCGGTTGCGCGGCGTCCCGGAGGACAACCCATTTGAGCATACCCTGCGCGCGACCTTCGAGCGACGGAATGGGGAATGGATCATCAGCGCCTATGAAACGGAAAAACCGCCGCCGTTCTGGTGGTCCGGCGATATTGTCGCGCAGGAAACGCCGCATTTCCTGATCATTACGCGACCGGATGCCGGCGATGCGTTGACGAGCGTGGCGCAGGAGTGCGAACAGGCATACCGCGACCTTCAGGCTGCCGGGCTTGAACCGGAGGAGCGGCTGGTTGCCTACCTCACGACCACCCAGGAGGATTTCACGGCGCAGACCGGCATGGGATCGCGCACCCTCGGCGCTGCTCTGTCGCGGTACGAGCTTGCCGGCGAGCAGATACAGGCGTTCGGACGGGCGTTCTACATCAACGGCGAGGCGTTCAAGGATCAACCCGATGACGGCGGACCCTTTGGACGACTGGCGACGATCAGGCACGAACTGGTGCACCTGGCGCTGGCGCGCGAGAGTCGACCATTCACGCCGATCTGGCTCGTCGAGGGCGCCGCGATGCACTACGCCGGGCAACTCTCGCCCGACTTCCGGCGCCGACTGGTCGCCGATGGCCGACTGGATTCCCTGAGCCTGGAGCGGCTCACCGGCGCCGACAGCCTCGGCGCCTACGACCTGCTCGGTCAGAGCGTCGGGTACGAATATATCTTCTCAGGCGAAACCGTGCGCTATCTGATCGACACCTATGGCGCCGATTCGTTCCGAGAGTTCTACCGATCTTTCAGTCGCGTGCCGCTGGAAAGAGTGATCGAAGAGCTACCGCTTTTTTCGGTCGGCTTCGGCTCGCAATTCGGCAACCTCAGCCGGAAAGTGACGCCGGAAGCGCTCATGAGCGCCTATGGCGTGACGATTGCCGACCTGGATGCGGCGGTCAAGCTGCGATTACGGGAAGAGCGACCTTGAGCTGAGCACGGTGCCAGGCGATTCCAACGGATGTTGGGTGCAAGACGCCCCTCCCGCAGGCTGCGAGCCTGCGGGAGGGTGTAGACGATGGTCAACGTATCTGAGAAATGTGTAACATACCCCTTTACACGTGATAGCAAATAAAGCATGATACGACGGTGAACTGAATACAAGGATGAAAATCATGAGTTCAGGAACAGAAAATAAAAGAGCCAAGAGTGTTTTATATCCGATCATAGAGCAGATCATATGCCATATTTGGGAATCTCAAAAAAGATATGCCAGCCGAGATGAAATAGCAAATAAACTCATAGAGCATCCTGAAGCGTTCGAGATCATCAAGAACTCAGTTTCCGGATCAAATCCTGGCCGATCAGAATTATGGGAGAAAGCCGGAAATTATGTGGATTGGTTAAATGCCGATATTACTCGGTTAGATCCTATTGCAGAAAAATGGTGTGATGGGTTCTATGCAAGAAAGAGACAAAAAACTAAACACCCTTTCAATAATAAAGAGCGGGATATATATTTTATGGCACCAAACAGAGAAACCATCAGTGATGAAGTGGATGAAATAATCACAGATACTACGATAGACGAAACGGAGAGACTACAACTCCTTCGTGCTAGAGTTGGACAAGGAACGTTCAGAGAGGCTTTAATAAAGTATTGGCAAGGATGCTCAGTAACTGGATGCAAAGAAATAAGTTTATTGAGGGCTTCGCATATCAAACCATGGCGCTACTCTACTAATACTGAAAGACTCGATCTATATAACGGTCTTTTATTAATTCCTAATCTTGATGCCGCTTTTGACAAAGGTTTCATTTCGTTTGACGAGGATGGTTCTATACTCATATCGCCATGCATTAATAGTAAAGATATTGACATATTAGGAATAAACTCAAGCATGAAAATTGATAGGATGGAAGAAAGGCACAAGATGTATATGAATTATCATAGAAATAATCATTTTAAATCGTAGCAAATACCTCCGCCCAACAGGCTCGCGCCTGACGCCGCTGGCGCGTTCTCAAACCTGGGGCATTGTTAGAACTCGATCTGCATCTGGGGACGGAGTAGTGGATGCGGTCAGGGAAGGCCATAGCTTCGCGGATGACGTCAGGCAGCGGCACGAAGAGGTGTGATGAGCGGGCCTATCCCCCTTTGCCAGCCAGCCGGCGCAGGCGCCAGAGCGCGCCCGCACCCCTGATCACGGCCAGCACCGCCCAGTCTCGCTGATCGCCGTCGCCAGCGCCGCTAACATTGTGGATTGCCGTCGCCGCTTAGCCAGCGCCGCCAGCC
>Ga0272446_1003937_pt1 | contig 18078 bp, 16 predicted proteins | sample YNPCB0061_FD_194587 | JGI IMG/M metagenome (GOLD analysis project Ga0272446, IMG submission 194587) | Hot spring microbial mat communities from Yellowstone National Park, WY, United States - YNP-CB-006-1 | ecosystem: Environmental > Aquatic > Thermal springs > Hot (42-90C) > Sediment | place... | reverse complement strand
ATGGCACGGTGATCTATCGGCGCTATCAGACTCTGTTTGCAGCTACCGTTCTTGCACTGGCCTCGCTGGCCTGCGGCTCCCGACGGGGCATTGAGTTTGCCCTCTCGTTTCCCGCGGCCCGCAGCGCCCAACCCCTTGACGGGCGCCTGCTCGTGCTGATCTCGACCGATCCGGCCGCTGAACCCCGTTTTCAGATCGGCGACGGACCTAACACCCAGCTTGTCTTCGGTATCGATGTGGAGGGCCTGAAACCGGGCGCCGCCGCCGTGGTAGACGCCGCCGCGTTCGGCTACCCTATCCGCAGCCTGGCCCAATTGAAACCGGGTGAATACTACGTGCAGGGGCTACTGCACCGCTACGAGACTTTCCACCGGTCGGACGGCCATACCGTAAAGCTCCCGATGGACCGCGGGGAGGGCCAGCAATGGAATCGCGCTCCGGGCAACCTTTACAGCAAACCGCAGAAGTTGCGTCTGGACAGGAACTCGCGGATCTCCCTTGTGTTGGACCAGGAGATTCCGTCCATCACCCCTCCGCAGGACACCAAGTACGTCAAGCACATCCGCATCCAGAGCGAGCGGCTGACCAAGTTCTGGGGACGCCCCATGTACCTGGGCGCGCACGTGCTGCTGCCGGAGGGTTTCGACACCCACCCGAAGGCCCGCTACCCACTGATCGTATTTCATGGCCACTTCCCCGCCGACTTCGGGGGCTTTCGAACCGAGCCTCCCGACCCGAACCTGAAGCCGGACTACAACGCGCGCTTCAACATCCACGGATACAACCGGATTGTCCAGCAGGAGGCCTACAACTTCTACCGGACCTGGACGGGGCCGAATTTTCCGCGCATGCTGATCGTTGAGATTCAGCACGCTAACCCCTACTACGATGACTCTTACGCGGTGAACTCGGAGAATGTGGGGCCCTACGGCGACGCCATCATGTACGAGCTGATTCCGTACATCGAAAAGCAGTTTCGGGGCATTGGCCAGGGCTGGGCGCGCTTCACGTACGGCGGATCGACGGGAGGCTGGGAAGCTCTGGGCGTGCAGGTCTTCTATCCGGACGAATTCAACGGTTGCTTCGCCGCCTGCCCGGACCCGATCGATTTCCGGGCCTACACGGTGGTGAATATCTACCAGGATCACAACGCCTATTTTCTGGAAGGCCCGCATAAGCGGGTGCCCCGGCCGGCCATGCGCAATTATCTGGGACACATCAGCGCGACTCTGGAAGATGCGAACCACTACGAACTCGCGCTGGGCACGAAAAGCCGCTCCGGACAGCAGTGGGACATCTGGGAGGCGGTCTACTCGCCGGTGGGCCCGGATGGCTATCCGCAACGTATCTTTGACAAAGTCACCGGCGTGATCGACCACAAGGTGGCCGAGTACTGGCGGGAGCACTACGACCTGGGCTACATCATGAAGCGGGATTGGGCGAAGCTGGGTCCCAAGCTGCGCGGGAAGATCCACATCTACTGCGGCGACATGGACACTTACTACCTCAACAACGCGGTCTATCTGGTGGAAGATTTCCTGAAGAGCACAACCAACCCGCCCTATGAGGGCGAGGTCAAGTACGGCGACCGCGCCGAGCACTGCTGGAACGGTGACCCGAAGTTGCCCAACGCCATCTCGCGCCTGCGCTACAACACGATGTACGTCCCCAAGATTCTCGAGCGCATCCGCAAGAGCGCCCCGGCCGGGGCCGACCTGAGCAGTTGGCGCTACTGACCGTCCCGCGGGAACACGAATCCGGGCCAGGCGGCGCGAGGTGGTGCATTCCCGGTTTCCGTAAAATAACTGGGTGATGCTACTGATTCTTTTCTTCAGCCTGCTCGCGGCCTTGCCCGGTGCGGATTTCGACCTGCTCATTCGCAACGCCCGCGTCGTGGACGGCTCGGGCAATCCCTGGTTCCGGGCCGATGTAGGCGTCAAAGGCGGCAAGATTGCGGCCATCGGGCGGCTGGACGGCGCCTCGGCCGCGCGTACGATCGATGCCGCCGGACGGGTCGTGGCCCCCGGCTTCATTGATGTGCACACGCACGTCGAGGAGACCATCGCCAAGGTCCCCGGGGCCGACAACTATGTCACTGACGGAGTCACCACCGTGGTGACCGGCAATTGCGGCGGGTCGGAAGGGGATCTCGCCGGCTTCTTTCACAAGCTCGAAACGATTGGCATCGGGCTGAACGTGGCCTCGCTCATCGGCCACAACACGGTGCGTGAGCAGGTCATGGGTTCGGCCAACCGGCCGGCCACTCCGGAGGAAATCGCCAAAATGCAGGCCCTGGTCGAGAAAGGCATGCGCGATGGCGCGGTGGGCTTCTCGACCGGGCTGATCTACATTCCCGGCGCCTACGCCAGCACCGAAGAGATCGTCGCCCTGGCCCGGGTCGCGGCGAAGTTCGGAGGCGTCTACGCAAGCCACATCCGGGACGAGGGCGCGAAAGTTCTGGAAGCCATCGAAGAAGCGGTGCGGGTGGGACGCGAGACCGGTATGCGTGTCGAGGTGGCTCACTTCAAGATCGACAACCGGCGGTTGTGGGGGCGCAGCGACAGATCGATCGCCCTGGTGGAGAAGTCCCGCCGCGAGGGCGTCGACGTCACCGTGGATCAGTACCCCTATGACCGCTCCAGCACGAGCATCAGTACACTGCTGCCTGCCTGGGCGCTGGCGGATGGCGAGGCCAGGGTCAAGGAACGCCTCCAGGACCCGGTCACACGCGCACGCATCGCCCGCGAGATGCGCCAGATCAACAAGGCGCTCGGGCAGAAGGATTTCGCCTACGTCATGATTTCTTCGTGCGAGTTCGACCATGCAATCGAGGGCAAGAACATCGCTGAGATCAGCCGCGCGCGCGGCCGGAAGGGCATCCGCGGCCAGATTGAGACCGTGCTGGACCTTCAGGCCCTGGGAGGCGCGCAGGCGGTCTTCCAGTCGATGGGGGCCGGGGACGTGGAGCGGATCATGCGCTACCCAAACACCGCTGTCGCCAGCGACGGGGGCGTGCGGGAGTTTGGCGCAGGTGTGCCTCACCCGCGCTCATACGGGACCAACGCCCGCGTCCTCGCCGAATTTGTGCGCCGGCGCGGCGTTCTCACTCTCGAGGATGCCATTCGCAAGATGACCTCGCTGCCGGCCCGCACCTTCGCCTTCCGCGACCGCGGGCTGTTGCGCGAAGGCCTTCAGGCGGACCTGGTGCTGTTCGATCCGGACCGCGTGCAAGACAACGCCACCTTTGAAAAACCTCACCAGTACTCGACGGGCTTTGACCTGGTGCTGGTGAACGGGCAGCCCGTGGTGGAGGGCGGAAAGGTGACCGGCGCGCGTCCCGGAAAAGTTCTGCGGCTGGCGGCTCGATGATTCAGCTTACCGGCGCTTCCAAGCGCTTCGGTCCCAGGATTCTGTTTGAAGGCGTCGACTGGATGGTCACGCCCAACGACCGCGTGGGGCTTGTGGGCGCCAATGGCTCTGGCAAAACGACCTTGCTGAAAGTGCTGGCCGGTATCGAGACGCTGGACAGCGGCACGCTCACCGTCATGAAGGGGCTCACCGCCGGTTACCTGCCGCAGGACGGGCTCACCCTGACGGGCCGTACGGTGTTCGCCGAGTGCCTGAGCGTGTTCGCCGGCCTTCGCTCGCTCGAACGCGAGCAGGAGGCGCTGGCGCGCCAGATGGCCGAATTCGACCCCGGCAGTGACGAGTATCGCCGCGTAGCCGAGCGTTTTCACCAGGCGGAGAGCGAATTCCGGGCCCGCGACGGCTACGCAATCGAGGCTCAGGCAGGCGCGGTGCTCTCCGGCCTGGGCTTCGAGAAGTCCGACTGGCAGCGGCGCACCGAGGAGTTCTCCGGAGGATGGCAGATGCGCATCGCGCTCGCCAAACTGCTGCTGGAAAAACCGAATCTGCTGCTGCTCGACGAGCCGACCAACCACCTCGATCTGGAAGCCCGCAACTGGCTGGAATCGTATCTCCAGTCCTACCCGTACGCTTTCGTGCTCGTGTCCCACGACCGCTTCTTTCTGGATGTCACCGTCAAGCGCGTGGTCGAGCTATGGAACAAGGGCATCCACTTCTATACGGGCAATTTTTCGGCTTATGAGAAGCAGAAGAACGAGCGCCGCGCCCAGTTGGAGGCCGCCTGCCGGAACCAGCAGGAGCGCATCCAACAGCTTGAGAGCTTCATCAGCCGCTTCCGCTATCAAGCCACCAAGGCGCGCCAGGTGCAGAGCAAGATCAAGGAACTCGAACGCATCGAGCGGATCGAGATCCCTCCCGAGGAAAAGACGATTCGTTTCCGCTTCCCGCAGCCCAAGCCGAGCGGCCGCATCCCGGCCGAGTTCCGGTCGGTCTGGAAGAGCTATGGGGCCAAGGTCGTGCTGCGCGACGTGAGCTTTGTCATCGAGCGCGGCGACCGTGTGGCGCTGGTGGGCGCAAACGGCGCGGGCAAGTCGACGCTCATCCGGATGCTGGCCGGCATCGAGCCGCTTACCCGCGGCGACTACATCCTGGGGCACAACGCGGAGCCGGACTACTTTGCGCAGGACCAGTACAAAGAGCTCGACCCCGGATCGCGCCTGATCGACGATCTGGGTTCGGTAGCACCGCGGGCGACTCTGACCGAGTTGCGCACGATCCTGGTCTGCTTCCTGTTCTCGGAGGACGACGTGTTTAAGACCATCGGCGTTCTTTCGGGAGGTGAACGCAACCGGTACGCTTTGGCGCGCATGCTGATGCAGCCGTCGAACTTCCTGCTTCTGGACGAGCCCACCAACCACCTGGACATGCGCGCCAAGGACGTGCTGCTCGAGGCCCTTCAGGAGTACTCGGGCACGCTGGTGTTCGTGTCGCACGACCGCTACTTCATCGACAAGCTGGCCACCCGCGTTTTCGAAGTCGCCGGGGGTGCGGTCACGGCGTATCCGGGCAACTACGAGGACTATCTGTGGCGGAAGCAGGGGATCGAAGCCGCCGCCGGCAGCCCGGAACCATCCGGCGGCTCGCCGGCAGCCTCCGAGGCCGAGACCGCCCCAAGACCGGCCGCCGAGAGGCGCATCAACCCCATCCGGCTGCGCCAGATGCAGCAACGCTGCGAGGCCATCGAGGAAGAGGTGGAGCGGATCGAGGCGGAAATCGCCGACACCGAGCGCGCTCTGGCGGACTTCAAGAGCGCCGCCGAAACCGCGCGCCTGGCGGAATTGCTGAACGCGCGCCGCGCCGAACTGGATGCCCTGCTCGCCGAGTGGGAAGAGGTATCTCAGGCTATTGAATCCAGCCGGCAGGATTGAGCCGCTTCACCAGGAACTCCCGCAGTTCGGAGCCGCGCCCGACTCCTTGCGAACCAGGTCGGCATAGCGCCGCTCGCCGGTCAGGACATATGCCATAGCGGCGTCCGTCGTTTTCAACATGGGCCCGGCAACGGCGAACATGGTGTGCTGGTTCACTTCCGGAGTCCCAGGCTTCCGAGCGAACGCGTTTCCGCGCCAGATCGATGCCGCCTCGGCTCCGCAAATATAACCCGGAAACTTGGCAACTCGTGGTATTTTGTTTGCAGAGAGGGCACATATGTCTACCGGCGCGAACCCCAGTCCCGCAGCGGCGAGCATGCTCGTGCACGTTGTTGACGGCGCCAGGAAACCCCTGACCGCCGCCGATCTGCTGATCCGGCTGCTGGACGGAAACCAGAAGCAGGTTCACTCGAGTTTTCCAAAGAGCCCGACCATTCTGTTCCGCGATCTTCCCTTCGCGGACAACCTGGCGGACAACTACACCGTCATCGCCTCGGCGCGCGGTTACCTGCAAGCCGGATTCTCACCGGTCAGGATCTCGCCCAAGGTCCTGCAAACGGTGAGCTTGATGCTCCTGCCCCGGGAGGGCCAGTTTAACTTTCACCAGGCGCGTTGGGAAACCTTGCAGGCCACCGACCCGCGCCTGGCGGGCCTGCTGGCCCGGGGAGCGCCGAACCAGACCGCCGCGCGCGACCGTTACACGCAACTGATGGAAGACCGGCCCGGGACGCTGGCCGGCCTGCTCAACCTGTTCACGGCCATGGCCTCGATTGCCTTGCCCGTGGGATCCCCGGTGGATTATTTCAAGGAGCTGATCTGGGATTCCAGCATGACGGAGGACCGGTTCTTTGCCTGGGCCGACCAAGCCCTGGTGGACCAGGTCAAACTGGCCGCCGCCCAGGGCGTCTTCAAACCGGAGATCGGTTCGGGCTTCTTTCACCCGGGTGCGACCTCGAGTTATAAACAGGTCCAATTCGGCGAGGCCAACGTGCAGCTTACCTTCCACGAGTCCCAGCGGGCGACCATCGACGGGGTGGACTGCATCCAGGTGGAGCCGGACATCGACTACTACCGGGACCCCGGAGCGCATACTTTGTTGGAAGTGTTACCCAACTTCGCCACCGGCGGCAAGACCGACCCGCGGGTGGTCTATGCCCTGCGCTGGATCGCCGGACGGCGCGCCGGCGTGCCGGAGTTCAATCCTCCCTACACCATCGAGGCCGTTTGAGGCCGGCTTTGCCGGGCCGGTCACAAATATTCGCATAAATTTTATTGATGTTCAGCCCTTCTTGCATTTTTTCTTCTTGTACGCTACATTAGTGCCTGAGCGATGCTGTCTGGCCCCACATTCCGTGTCTCTGTGAGCGGGACCCGTGTTCCGGCGGGCAGCTTGGTCGCGATTCTCATCGGCATTATTATTGGGGTCACCGTAGCCGGCCCCGCTTGAAGGCTTGAACGGAAGCAGTTCAGAGGCCACCAGCGGGGCGAAATCAACCGGCTGGTGGCCTTTTTTGTTTTATGGACACGCGCCGCCCCGGCGCGTGAGGGAAGAGAGGAAGTTTGTCGAGGAGTGAGAATACCATGCCCACTTTGATGAGCGGCGCGCGCATGCTGCTGGAATGCCTGGTTCGGGAGGGTGTCGAATGCTTTTTCGGTTACCCCGGGGGTGTCACCCTTCCTTTGTATGATGCCGTATACGACCATCCCATCCGGCACGTGCTGGTCCGGCACGAGGAAAACGCCGCTTTCGCCGCCTCGGGTTACGCGATGGCAACGGGACGGGTTGGAGTCTGCTGCGCCACCTCCGGTCCCGGGGCGACGAACCTGGTCACCGGCCTGGTCAATGCGCTGATGGACTCGACTCCGCTGGTAGCCATCACCGGCCAGGTCCACAGCAAGCTGATCGGCAGCGACGCTTTTCAGGAGGCCGACACCTTCGGCATCACGCGCTCCTGCACCAAGCACAACTACCTGGTGACGAACCTGGGGGAGTTGCCACAGGTGGTCCACGAGGCTTTCTACATCGCTTCCAGCGGCCGCCCCGGACCCGTACTGGTGGACATTCCCAAGGACGTGTTTCAAGGGCAGGCCCACTACACGCCGGTCTCGGCCATCCATCTGCCGGGGTACAAAGTATTCACTGAAGGTCACACCGGGCAGATCCGCCGGGCCGCCCAGATGATCTGCGACGCCTCGCGTCCGCTGATCTACGCCGGCGGCGGCATTATCTCGGCGAACGCCACGGCCGAGTTGCGGGAGTTCACCGAGCTGACCGGCGCTCCGGTGGTGTGCACGCTGATGGGGCTGGGCGGATTGCCCTCCGACCACCCCAATTTCATCAGCATGCCCGGCATGCACGGCAGCTACGCGGCTAACATGAGCTTGTCGCATTGCGACCTGCTCATCGCTCTGGGCACCCGTTTCGACGACCGCGTCACCGGACGGCTGAATGCGTTCGCTCCCCACGCCAAGGTAATCCATGTCGACATCGATCCGGCGGAAGTGGGCAAGAACCGGACGCCGGATCTGCCCATCGTAGGCGATGCCAGGCGGGTTCTGGTGAAGCTGAATAAGCTGCTGGCGGCGATGAGCCCGGCCGACCGCTGCCGGAATCCGGCGGCGCGCGAGCGGTGGTGGGCGCAGGTGCGGGCCTGGAAACAGGAACACCCCCTGGCGCCGGTCTTTTCCGACACCGAAATCAAGCCGCAGCACCTGATGGCGGAGATCGACCGGGCCTCCGGCGGCCGGGCCATCGTCACTTCCGACGTGGGCCAGCACCAGATGTGGGCCGCGCAGTTGATCCGTTTCCAGGAGCCGCGCCTGTGGATCAACTCCGGCGGTCTCGGTTCGATGGGCTTCGGCCTGCCGGCGGCCATTGGCGCGCAATTCGCCCGGCCGGACAAGCTGGTCTTCTCGCTGGTGGGCGACGGCGGCTTCCAGATGTCCATTCCGGAACTGGCGACCATCGCCGGCAACGGCCTTCCCATCAAGATTGTGGTGATGAACAACGGCTACCTGGGCATGGTGCGGCAGTGGCAGACGTTGTTTTACAACAACCGGCTGAGCGCGGTGACCCTGGACGCCTTCCCCGACGCCGAGAAACTCGCCGCCGCTTACGGGTTCCGCGGCCGGACGGTCGAAAGGCCGGGTGAATTGCGGGCCGCGATCGACGAGGCGGTCAATGAGCCCGGGCCTTACCTGCTGAACGTCAAGGTTTCGCCGGAGGAAAACGTGTATCCCATGGTGCCTGCCGGCGCGGCCCTGAACGAGATGGTCCTGACGCCGCCTCAGCCCGTCCCGGTTCCCAAGTAGCCGCGTGAAGGTAACTCTATGCTGCAAGTGATCTCACTATTAGTGGAAAACAAGCCTGGCGCGCTGCTGCGCGTCACCGGCGTGCTGAGCGCCCGCGGGTATAACATCGAAAGTCTGACGGTAGCGCGCACGCTGGATCCTTCGCTCTCACGCATGACCATTGTGGTCGATGTGGACCCGAACCTTCGCCAGCAAGTCGTGAAACAGATGAACAAGCTGGTCAACGTGCTGCAAGCCAGCGACCTGACCGATTCGCCGGCCGTGCGCCGCGAGATGGTTCTGCTGCGCGTGCGGGCTCCCCTCGAGATGCGCACGGCCATTCTGAAAGAAGCCGAGATCTTTGGCGCCCGCGTCGTGGATTCCTCGCCGGAAGGCTTCGCCCTCGAGGCCACCGGACCCTCGGAAAAGATCGAGGAGTTCATCGACGTGATGCGCAGCTATGGCGATATCGACGTCACGCGTTCCGGAGCGGTCGCCGTCTCGCTCGAACCCAAGAAACTGCGCCTCCAGCCGCCGGTGCCAACCAAGGCGGAGGCGGTAAGAATCGAATAACTGGAGTCATTATGGCAAAACGCTACTACGAAAAAGACGCAACTCTGGACGATCTGAAAGGACGCACGGTGGCCATCATCGGCTACGGCAGCCAAGGCCACGCCCACGCCCTTAACCTGCGCGACTCGGGGGTCAATGTCGTTGTCGCCGAACTCCCCGAGAGCGAGAGCTGGAACAAGGCGAAAGCCGCCGGACTGCCGGTGATGACGGCCGCCGAAGCCGCCCAAAAGGGCGACGTGGTCATGATCCTGGTGGCCGACCATCATCAGCCCGGCATGTACAAGCGGGATATCGAGCCCAACATGACCCCGGGCAAGACCCTGATGTTCGCGCATGGCTTCAACATTCACTTCGGCGAGATTGTGCCGCCGGCTCATGTCGACGTCTCCATGATCGCGCCCAAGGCGCCCGGGCACCGGGTCCGCGAGCTGTTCCGCGAGGGAGTCGGTGTTCCGGCGCTGGTGGCGGTGCATCAGGACGCTTCCGGCAAAGCCCTCCGCAACGCCCTCGCCTACGCCCTGGCGCTTGGATGCCTGAAGGCGGGGGTGATCGAGACCACCTTCAAGGAAGAGACCGAGAGCGATCTGTTCGGCGAGCAGGCCGTGCTGTGCGGCGGCGTCAGCGAACTGATTCGAGCCGGTTTCGAGACCCTCGTCGAGGCCGGCTATGCGCCCGAGATCGCCTATTTCGAGTGTTTGCACGAACTCAAGCTGATCGTCGACCTGATTCAGGAAGGCGGTCTCAGCTACATGCGCTTCTCGGTGTCCGACACCGCCGAGTACGGCGACTACACGCGCGGCCCGCGCATCGTCAACCAGGCCACCCGCGAAGAGATGAAGCGCATACTGAAGGAGGTCCAGGACGGAACCTTCGCCCGCGAGTGGATCAACGAGAACAAAACCGGGCGCAAGAACTTTCTGGCCATGCGGGAGGCCGGCCGGGACCTGCTGATCGAGCGGGTCGGCCGCGAGTTGCGCGCCATGATGCCCTGGCTGAAGAAGAGCAAGGAAGAGGGCGTGCCGCAGGAAGACGCTCAAAGCGCCGGGCAGTAACAGACCAGGCCTGGGGAACGGGGATGCCCGGCATCCCTGGTTCCCGGCCGGGAGAAGTATCCATGAAAATCTTTACCTTCGACACCACGTTGCGCGACGGCACCCAGGGGGAAGCCGTTTCCTTTTCCGTTGACGACAAACTCGTCATCGCCCAGAAGCTGGATGAGCTGGGCATCGACTACATCGAGGGGGGCTGGCCAGGGTCCAATCCCAAGGACAAAGAGTTCTTCGCGCGCGCCGCGGAATTGAATTTGAAGCACGCCCGGCTGACCGCGTTCGGTTCGACGCGGTTCGCGAAAAACCCTGTCCACCTCGATCGCAACGTGCTGGCGTTGGTCGAGGCCGGCACTCCGGCGGTCTCCATTTTCGGCAAGAGCTGGGACTTGCACACCCGGCGGGCCCTGAACATCTCCGAGGAGGAGAACCTGAAGCTTATCTCGGAGACCGTGCGCTTCATCAAGGATCACGGCAAGGAGGTGATCTACGACGCGGAGCACTTCTTTGACGGCTATCTCTCCAGCCCCGATTTCGCGTTGAAGACCCTGGAGGCCGCCAAATCGGCGGGCGCCGACGTACTCTGCCTGTGCGACACCAACGGCGGCACGCTCACCGGAAAGGTCGCCGAAATCGTCGCTGAAGTGCGCAAGCGGTTCGACGGAGTCCTCGGCATCCACGCCCATAATGACGCCGACGTGGCGGTAGCCAACTCGCTGGCCGCCGTCGAGGCCGGGTGCACGCACGTCCAGGGTTGCATGAACGGCTACGGCGAGCGCTGCGGGAATGCCAATCTCGCTTCCATCATCGCCAACCTGGAGCTGAAGCTCGGGCATACGACGATCGGCCCCGAGAAGCTGGCGGGCCTGGCCACCGCGGCGCGTTTCATCGCCGAACTGGCTAACCTGCCGCTGCGCTCCGACCAACCCTACGTGGGCCGCAGCGCTTTCGCGCACAAAGGCGGTGTGCACGTGGCCGCGGTACTGAAGGATTCCTCGACCTACGAACACGTCAAGCCCGAAACTGTGGGCAACCGCCAGCGCGTGCTGGTGAGCGATCTTTCCGGCCGGGGCAACATCCTCTATAAGCTGAAGCAACACGGTATCGCCGACCGCCTGAGTGAAGACGCCCGGCGTGAGTTGCTCGAGCGCATCAAGCAGATGGAGTACCAGGGCTACGAGCTGGAAGCGGCCGAGGGGACTTTTGAATTGCTGGTTCGCGAAGCGCTGAATCCCGGCCTGCAATTGTTCGAGGTGCAGCACTACGAGGTGGCCACCAGGATGTCCGGGGCCGGGGGCGCCACGCGCTCAACCGCCACCGTCACCCTGCAATCCCGGACCGGCGTTCATTCCGCTACGGCAAGTTCGCATGGTCCCGTGCATGCCCTGGACCTCTGTCTGCGCCGCTGCCTTTCACCCATGTATCCCCAGATCGCAGATGTGCGCCTCACCGACTACAAGGTACGGGTGCTTGAACCGCGCCGCGGCACGGCGGCCAAAGTGCGGGTCCACGTGGAGTGGTCGGATCACCGCCGGAGCTGGGCGACCGTGGGGGTCAGCGATAACGTGATCGAGGCAAGCTGGAACGCCCTGGTGGACGCGATTCGGCTGGAACTGATGCGCCTGCTGGACCAGGACGAAACCGTAGAACGGGCTGTGGAGGATTACTGCTGGGGCGTGTAAGGCGCCGTGCCTGCCCGTCGTGCGGGCCGGCCCGCCCCCCCATGGCTTGACGCCACCCCCGTCAACCTCGCCCCCGCGAGGCGGACCTGGAAGGTTCGGACCGGCCCCCGACACTAGCTCCGGTGCCGGGCCAAACGCCGCCGCCGGACGGCCCACAGAACGGCCGCCCCGGAAAGAGTCAGCAGAATAGTCCCCGGTTCCGGAATTCGAGCGCCATTGAACTCAATCTCGTCGACAAAAATCCACCGCTGGTCGTCGTTGTCGGCCAGCTTGATGGTCAGCGAAGAGCCGCTGAACGCAATGGGGAAGCTAAGGAATCCGCGTGTGCCATCGGCCAATTCGTTTCCAGTGAGCGTGAACAGCGTGCCGTCGATGTCCACAGTCAAAGGCAGGTAAATGGCGGAGGGGCCTTCGGTCCGGTTGAAGCCGATGGAGACCGAAGTGAGATTGACAGGACCACCGAAAGAGAACACGATGGTCGGGTCCGTGTAGAGCCAGCCCACCCATTCGTAGGCCGGACCCATGCCGAGATCCGCATACCAGACGTCGCTGCCGAGTACCGAATCAGTCAACTGCGTGCCGGTGTCGTCGTAGTACGTCCAGGAGCCCACTTCACCGGGCGTGGCCGTATACGAGTCAGGGAAGATCTGGTCGGCGAAAAGGCTTCCCGCCGTCAAGGTCAGAATCACAAACAGTAGCGCCGCGACTTGTTTCATCCTGTTGCCACCTCCAAGTTCAGTTCGGCCGGGATCTGTCGTCCCTTAGTGCATCAACAGTCAAGAGTATATCGGCTTGCGGCTCCCGGCCGGTCGCTTACCGGAGCATCCTGCTACCAGTACCCATTCGAGAAGGTATAAAAAGCCACATTTGCCGCTGCGCTCCGTAATCAGCGGTACAGATTCGGGTGGGCCTCTCGCATCTGCCGGGCTGCCTCCCGGGCGGATGCGATCTGGATGAGTTCCCCTTTGCCGATTCCGGGACACCACCTGGCGGTCTTGCGCCATTCCCGCTTGTCCCCGACCAGTTCGGGCCAGAAGGGAAAGGTGCGGCACTGCACGGGCCGCGCGGAGTAAATGGAGCACGCCTGCGCTTTCAGAAAAGGGCACTGGGTTTCCCGCGGCACACGGAGGCGCATCAGGTTTTTGGTGCGGTACACGTAGCGGCGCTCAAAATCGGCGAGTTCCAATCCGAGGAACGCCGCCATGCCGGCGCAATCCCCGGCCGTCAGGTAGACAAAGCCGCGCTGCTGGCAACAAGCCGTGCAACCGGTCTGGCACTCGAACCGCATCGACAGCGTCCCCGAAGCTTCATGATACAATCGCCAGCCATGGTGGTTTATGAATGGAGCCGTGTCGCCGAAGAGGCGCTCAACCCCCTGGTCAGCCGGCAGATGATTCACACCGAGCGGATGACCGTGGCGCGTCTGCGGCTCCGGAAGGGCGCCCTTGTTCCGGAGCACAGCCACATGCACGAACAGGTCACGATGCTCATCGAGGGTCAGGTGCGCTTCACCGTCGGCGGCGAGGTCCGGATCCTCTCAGCCGGGGAGCTGATGCAGATCCCGCCGCATGCTCCCCACAGCGTGGAAGCCCTGGCCGACAGTATGGCGATCGATCTGTTCTCACCGGTGCGCGACGACTGGGTCAGGGGCGACGACGCTTACCTGCGCCGCTAAGGGGCCGGGTGAAAGAGCCGCGAGATGCGCGCCTGGAGATCGGCAAAGATCTCGTCCGGCGTCCGGGCGGCGTCGACAACTTCGAAGTCATACTGGCGGGCCATGCGGTCGAGGGCGCGGATAATCCGCCCCTGGTAATTGACGAAACTCTCGTACATGTCCCGGCCGAAGCGCACGTCCATGCCGCTTTCCCAGTAGTCAAAGGCGCCGCGTCCGACCACCACCCGGGAGACCAGGTCGGGCACTTCCGCGCGAAGGTAGTAGACGGCGTGGGGCGCCAGGGCAATCCCGGTCACCACCTGCTCAATCCATTTCGGATCCGCACCCCGGGCTGTCGCCCGCGCCATGATCGAGAAGATGTAGCGGTCGGTCAGCACCACGAATCCGGCGCGCAACGCGGGGATAATCTCATTCTCCAGCCGGTCGGCAAAGTCCGTCGTGTAGAAGAGGCTCATGGCCAGCGGGCCGAGCGTGTTGCCCAGTTTGGCCTGTTTGATCCCCTTGCCGGCCAGCGCCGAGCGGGCCATCCCGGTGTCCATTACGGCGTGGCCTTTCTGCCCGAGCCAGGAGCGCAGCCGGGCGATCTGGGTGCTCCGTCCCACCGCGTCCGGCCCTTCGATCACGATGAGCTTGCCTTGCAGCTCGGAGGTGTCCACCCCCGGCAGCGGCTCGGAGTAAAACTCAAGCGGTCGCGTCATCGGATCCCTCCTTTCCGGCGGGAACCCGAAGAAGACCGTTGTCGAGAATCGCTCCCAGTTTCTCCCGGACGATGCGCCGCATGGTGGCCTGCTGTTCTTCGATGGAGCGGGTGGCGTCGATGACCTGGAAGCCCATCTCCCCGATCATGGCGTCGTACTCGTCAATAATGCGGCCCTGGAATATGCGGAAGCTCTCTTCCACGTTCCGGCTCAGCCCCAGGTCCATCCCGGCCTCGTAATATTTGAGCGCGTCCCGCCCGCCCAGGATGCGCCCCAGCGCCACGTCGATGGGAACGCGGAAATAGAAACAGAGGTTCGGCCGGATGGCGAACCGGTACAGGTTGCGGACCCACGTACGGCTGACTCCCCGGGCCACATCGCGGGCGAAAGCCGTGTACGCGTAACGGTCGGCACATACCACGGCGCCGGCTTTGAGGGGCGGCAGGATGTGGCGCTCCAGGCGGTCGGCGAAGTCTGTGGCGTGGATCAGGCTGAATGTAGTGGGCGTGAACATCTCCTTCTTCTTGCCGCGGCGGGTGGTCTCGCGCACCAGGTCGGAGGAGTTCCATTCGCTGAACACAACCGCCAGTCCGAGCGAGCGCAGCCACTGGCTGAGCAGGGAAATCTGCGTGGATTTCCCGGAGCCGTCGATGCCCTCAACCACAATCAGCTTGCCCTTGAATCGGTTTGGAACCAGGGCGGACATACGGCCATTATATGCTGCCCCGGAGGCGCCCCCGCCGCCGCGCGCCGGGCGGGCGTAGTAAGCTGTTAGCCCGGAGGAAAGAGTTTTGCGGATGACTGGCTTCGAGTTTCTGTTCGGTGTGCTCCTGGCGGGATCGTGCGCCGCGCTGGCGGCCATGCGCGACCCCGGGGATCGGGTCAAGCTGGTCATTGTGGACCCGGGGCATTTTCACGCCACGCTGATCCAGCGGGAGATGTACCCGTGGATCGCGCCGCGCGTCTCGGTCTACGCGCCGCTGTCGCCGGAGCTGCTCGATTATATGAGCCGCATCGCGCTGTTCAATACGCGGAAGGAAAATCCTACCCGCTGGGAACTGGACGTGCACACCGGGCCGGATTTCTTCGACCGGTTGCTGGCCGAGCATCCCGGCAACGTGGTGATGTTCGCGGGCCGCAACCGGGGCAAGATCGACCGGATCGCCCGGTCGATCGAGGCCGGCTTTCACGTCTTCGCGGACAAGCCCTGGATCATCGCCTCCGAGGACCTGCCCAAGCTGGAGCAGGCGCTGGACCTGGCCGAGCAGAAAGGTCTGGCGGCTTACGACATCATGACCGAGCGGTTCGAGATCACCTCGATCCTCCAGCGTGAACTGGTCAACTCCCCGGAGGTTTTCGGGCGCATGGTGGAAGGTTCGGCGGCTGACCCGGGCATCCGGGCCAGAAGCGTGCATCACCTGATGAAGCTGGTGGCGGGCGTACCTATCAAGCGGCCGGCCGGGTTCTTCGACGTGAAGGAATACGGCGAGGCCCTGGCTGACGTGGGAACGCACGTGGCCGACCTGGCTCAGTGGACGGCTTTCCCCGACCAGCCGATCGACTACCGCGCCGATCTCCGCGTGCTCGACGCCAGGCACTGGCCCACCGTCATCACCCGCACGCAGTTCCAGCAGGTGACCGGAGAAACGGATTTCACCCCCGCGCTGGCGCCGTGGGTAAAGGACGGACACCTGGAATACTACGGAAACAACTTCGTGCATTACACGCTCCGGGGCATCCATGTGGCCCTGGACATCCTCTGGAACTGGGAAGCCAAGGAGGGTGGGGATGTGTACGAGGCCGCCTTCCGCGGCAGCAGGGCGCGGGCCGAGATCCGCCAGGGCCGCAACGAGAACTTCCGCCCGGAGCTGTACCTGGTGGCGAACACCCCTGAGCTGGCCGGCGAAGTCTTCGCGGCGCTACGGAGGAAAGTCGGCGAGATGCAGCGCGCCTGGCCCGGCTTGGGGATGAAAGTGAATGGCCAGGAAGCGCGTATCGAGATACCGGAGCAGTTCCGGGTGGGACACGAAGCCCACTTCGCGCAGGTCTTCAACCGGTTCGCCGGTTATTTCCGCGATCCGAAGTCCTTGCCCCGATGGGAGAAGAGCTGCATGCTGGCGAAATATTACGTCACCACCAAGGGGGTGGAACTCAGCCAGCAGGGCCGCCCGTGATTCCCGTCCGAAACGCGCTTATTCGAGAGCCTTCTCGATTGCTGCGGTGAGTTCGGGGGACTCAGGAGTCACGGCCGGCTCAAAGCGCGCGATCACCTTGCCGTCTTTGCCTACCAGAAACTTGGTGAAGTTCCAGCGGACTTCGCCGCCCGTCGACGGATTCTCGTTCTTGTCGGTCAGAAAACGGTACAGAGGGTTGATGTCCCCGCCCTTGACCGAACTCTTCTCATAAAGCGGGAAGGTGACGTTGTAGGTCCGCGAACAGAACGACTTGATCTCGCGATTGTCGCCCGGCTCCTGACCGCCGAAATTATTGGCCGGAAAGCCCAGGATCACGAATCCGCGGTCTTTGTATTTCTGGTAGAGCTTCTCCAGCCCGGCATACTGCGGGGTGTATCCGCACTTGCTGGCGACATTGACCAGCAGCAAAACCTTGCCCCGATAAGCCGCCAGCGGGGCCGGCTGGCCATCAATGGAATTGAGGGTAAAGCTGTATACGTTCGGCGCGGAAAAGGCGGCGGATGTCATGAGCAATACTCCTGACAGGAAAGGGATGGCAAATCTCATCACTGATAAGATGCCGGGCGCGCGGCGAAAGACTCACAATCGCGCGCCGGGCCTCCCCCTCCGACGGAGCTTCCATACGTCCGCTTGCGTGGGGCAAAGGGCTGAGCTAGACTCATCCTTCGGTATCGGGAAGCGGCAAGTGCCCATCTACGACAAGCCAGTGCGCGTTCTGCTGCGGGATATGGTAGCCGACCTGGGATTGAAACCGGGCCAAGTCTTCTCCAGAGATCAGGCTCTGGACTGGTTTCGGTCAAGGTACCCAAAGATCAAGGAGGGCACGGTCTCGGCCCACCTGATCCGGATGTCGACAAACGCCCGCAGTCGTGTACATTACGGTGCAAAACCAGATGCCGACGACCTGTTTTTCCAGGTTGATGGCAGCCATTTCCGCCTCTTCAGTCCCGAGACTGACCCGCCGCCGATTTACAGGGACTCGCGCCCTCCTGATGTCGAGCCGCGTGTGATTGAGCAAGGAACAGGAGATTCAGACGAAGTTGGTAAGGAGTTCGCCTACGAATCGGACCTGCGGAATTTCCTTGCAAAGAACTTGTCGATTCTTGAGCCTGGGCTAAGACTATACGAGGATGAGGACATCACGGGCATCGGGTTTCCGGTTGGGGGTCGTTTCATCGACATTCTCGCTGTTGACCGCAGACGCGATTATGTCGTCATCGAATTAAAGGTGTCCAGGGCATATGACCGTGTCATAGGGCAGATCCTACGTTACATGGGCTGGATCGAAAAGCACCACGCTGAGCCGGGGCAGAAGGTTCGAGGCATGATCATCGGTCGGGAAATTTCAGATGACCTCGTTCTTGCCTGTTCCAAACTCCCCGATGTGGAACTTTTCCGGTACGAGCTGTCTGTATCCGTTAACAAAGTGGTGAAGTAGAACCCCTTAATGCGTCTCTGATTGGGGTACGGTCGCAGCAGTACCGTGCCTCAACGAAGGCAACTCGGCCATTTCTTCCAGGCGGATGAAGACTACGGCCGGCGGGTCGCGGCCAAGCTGGGCATCGAGGGGCGCCCAGGAGCCCGGTAAATCGTTGAAATCGCTGAGGTTGCTAGGGTCTTGACT
>Ga0272446_1003936_pt1 | contig 18081 bp, 14 predicted proteins | sample YNPCB0061_FD_194587 | JGI IMG/M metagenome (GOLD analysis project Ga0272446, IMG submission 194587) | Hot spring microbial mat communities from Yellowstone National Park, WY, United States - YNP-CB-006-1 | ecosystem: Environmental > Aquatic > Thermal springs > Hot (42-90C) > Sediment | place... | reverse complement strand
GAGTGGAATTGGGCTGTCAGCCGGTGAATTGATTCACCGGCTTCGCCCCAACGTTTCCGTTTTTTCTGGCTGCGCCCTATAATGACGCCATTGAGCAACCGGTGCGTAGTTTGCAAGTGATTCTCATCCCAATGTCCAATCCACCCGGCAACCAACCAATGCTCGACCCGATCGCCCGCCGGCTGGCGCTGCCCGCGCTCTTGTGCCTGACCGCGTTGCAGCCGCTTCACTTTGTGGCTGGACACCTGTTGTTCGCCATCGCGCCGCTGGCCAGTCTGCTGGGCGTGGAGCGGGTGGGAGCATGGGGTGAACAGTTGAGCGATCCGGACACCATCGCGGCATGGCGGCGCCGACTGATGCAGGCTGCCGATGAGAGCTAGAAGATATGGAAACGAGGGACGCGCATGAACCAGGGTCGCAGCCCCGAAAGCATCGCCAGAGCGTGGCGTGCAACGCTCGATCTCGGCCTGGAAACTGGCGAGGCGCCTGTCTACACCGTCGGCGCGCCTGGCGACGGGTTGACGGGGCAGGCGACCGTGATGGCGCTTGCCATGCTCGACGCCGGGCGCAAAGACCTGACCATGCCGCTGGTGACGGTAGGCGGCGTCGGCCCGCTCTGGCTGGCGGCGTTGTGGCATCCGCGGCCAACCAACGCACCGGCGCAGACGCCGCCCACCACCATCGCCTACACTGCACCCGATGTGGCGACGCACCTGGCGGCGCTGACCACCTGGGACACGCGGCAAGCCGCCTATTACCGGCGACCGCAGCAATTGCCGCCCTGGGTGCAGCCAGAAGCTGCGCCCGAAACCAATCCTGCGGCGCCGGAGCCCTGGCAGAGCATCCCGCTGGCGCGCTTCTCCGCGCGTGGCGAACGGGACGGCTGGCTGGCCTGGGCAGGCATCGTCATGGCGGTGGCGCTGCTCCTGATCGCAGTGTTGGCGTGAAGATCATGACGCACTGCACCAGAAGCGTCAGCTCTCGACCCTGGCACAACAGGCAGGCGCAGCATGGCTAGTCCACCGGTGCGCACCAACTGGCTGTTCGTCATCCTGCTGGTCGCGGCGCTGGCCTTTGTCGTGTTGGGACGGCTGCCCGGTTGGCCTGGCTTCAGCACGGTGACGCGCACAGGGTACACGTGGGCGATCCTGCTCGGCGGCGTCGCCCTGCTGCTGGGCGTCGTCAACGTCTTGTGGCTGCATATCCGCCGCATTGCGCTCGGCCAGCGCGACTGGGGGCTGAGCCTGGTGCTGGTCGCTGTGCTGGTTGCCGTCGCCAGTTCTGGGCTGCTGAGCCCGGCTGGCGCAGCAAGCCCGCTGCTCGAATGGATTTTCGACGCCGTGATTGCCCCTGGTCAGGCTGCGCTCTTCGCCCTGCTCGTCTTCTTCATGGCGGCGGCGGCCTTTCAATACCTGCGCATCGGGCGGCGCGGCGGCGCCTGGCTACTGGCGGGTTTTCTGGTGATCCTGGCGGCGCAAACGCCCTTCGTGACAGCATGGTTGCCGCCAGGCAGTGCAGACGCCGCGAACTGGTTTCTCAACGCTCCCGTCATGGCGGCGCTGCGCGGCGTGTTGCTGGGCGGCAGCCTGGCATTGTTGGTCGTCGGCCTGCGACTGCTGCTAGGGAGGCCGTGAGATGGCAGCCATACTCTGCCCGCACTGCGGCACACCCAATCGCACCGGGTCGAACTTCTGCAACCGCTGTGGCGCCGACCTGCGCGGGGAATCGCCGCCCCCCGTCGAGCCACCGGCGGCGGCCTCTGCAGCTCCAGGCGACGCGGCGACGGAAGGCGCCTCACCCGCGCAGCCCTGGCTCGCCCCCGGCTTTCTCGGCGCTGACGACGTCCCCTTTGCAGATGATGAAGAAGAGCTGGCTGCGCTCGATGCACTGCCCACGCTGCCCGCGCCGGCGGCACGTCTGGTGAGCGGGGTGCAGGGCTTGCTCGACCCGATCCGCGTGGCGGCGATGCCACAAGACGATGCGCCGACCGGCGACGCCGCAGGCGCGCCAGAGTTGCCCTTTAGCGCCGAGCAATTGCGCCGCGTGCGCGCACTTCTGGTCGAAGAGCCGGTGCTGGCATCTGGCCCGACGTCGCGCCCTGCACCGGCGCGGTCGCTCTGGCTACCGGCGATCTTTCTGATCTTTGGGCTGAGCGTGACGCTGCTGTTGTGGAGTGGCTGGCCGCTGCCGGCGGGCGCACCGATGTTGTGGCAGGGCGTTGAAGATGCTTTTGCGGCTGTGGATCGGCTGCCGCAGGGTGCACGCGTACAATTGCTGTGGGCGTACGATCCAGCCACCGCTGGCGAAATGGAACTGGTGACCGCTCCCGTGCTGCGCCATCTGCTCGCGCGCAACGTAACGTTGGACGTGGTCTCGCTGTTGCCCAACGGCCCAGCCACGGCGCGCCGCGTCTTTGCCACCGTGGAGGCGGAGCGTCTGCCCGATCTGTCGGCGATTGGCGTGCGGCGCACGCTAGACGTACGCTTCCTGCCCGGCGGCGTCACGGTGCTGCCGCTGCTGGGCACAGCAAGCGCCGACCTGGCAGTGGTCTTTGGCGCGCAGGCGGAGGATGTGCAACAGTGGCTGGAGCAGGTTGCGCCCGTCAACCGCGCGCCGGTGCTGGCCGTCACCTCCGCCGGCGCCGACCCGCCGTTGCGCCCCTTCCTGGAGAGCGGGCAACTGGTCGGGCTGGTCAGCGGTTACGACGGCGCTTACCACTACTACGAGCTGCTGGGGGAGACGCCGCCCGCCGCCGTGCGGTCGCTGCGCACCCAGGTCGCCGGTCAGGGCTACGGCGCGCTGGCGATCCTGGCGATCATCGTGCTGGGTAATCTTGCGGCGCTGCTGACCGGGAGGCGTCAGGATGGATAAGCTGTTGTCGCCGGAATGGGTCAACGCCGCCGGGGTGTGGGTGGGTTTTGTCTTCACGCTGCTCATCTTCAGCGCGATCTTCGGCGATCACCTGCTGGCGCGCTTTGCACAGTACGTGCTCGTTGGCGCCGGGTTGGGCTACGCGCTTGTCGTCACCTGGCACAGCATTCTGGCGCTGGAGTTTGTCGCTGCATTGCGCGCAGACCCACAAGCTGCATCCTGGGAGTGGACGCCGGTTGTGCTGGCGGCAATCCTGGCGGTGGCGGGGCTGGAGCGCATCTTTGCACAAGGACGCCCCCAGCCCGCTGCGCGCAGGTGGCGCCGGGCGCTGCGTACACTCGGCGCCATGCCGGCGCTGACGATGGTGGCGTTGGGCGTCGCCGTGGCTGCGGTGGGCGCCATACAAGGGACACTGGCGCCCCAGTTCCTGCACACTGCGCGCAGCAGTCTGCAATGGGAGAGCGAGCCGACCGTTTTCGTCACCGGTGCGCTGACGCTGCTGCTCACAACCGCCGCGCTCACCTTTTTCGTGCTCGACGTCGACCGGCATCTACAGCAGCAACCCGGCTGGGTGCAGCGCCTGGGCCGCGGCTGGGCCTGGATCGGCCAGCGTGCGGTGTGGCTGGCGGCGGGCGCACTCTTTGCCCGCTTGTTCGCCGCCCGGCTTACGTTGTTCATTGCCGAACTCACCCGTTGGCTCGCTCAATTACAGGCGGCTGGCATCGGCGCAGCATTCGCCGATTGGTGGCGCATGATCACGGGAGCTTGATCGCATGGAAACTGGCGCCAGTGTAGGCGGATCGATTCTCGCCCTCGGCGTTGAGCTGGGTGTGATGCGCGCCTGCCTGCTCGAAGATGTGGCCAGCGCCTACCGCGTCGCGGCCTGGCACGCGCTGCCATGCCGCAAGGAAGTCAGCCTGGCCGCCATCGGTCTCGATTTGTGTCGGCAGTTGGGCGAGCGCCTGGGCCGCAACCTGCTCGATGACGCTGGCGCCGGCCTGCGCGTCGCCAGCGACGACAGCGTACGCGTGCCGCCGCTGCAACACATCGCCATCGCCGCCAGCCCGAGGCCACACGTGCGCGTCTGGCTCGCTGGCCTGTCGTTGACACAGAGCATGGCCGCCGCCTACGCGGCGCTGACTGGCAGCCCGGCGCACGTGATCGGCTACACCGTGTTCGGCGCCGACCTCAACACCACAGCGCTGACCGATGCGTTCGTCACGACGGCGCCCGACCTGCTGATCATCGTCGGCGGCTTCGACGACCCTGACCCGGCGACGCATCAGGCGCTGGTCGAGTTGAGCCGGTCGCTAGGACAGGCGCTGTCACGGCTGGCCCCGGCGCAGCGTCCAGCGGTGGTCTACGCCGGGAATCGCTGGGCGGCGCCGCATGTGGCAGAAGCCGTGCAGTCCAGCGGCGGCGGCGCCGTCGAGGCCGTCGCCAATGTGCAACCGGCGCCAGGCGCTGTGCACAAGACCGCACTGGCGCGCGCGTGCACCTTCCACTACTGGCGGCTGAGTCGCCGCACGGCAGGCTTCCGCGAGCTCAGCCGCTGGATGACGCCGCCGGGCCACATCACCAGCCAGGAAAGCGCCTTTGCGCAGTTGGTGCAGGCGTGGATGGAGCTGCACGGTCTGCCGTCGTTGCACGGCCTCTACTGTGCGCCGGCGTGGTGGTTGCATGTCTGGGCGCAGCGCGGTCAGGCCGGGCTGAACATGTATTACTGCGAGCCACAGACACGACCGGCAGTGTTGGATGATTGGCCGTCGCTCCAGCTGGTGAGCGGCGAGTGGCCGGTCGCCTTCTGGCCGCAGCCGGAAATCTACTGGCTGGACCGCAGCGGGATGACGCCCTTCGTGGCTGCGGTCGGGCAGGTGGCGCCGCAAGCAATGTTACAGGTGCTGCGCACCGATCTACTGCGGCTGCGCGGGCAGGCGTAGGTCATCGGCTCTGGCGTGACAGCGGAGGTCTCGCACCAGGGACAATGGCCTGTTGATCGAGACAACGGCCTGTTGATCAAGTTATTCACGAGGTTGGAATGGCGTACACATTACAGGTTGGCGCGCTGCGCTGTCATATCTTGAGCGATGGGTTGCATTATGTCGATGGCGGCGGCTTCTTTGGGCTGATCCCGCGCACGATGTGGCAGGAGGTTATTGAGCCGTCGGCGATTAACCAGGTGCCGTGCGACTCACGCGCCTTGCTGATCGAGTCCGACGCCGGGCTGATCCTGGTGGATGCAGGCAACGGCGACAAGCTGCCCCCCAAAGTGCGCGAACGGATGGGCATGGACGATCGCAATCTCCGCCTGGTTGGGGAGCTGGCGCGCGTCGGCTACAAGCCTGAAGATGTCGACATTGTGCTCTTCACCCACTTTCACGGCGACCACATCGGCGGCGCCACGCGCTATGAAGGTGATGCGCTTACGCCGACCTTTCCACGCGCCCGCTACATTGGTCAACGCATCGACCTGGCTGACGCCAGCTATCCGAATGAGCGCACAGCCGCCACCTACATCGCCGACAACTTCCGCCCACTGCTTGAGCGCAAGCAACTGGAGATCGTCGATGGGCCGCAGCGGCTGGCGCCGGGCGTGCGCACCGACATTGCGCCGGGGCATACGCAGGCGATTCAGGTGGTGTGGGTGGAGAGTCGGGGCGAGCGGCTGCTCTTTCTGACCGACGCCGCCTGTTGGGCGGTGCATCTGCAGCGGCTGGCATGGGTGCCTTCGTTCGACATCCTGCCGATGCAAAGCATCGAGACCAAGCGGCGGCTGCGCCACGAAGCGATGGAGGCGGATGCGCTGCTGGTCTTCCAACACGATCCGCAGGTCGTCACCGGGCGGCTGGTGACTGGCAAACGTGGACCAGAGGTGCAGGCGATCATCACGGAGCCAGCGCACTTCGACGCCAGCAAGTGACAGCGTAATTCAAGAAAAGACCGGGTTCCCGTTCAAACCCGGTCTTGCTGATAGCTAGTGCACGTGGGCGTAAATAGGCCGCTGATTGCGTATTCCGTGTTGCGTGCTGCGTAACGAGATGGAACACACAACACAACGCAGTTCGTCCATAACTTGTTTGCCTGGCAATCAGCACTGACGCGCCTTGACGACCCGCCGCCCCACTTCTCTAAGCCGTCGCGTTGGGGGGGGCGACGCCATTCGAGCCGCGTTCAGGCTGGGCGACGCTCCCCCGTTACGCCACAAAAATCCAGTTGACAAAGATCGCAGTCAGCAGCCCCAGAAAGATCGCAAAGGTGCTCAGGATCGTATGGTTGACGGCGGCGCGCCGCCCCCACCAGCCCAGCACGATGAACAGCGGGAAAAGCGGGAGGATGTAGCGCGCTACGCTGCCCAGGGAACTGGTGATCGGCACCAGAATCAGAATCAGCACATACAGGGCGTAGCCTTCGCCCAACTTGCGCCAGATGAAGGGCGTCATGCTCAACGCCAGCAGCGTCGACACCACATTGAAGACGTGCGTGAAATACCAACGCTTGATCTCCACATCGAAAATGCGCGGAATATCTCGCATCAGCACGGCTAACGGCCCGATGTTTTCACGCTTCCAGGCAGACTGAATCTCGATAAAGATAAATGGTCGATCAAAACTCTGCTTGAGAAAGAGCATGAACAGCAGCAGCCCCACCGGAATCATCGCAATGATCAGCGGCTGATCCCAGCGGCGCCGCAGATACACCCACAGATTACGCCACGTCTTGCCCCGATGCATCGTGGTGATGCGCCAGCCACCAGCACGCAGCCACTCCCACATCACAAGCCCCCACATCATCACGCCGATATTGCGCGTGGCGGACGCCAACAAGCCACAGAGCGACGCCAACAGCCAGTGGCGCGTACGCGCAAAGTACATCGTCGCCACCGTCAGCAACAAGAACAGGCTTTCGGTGTAGACGGCGCTGAAAAAGAAGGCTGTCGGGAAGAAGGCCAGATAGAAAATCGTGCGTTGGGCAGCCGCACGGTCGCCCAATTCCAGCGCCGCCAATTTATACAGAAAAATTAACCCTCCCAGGAAACATAGATTGCTCACGAGGAAGCCCGCAAAGACCACATCGACGCTCAAAATGCGCGCCACGATGCGCATCGCCAGCGGGTACAGTGGGAAGAAAGCCACATTGCTCTGTTGTCCAGGTCGAATGAAGTAGCCTTGCTGCGCAATCTGCACATACCACTGGCTATCCCACTTGGCCCACATGCTCAGAAACGGACTATCGGGGGCAGCGACCCAGTGCCCCGGATCGGTCTCGAAGAAGGTGTCGCCAACCAGACCGACCGCAAAGACCAGCCCCCGCGACAGGGCAAAAGCCAGGACGGGCAGCAGCACCCAATCGAGCCGCTGCGCCGCCGCTGCCAGGCGCAGCGCAGCGTAGCGTGCACGCTGCACCAGCATGCCCCAGCCAGGAATGCGCAACGCATCCGCTTTCATGGCGTCGCCTCCTCCAGTGAAATTTGCAACTGACCAAACGTGACCGGCCCGCCATGCGTCACCAGGCCGATCCACCCCGCCCCGCGCGGCACGACTACGTCCGCGGCGATCAGCGCGTCGTCGACCCAAATGTCCATGCTGGGGCCGCGCACATCCACCGCGAGGTGGAAGAGATTGTCACCTTCAGGCTTGTTGGCGATGTCCACCGCCTGCCGGCCGACAAACGCGCCGGTGGCATCGAAGACGCCCCAAAAGAGGCCATCGCCGCCGTTGGTGAAACGCACGATCGTGGCGCCATGCCTGCGCCCACGTTCGGGCATGTGAATCAGGAAACCAGCGCCTGTTTCCGGCTTCGTGGGCAACAGGATGTCGGCCTCGACCCGATAGTTCGCCGCCGCCACCCCGGTGTTGAGAATATAGTCGCCAGGGTCAGGCGCCGTCTGCCGCAACAGGTCGCCTTCCAGCTCCCACCGCCCGCTGAGCACCCGGCGCTCCGGGAAGGTGCGGACGACCGTGGCCGTACTGGACGTAGGTGATATCTGCGCAGATGGCGTGACGCGGGCGGGCGGGGCGGCGACCGGCGTCGCCGAAGCTGTGGGTCTGGCCGCCGTCGCCACTGGCCCGACCTTGATCTGGTCGAAACTCGCCGTGCTCTTCACTGTCACCAGGCCGACATAGCCGAAGTTCTGCTGCAGCGGCAGGTCGGCGGCCAGCAGAAAATCATCCAGGTAGACGCTGTAGACATCGACGCCGCTGACCACGCGCAGAGTGTGGCGCGCATCGGCAGGCGGATCGACATTCGCATACCCCTGACCCACAAATTTCCCGCCGTTGTCGAAGTAGCCCCAGAAGATGCCGCCCGGTCGCCGCTCGGAGTAACGCACCATGTGGGCGCCGTTGATGCGGTCGGTGTAGGGCATGTTGAAGAGGATGCCCGCGGCGTTGCCCTCCCGGTGGGTGAGGTCAACACTGTAGGTGTATTCTCTGAACGCTGCACCTGTGTACGCGATCGCCAGATCGATCCCATCGGGATCGCTTTGCACCAGGGCGTCGTTGCTGAAAGCCCACTGTCCACTGATCGGACGCCAACCGGCTGCGTTCAAGTCGCCGCGGAGCACAGGCTGCCAGCCATCGACGCCGGGCGTCAGCGCCGCACTGCTCGCTGGCAATGCCGTGGCGCGCAGTTGCGTCGCCGTGGGCGTCGGCGTCAACGGCCGGGCGGTGGCAGCGGGCGCTGCGCGTTGCGTTGGCGCCGCCGTGGTGGATGTTGGCGCAACCGCTTTGGTGGGTGTGATGGCGCTGGTCGCCGTCATCGACGCAGAGGCGGCGACGCCGCTTTGCAATTGCTGCGGTTTGGGCAACTTCATCTGTGAGTTGTCGAACAGCGGGAAGACCTCCACCCGCGCGTAAGCCACGCTGCTGCGCGAGGTGATCAGACCGATGTGTCCGCCGACGCGCCCTTCCTCCGTGGCTGGCGTTGCGCCCTGGTAGGGAATGTTGCGCGCCAGCAATTGCTCATCGAGATAGACGTCGTAGCTTTCGACGCCGACGTAGACCGCCAGCGTGTGTGCATCGACGCCAGCCGGCGCAATGTCGAAATAGCCTTGCCGCGTGAACATCCCTGCGGCGTCGAAGAAGCCCCAAAACACAGAATCGGTCTGCTCGGAAAACCGCACGATGTACGAGCCATTGAGCTGGTAAGGCGACGCCATGTTGAAGAGCACGCCGCCGCCAACGCCGATCAAGTGCCGGAGACTCACCTGCACGACGTAGTTCTCGAAAGCGCTGCCCTCATAGCCGATGGCGGCATCTTGCGCGGCGGGGTTGATCTGCACCAGCTCGCCTTCATCGATCTGCCACTCACCGCTGATCGGCACCCAACCGGCGCCCCCTGGCGTCTGCTCAAAGTCGCTCACGTAGACTTGCTCACCGGGTTCGCGGGTCTGCGCCGTGGTGATGCGCAGGGCGTCGAAGCGCGCCGGTCCTTCCGCCACGAACCCGACCAGGCCGCCCGTGTAGAAGAGCGGGCGCCGCTCGATCATGGTCTGCCCGTTGAGTTGAACGGTGAAGCTGTTGCCCAGCACATAGACATCCAGCCGATACTGCACCGTGTCCAGCGTAAAGGGCACTGCGACTTGTGGGACAAAGACGCCTTGCTCATCGGTGTAGCCAGCGACCAGTTCCATCGTTGGCGGCGGCAGCGCACCGGCTACGGCGGCTGCGCCCTCGTGGCGCACAATCCGCACCTGATGTTGTTGTTTTGTCAGGTCAGGGAATTGGGCGTTGAAGTTGACGCCGGCCGCGCGCGTGCTGCCGCCAAAGATCACGTATGTGCTGACGTGGTAGGGCTGGTCAGCGGCGAGCTTGCCGGGGAGGTAGAGCTGCGCCGGCTTTTCCAGATTCGCCAACTGCGCCAGTGAGTCTTGACGCAGCACCCAAACGCCCTCGCGCGTGAGCCACTTGCTCAGGTCAACCGTGGTGAACTCCTCTACAAAGGGCAGCGTCAGCGAAGCGATCTTGTCGCGCGCGCCCAACACACGGAGGATGCCAAAGGCGACGATCGCCAGCACAATCGCCACAACGCCCAGCGCAAAGAGCAGCCGCACCAGCCGCGACCGCAGCAGGCGCCAGCGCCACATGCGCCGCAACAGAGAGAACGGATGACGCCACCAGGCGCGGCGCACGAGCTTTGGCGACGGCGCGCCGCCATCTGCGGGTGCGCGCTCATTGCTGTTGTCATGCGCCGCCAGATCATCATACGCGGCAGCGCGATTGTGAAGTGCATCTGTCATCGTTTGCCTCCCTTTCCTTGCACACCCCGGCAGCCCAGGTCAGCCACAGAACTGACCACGCGCACATTTTCCGGGATCGTCAACGTTTGATAGGTCGCTTCGGGCAAAACCAGGATGCCCTCGATGAGCAAAGGGTTGCTGTCCTGCTTTGCAAAGTAGAAGGTGTGCGTTCCTGGTTTGGCGACTTCCACCGTGCCCAGGTCGATGAATTGATAGCGGTTGTTGACCGCCACCACATTGGTTGGGATCATGCGCTCTAGCTCTGCGCTGCTGTACTGCGTTACATCCAGCGGCTTGCGTTTGCTCGAAAAGACTTCGCGCTGATCGAAGAAATCAAGAAAGCCAGGGGCGGCGCGCAGCTCCACCTGTTGATCCACCCCCAGGGTGCGCGCCTCCATGCGCACGGTGTTGACAGTCGCCGCCCCGCGCATGAGCAGGCGATAAGTTCCCGGCGCCGGAAACTTGACGTCGATGCGGATCGTCGTGGGGCGCGGCGCCCCCATGAAGCTGCCTTTGATCGTGCCAAAGAGACCGGGCGTGATCATATTCAGGCGGTTCCACTTGCTGTCGGAGAAAAACTGGAACAGCCGGAACATCGGCGACAGGTAGTAAGAGCTGGGCACAATCGCAGGGTTGAATGCCAGAATGTTGGCGCTGGGCGAAAAGAAGGTTTCGGGGTGGGCCTTGATAAAAAGGTTGAGCGCCGTCAGCCGGGGATTGTCGGTCAACACAGTCAGGTTCTCGTAGTCGGTCAGATCATCTGAGACGACGGTGTAGCGCAGATCGTAGCAGCGGGACAGATCGATGTTGCGCGAGAGTGCGCCGATGAAGTCACCCCAGCCCAGGTCGATGAAGAGTGGTGCGCGCCGGGCCACCGGCAGATCGGTGAACTCGTAGACGACGTAGGACTCATTCTCGTAGATGCGGTGTAGATATTGGGGCAACTGGTCAAGCTCAGGGATAATCACCTTCTCGATCTCGCGCAGATATTCGGCGCCGCCGACGGTATTGGCGATCAACTCACGGTTGACCACGATGTAGCGGATAGGCAGGTCGCGTGCAATGTTGATCCACCAATCCTGCTGGTAATAGAGCGCGCGCAGCAGCAAGAAGAACTCGAATTTGTTGTCCGAGTCGCCGGTCAGTCCATAGTAGTAGCTGGGCAGATCAAGATAATAGAGATGGAACTTGTCGATGAATTTGTGCTCGACGCCGTTGATGTCGATGATGACTTTCGCCGTCTCCGTCGGCGGCAACACCACGACCTTGCCCGGCGGCATCTTGAGCAAGACCTCTTTGACTTCCTTGAGCGGCGTCACCGGGTATGGTGCCAGAAAGGTGCGAAAATCGCCGGAGAGGAAGGTCTCGCGGTATTGCCAGCTACTGAAGATCGGTGCAAAGAAGAGCAGCATGAGCAGTGGCGCCGTTGCGGCCACTGCGCGCCGCATCAGGCGTGGGCGACGGGCGACGCGTTGGCGCAGCCACCTTTGCACCCACAGCACCCACTGGATCAGCGCAATCGGCATCAAAATGCACGCCATCATAAAGAGAATCAGCTCAAACCGGTGGGGAAAGCGCAGCACCTGCACGATCGTGCTCGTGATCATCAAGATCAAGTTGCCGATGGCTGACTGCATGTTGTAGGCGTACAGGCTGATGAAGGCAATCGTGCGATGAAACGTTGGCAGCCACGCCGGGTCGGAGTAGCCCAACGTCGCCCACATCGCAAAAAAGACGTTGAGATAGGCGACGAACAGGAAGCGACGCTTCGCAGATGTGTTGAACACGTTGCGGCGCAGCGCCGGCCACAAAAGCGGCAGCAACGTCGTCGCCGTGTAAACCATGTTGGCGTAGCGCGGCTCCTTCGCCAGGTAATCGCCCGTCATCATCTTGTCCATGATGCCGGCCATGTCGAAAGAGAGCAGATGCTTGTACGGAATCGAGGCGTCGGTAATGAAGTAGAAGTCGCCCGGCACCGTCTCCGACAGGTTCGGCACACCGCGCAGCGCCACGAATTTCACGAATAGACCATAAGGCAACAACGCAAAGACGCCCAGAAAGACCATCGCCAGGACGGCGCGCGTGAAGGGCGCGGCAAGGATAGCATTGCGGCGGCGCCACAAGGCGCGCGGATGCAGGTAGGGGAGCCAGCACCGCGCGGCAAAGGCGTAACGGAGCAATCCCGACCGCAGCAAGCGGATGGCCTCCCACAGGATCAGCCCACCGACCGTCATACTCTGATAAAGCGCAAAGAGAATCAGGTAGTGCACGGCCGGATTGAAGAGCGTCACCAACGCCGCTGCAATCATGGGCCGGTAAGGATGGTGTTCTGCAAAGATCAGCCCATAGGTGACCAGCACCACCGCAATCAGGAACATGCTGAACCCCAGAATCAGCGTGTAAAAATGAGTGACCTTGGAGTAGGTCATGATCATGAAGATGACTGCAACCGGGCTGGCGCTGACGGTGTAGACGATCTGAGGCGGAAATTCCTTGAAACTGGCTGTCAGAAAAATGCTGACAGCCAGGTAACCAGCGTACGTGATGGCAGGGATGACCAGCACGATGGCGAAGGGCAGCACCTTGTAGTAGCGCATCCACGTCGTGAGAAAGGCATAGCGGACGCGAAACTCGTAGCCGTTGGTCAGTTGATTGAACTTACCCGCCGCCTGGTCGATCAACTGGCTCATCGGGTTAAAAAAGGGCACCAGCTCATCGCCGTTGATAACGACCTTGCCGGCAAGCACATCGGGGATGCTCGCCGCCACCCCGCGAAAGAAATAGTAGCCGGCGCCAAAGTACAGCACCGCCACCAACATGGCGATGATGCGCACCTGTTGTCGAGTCGTCAGCGCCAGGGCGTGGGGTGGAAGCCGCGATTGCGCACCGCAGCTCGACGCCGCCTGCCCGACGCTGGCCGGCGCCACAGCGTGCACCTGTGGCGCAACACCAGCTTGCTGCTCCACGTGTTCACTGCACCTTCGTCCAGGGTAGACGCTCTTCCAGCGTCGCAAAATAGGTCGCCAACTCTTGCCGCAGCGCCGTGCTGCGTTCCACCAGATGACAGCCGATCGTCGCCGCCTCGGCCAGCACGGTCTCGATCCCTTCGACAAGCGCCGCCGGAGCAAAGGGCTGGTTGATGTCGATGGCGTGTGCGCTCATCCCCAGACCCTCCACCAGCTCGCGCACCTTGACATCGTACAGCAGCGCGTAGAAGGGCTTGCCCAGGATCGCCGCCATGACCAGCGCGTGCAGCCGCTCAGCCAGCAGCAGGTCGCATGCTGCAATCACAGACGCCGCCTCGCAGTGATTCTCCACGCTATGAATGATGACGTCGAGATCAGGGACGCGGGCGCGGAATTCCTCCAACACCAACGCGTCGTGCCTCGCCTTGAAGTGCGACTGCATCGGCAGCGTGTGAAGCTCCAACGGGTGACGGTCAGCCAGCAAATGCAATGCGTCGGCCAGATTGTGCTGGAAAGTCTCCCAATTGGCCGGATTTTCGATGTCGAAATTGAGATTGAGCGCAATCTTGAGCGGCGCTCCCGGCTGGCGTGAGGTGGACGGTTGCGAGTCGATAAAGGCCGTCGGTGGATTCGCAAAGACAGCGTCCGGCGTCAACTGCACGCGCGTCGGGTCGAGCTTGAGCCGCAGGCAGGTGTCGTAGGATTTGCGGTCGCGCACCGACAGTACATCCACCTGTCGCAAGACCCAGCCGGCGAGCTGATGGCCGCGCCGTGTCATCAACGGCCCCACGCCGATGTTGCTCATCACCACCGGCTTGCGCGCCACCTGTTTGGCGAAGGTCACCGTCGCCAGCACCATCAGCAGCGTGGAGTAGGCGTTGCGCCCCGTCGTCGCGTAGAGTTCCTTGATGATGCTGCCGCCGCCAAAGAAGAGCAGATCGGCTTGCCAGAGATACTTCAGCAGTTTGCTGCGCTCGGTCGCTGTGTTGAAGACCTCGACGTGAAAACGGTTGCCCAGTTGCGCCGCCGTAAACGCCGGATCGTAAGAGTTCACAAAATAGCGATTCTCCGCGCCAAGCTGCGTGAGAAAGGTTTCCAACAGCAGCTCGTCGCCAATGTTCATCTGCCCATGTGTGCCCAAAAAGACGATGTTCTTGTCGCGCATTGTCGCCTTCCCTCCCTGCGGCGCCTTACCCGGCCGCACCCTCAGCCAGCGGCGTTGGCGTCGGCTGCGTTCCCTTGAGATGGCCGATCCAGTCCCAGGCCATCAACACGGCAAACAGCACCGCCATCAGCCCGACCTGAATCCACACGACTTGCGCCAGCGTCGTATGCCACACCCACAGCGTCGCCACCTGCGCCACGCCGGCCACAATCGCCAGATAGGTGCCGCCGGTGCTGCCGATCGAGAGGCGGTAGTTGATGACCACATTCGCCAGCGCATAAAACATCGTGGCGACGGCATAGACCCAGAGCAGCGGCGCAATGGCGAGATAGGCGTCGCCAAACAGAAGCCGCACAATTTGCGTTGGGAAGAACACCGTCACTGCCACGATCAAGAGCGAGCCGCCCAGCACAATGCCCAACGACAGGTAGAAGAGGGGGCGGTGCGCCTCGCCGCGTCGGAAACGCTGCGCCACGATCGGGAACATGGCGGTGACGATCGACCACGTTGCAAAGAAGACCATACGCCCGATCAACGCCAGCGCAGCATAGGCGCCCGCCTCCTCCGCCACGAAAAAGCGACGCACGATCAGGATGTCGCTGTTGTTGATGAGAATTTGCCCCAGTTGCGCCACCAGCACCGGCCCGGTGAACAGCATAATCTCTTTGCTCACATCCGCCGCCAGCGTCTGCGCCGGCGGCAAGTCCTTGCCAACGCGCTGCGCCACCAGCCAGGCGGCCACGAACGAAAGCCCGATCCCCAACACAGCGCCGTTGACGCCCAGACCGAGCAACGCCAGTCCCAGGCTCAAGATCAAGCGCGACCACATCTCAACCTGATAGGTGACGGCCAGCCAGCCAAAGCGCGTGCGCCCTTGCAGCAACCCGCGATCGACGCCCTGCAGGATGTAGAAGGGGATGAACACGCCGAAAATGACAAACATCCAGTGCGAGGCGGCGCCAAAGAATTGCGCCCAAAGCCCAGAGCCCGCGATCAGCGCCGCCATCAGCCCGGCTGCGACCCAGGCGGCGCGACGCTTCGCCCAGCGCCGCACATCCGCCAGCCCCTGCCAGTCGTGGTCGGCGGCGTAGAGCGCACCGAAGCGCGCGGCTGGCGTCTGCAACCCGGCGGTGATGAAAGACATGACCAGAAACAGCGTGACAACCAGGCTGATGTCGGCAAAGGCTGCTGGGCCAAACCAACGCCCCATCAACAGGTTGAACAGGTAATTGCCTGCATTGACCAGCGTGGCGCTCACGAACAACAGCGCGCTGCCGGTCAGCAGCGGGCTGCGCAGCACCGGCCCTGTCGGGTCGAAACGATCGGGAATCAGCGTCAGGTCGAAGGTGCGATCGCCCTGGTCGCGCGTCTCCACCAGGAAGGTGCGGTGAGGGCGATCCAGGGTGAGCGTCGCCTCGATGCGACCGCCATCGCCAGCGTAGGCATGATCGATGATGTTGGTGCAGGTCTCGTGCGTCGCCAGTTGCAAGGCGTTGGCGATCTCGCTGTCCCCACCTAACATGGCTGCGATGCACTCGCCCAGCACGTTTAGATAGCGATAGCTGGCGGGCAGGTCCAGCTTCACCACCGTGACGGGATTGTCAGATTGGGGTGGTGGGAGGGCGTCGTCCAGCCGCTTCAGCAACCGCCAGCGGTTGCTGCCTGGCTGCGGAAAATATTCGACCTCGTCCATGATGCGTCGCACCAGAAACAGGCCGACGCCCAGCGAATCGTTTTCACCGGGCTGCTGCCCGACTTCCGGGCTGGCGACGGCGTATGTTCGTGTCCAGTGCCAGGCCTCATCCACTTCGATGGTGACGCTCCACGCCACCGGATCGATGGCGATGCACACCGGGCACGGCGTTGGCGCCGTCGGGCTCAGCGTTCGCCAGTATGCCTGGAGCGCGCGCGTCGCCTCGGCGGCCAACGTCTCCGGCTCAGCAATCTCCGGGGCGCGCGTGATGGCTGCGCGCACGCCAGCCGCCACGATCGGCAGACTTGCCGGTGCAGCGTCCACCCAGATGCGGATGCGATCGGCATCGCGCTCTTGCGCCTGTTCCAGCAAGGATGGAAATGCGTTCTGCATAAGTCAGCCTGCGCTATCAGCGCCCTAGAATCTCAAAGACCTGGTCGAAGCGGGTCAGGGTCAGGGTGCGCTGCACCGGCTCAGCGTGCGGCCACACCAGTTTGACGTTGCCGCCCTTCATCCGACAGCGACGCAGCAGCGTGACGAGCACCGCCATGCCGGCGCTGTCCATGAACGGTGTATCAGCCAGATCGATCACAAATTCGGTGACGCCTTCCTCGAGCAGTCGTTCGACCTCTGCCTTCAACTGCGGCGCCGTGACCACATCGAGGCGATCCTTAATCGCAATGGTGATGGTGCGATGAATTTGTTCGGCGACAGTGATGTTCATATTCACTCCTTGTGCGTGCGGGTGATCGGCGCAACGGCTCGAGGCTGAAGCGGCGTTCATCGCCCTGCGTCTTCCGGCAGCAATTTGACCAGCCGCCAGTGATTGCCGGTTGGCAGGCATTCGTAAGTGACTTCATCCATGAGCTGGCGCATCAAGTAGATGCCCAGGCCATGAATCGGCGGGTCATCAAGATTGGGCGCCTGCCACGCGCTCATGTCGAACCTGTTGCCACCGTCGTCGTACGTGTCGATCTGGATGCGCGTCGGGTCGTACATCAGGTCGAAAACGACGGAGAACTGGCGTTTTTCACCGGCGTAGGCATGCTTGATGATATTCACACACAACTCGTGGAGCGCCAGCACAACGTTGTACTGCACAATCTCACGCTCCGGCAGGTTCGGCACATGCGTGAACATTTCCGCCACGATCGACTCCAGCTCGATCAGGCGATCCAGTTCGGTGGGCAGCACAATAGTCTTGGATACGATGGTCGCCATCGTTTACTCCTTGCCTTTGATCACAATGATCGTCTGATCGTCCGATTGTTCACAACCGGCTGCAAATTCGGCGACGGCACGCGAGAGTGCGGAGGCAATCTCATGGGGCGACTGGGCGTGCACGGCTTCGATCAACTGAAGCAGGTTGTCATAGCCGTACAAGTCGCCAGCATGATTGGATGCCTCAGGAAAGCCGTCGGAGCAGATGACCAGCAGGTCGTCGCTGGCGAGCCGCACAACCAACTCCTCAAAGTCGGCGGCTTCGAAGATGCCCAGCGGCAACCCGGTGGCGTCGAGAATCCGCGCTGGCCCCTCAACCGGTCGATAGACCGCCACCGAGTGGCCGGCGTTGGCGTAGACAAAGGTGCGCGTGGTTGGTGCGTAGAAGCCAGCAAAGATCGTGACCAGCTTGTTGACGTTGGAAAGGTCTTCGTAGAGGCGCGCATTGGTCAGGGTCATCACGGCTCCGGGCGAAGCCAACATCCGGCTGACCTCGCGCAGCACCGTGCGCACCTCGGCAGTCACCATGGCGGCGGCCATGCCCTTGCCGCTTACATCCGCCTCCACGACATTCAATCGACCATCGGGGCGCACGTAGATGTCGTAAAGATCGCCGCCAACGGTGCGCGCCGGGCGACAGTCGGCGAAGACCTCGACCCCGGTGATGCCATTCAGCGCGCAGCTCATCAGCGCCTGCTGAATCATAGCAGCCTCAGCCATCTCCTTATCGCGCTGGGCGTGTTCCTCCTGGCGTCCGACGGAGCGCTGGCGTTCTTTTGACCGCAACAGCGCCTGGATGCGGGCCTTTAGCTCCGCCATCTTGAAGGGCTTGGTCAAATAGTCAACGGCGCCCGCCGCAAAGCCGCTGAGCTTGTCGTCAAGCGAGGCGCGCGCCGTCAAAAAGATCACCGGCACGGCCGCCATTTCG
>Ga0272446_1003935_pt1 | contig 18090 bp, 12 predicted proteins | sample YNPCB0061_FD_194587 | JGI IMG/M metagenome (GOLD analysis project Ga0272446, IMG submission 194587) | Hot spring microbial mat communities from Yellowstone National Park, WY, United States - YNP-CB-006-1 | ecosystem: Environmental > Aquatic > Thermal springs > Hot (42-90C) > Sediment | place... | reverse complement strand
AAGCGAGGAGAGGGGGAAGGGGATCGGGGGATGGGGATGCTCAAACGGGGCGGCTAAATCGCGCTCACGAAGGCGCGGAACAGGTTGCGCATCTTCTCGTCGTGTTCCACCATGTCTTCGGGATGCCACTGGACACCCACGCAGAACACGTTCCCCTCGCGCTCAATGGCCTCGATGATGCCGTCCGGCGCGTGGGCCGTGACGTGGAAGCCCGCCGCCACTTCCCCCACCGCCTGATGATGAAAACTGTTCACGTTGGCCTGTGCGCCCAACACCTTCGCCACATGCGACCCCGCCACCGTATGGACGGGGTGTGTAGCGAGGTGGCGCGGCTGTTTAGAGTCGTAATCATGGCGGAGCGATCCCGGCATGAGGCTGTAAATATCCTGTATGAGCGTGCCGCCCGCCGCCACATTCAGGGTTTGCACCCCCCGACACACGCCAAAGAAGGGCAACCCATCAGCAAGCGCCCACTGAGTCAGCAGGATTTCAACGGAGTCCCGCTGTGGGTCATGCGACTCGGTCTTGGGGTGGGGGGCTTGGTGGTAGTACGCCGGATTGATGTCATCTCCCCCCGCCAAAAACAGGCCGTCGAGGGTGGCATAAATCGCCCGAAGGGAGTCCGTTTCAAGGTTCAGGGGGATCATGACGGGCGCACCGCCGCCGACTTCTACCGCATGGGGATAGGATTCGAACAACCCAACGCGGGTTCGCGTCCCGTTCGGCGCAAAGTGGAAGGCCGGGACGCCGATCAAAGGTCTGGCAGAAATGGGAAAGTACCTCGCTTAACCATAAGTTGCGATCCATTATACCCGCATCCCCAATCTGCGGGAGGCGTTCGCCGCGTCTTGTTCGTCGCTCGGCAAGCTGATGATTTCCCCACTGCCCCCGCCTGCACCATAAGGTTTGGTATAATTTCTGCTGTACCTCCCACCCATTACCAATAGGAATCCTACATGAAAGCAGTGCAAGCAGCGGCAGAACGCCTGATCGAGAACGTCAGCCGGGTGATCATCGGCAAGAAAAACGAAGTCCGGCTGACGGTGATCGGCTTGCTATGCGGCGGGCACGTCCTCTTGGAAGATGTCCCCGGCGTCGGCAAGACCATGCTAGCGAAGGCGCTGGCGAAGTCCGTCGGGTGTTCGTTCAACCGCGTGCAATTCACCCCCGACATGCTCCCCTCGGATGTGACGGGCGTCTCGGTGTTCAACCAACAATCGCGGGAGTTTGAGTTCCGGCAAGGCCCGATTTTCGCCCAGATCGTCCTCGGCGATGAAATCAACCGCGCCACGCCCAAAACCCAAGCGGCCTTGCTCGAAGCGATGGAAGAACGCCAAGTGACAGTGGATGGCTTCACCTACCCGTTAGCAGAACCCTTTATGGTGATCGCCACCCAAAACCCGATTGAGTACGAAGGCACGTTCCCGCTGCCGGAGGCCCAATTAGACCGCTTCCTGTTGCGCCTGCGCTTGGGCTACCCCGCCCCTCAAGAAGAGATCGCCATGTTGGACGCCCAACAGATCAAGCACCCGCTGGCGAGCATCGGCCAAGTCCTGACCGTTCAGGAACTGCTAGAGGTGCAGCGGTTGGTACGCTCCGTCTACGTGCATGACGACGTCAAGCGCTACATCGTGGATATTGTGACGGCCACCCGCAACCAGCCCGAAATCTACTTGGGGGCTAGCCCACGCGGGGCGCTCGCGCTCTACCGCACGGCACAGGCTCGCGCCGCCGCCTTCGGACGCGACCATGTCATCCCCGACGATGTGAAGGCCCTCGCCGAAACGACCCTCGCCCACCGCATCATTGTTGGCCCAGCCGCCCGCCTGAAAGAAATCACGGCGCGGGGGCTGATCCAGAATTTGCTCAACGTGATCCCCGTCCCCGGCGCGACCATCGCCGCCCGGCCTTACTGATCGGGGGGCGGCGTGGCGACCCCAAAGCTGCTGATCGTCGTCAAGCTGGGAACCAGCACGCTCACCGCTGGAACGCGCAAAATCAGCCGCCGCCACATGCTGGAGATCGTCCGGCAGGCGGCGGAATTGACTGAGCGTGGGCATCAAGTTGTGCTGGTTTCGTCCGGCGCGATTGCCGCCGGGCGCGAGGCGCTGGACTACCCCGCCATCGATAAATCCGTGCCCGGTAAGCAGATGTTGGCCGCCGTTGGGCAAGGGCGCTTGATCCAAATCTATGCCGAGCTATTCGCCCTGTATGACCGGCGGGTAGGTCAGGTCTTGCTGACGCGGGGAGATTTGAACGCCCGGACGGGCTACCTCAATGCCCGCGATACGTTGCTGACCTTGCTCAGTTACGGGGTGGTTCCCATCGTTAACGAGAACGACACCATCGCCACAGAAGAAATCAAGGTGGGCGATAACGACAACCTCTCGGCCCTCGTCGCCAACCTGATCGATGCCGATTTGCTGATCCTGCTCACTGACCAGCCGGGCTTGTTCACCGCCGACCCGCGCACGAACCCCAACGCGCAACTCATCCCGCGTGTGGAGGTCATTGATGAGGCGGTCTGGGCGTTGGCGGGCGGCACGACCACCGGACTCGGCACGGGGGGGATGGTCACAAAGCTACAGGCGGCGCAATTGGCGGCCCGCAGTGGCACGACCACAGTCATCGCTTCGGGCAAGCGCCCCAATGTGCTAATCGATATTGTCGATCACGGCAACATCGGCACGACCTTTCCGGCCCAAAGTGCCAAAGAGAGCCGCAAACGCTGGATTCTGGCTGAAAAGCCGCAAGGCGTGCTCCGCGTTGATGCGGGGGCGGCGGATCGGCTGCGGCGGGGCGGGGCGAGCCTGCTGCCCGTCGGGATCAGGGCGGTAGAGGGCGAGTTTGAGCGCGGCGCGCCCGTGCAGGTGGCCGGGCCGGACGGGGCGAAGGTCGCAGCGGGGCTGACCAACTACGGTAGTACCGAGCTAAAAATGCTGATCGGGGTGCAATCGGCGCAGATCGGGGCGGTGTTGGGCTACACCTACGGCGATGAAGCCATCCACCGCGATAATCTGGTGCTGTTGTGATGGGCGCAACGGGCGAAAGGCGGGTGACTCCTCCCCCCGCTCGCCATAGCGAAGACCGCAAAGAGCGGTTAGTGGGGCGGCGTGATGGGCGGGACGTCCAGCATTTTTCGGATCCTCTCGAGTTCTTCGGGGCGGATGTCCTCCCCATCGTTCTTTTCCAAAAACGCCTTCATAAAAGCGACGCGCTGTACGCTTGGGAAGCCGATGCCGGAGATGTGGACGGGCAAAAATTCGCCCGTTTCGCGCTTGCTGCGGATGTCTTCGCGGCGGATCAGGCTCAGGCTGAGCAACAAGACCGCCACCCCCAACCATTGCGTCATTTGCAACGTTTCCCGCAGGAAGACTGCCGCCAAGACCAACGCGACCCCCGTCTCACTGATCCCGATCAAGACGGTTTGCAGGCTGCCTAACTTCTTGACGTTGAAGAACATCAGTAAGCGGGAGAGGGCCGTCGTCAGCCCCAGCAGCAGGATCGGCCCAATGCTCTCCGCAGAGACCAGATCGCCGCTCGAAGGCCACACCAAGCGGGCAGCCGTCACGACGACGGCCATCGTGGTCAGCACGTAGAGCGCCACCGTTTGGGAGGGCATTTCGTACAACACCCGCTGACCGAGAATGAACGTCCCCGCAAACAGGATCGCATTCCCGACCATTAGCCCAACCCCGACCCAGCTAAACGTGCCATGCCCGCCGCCCTGCGTAATGAGATAGACGGCGACCATTGCCAGCAAGACCCGGCCCCACGTTCGCCCGTTGAGTTGATGGCCGTCGGCGGCGGCGAGGATCACCACGAAGATCAGGTAGGTAGCGTTCAGCAGTTGGGCAACAGAAGCGCTCAGGTAGTTCAGGCCGTTGTAGTAGAACAACGACCCGATGCCGTTCACCGTACCGACGACGATGCACCCCAACAACCCCGCCGGATAGATGTAGAGGAACTTCCGCCAAAAAATGAGGTAGACCAGCCACAGGATTCCCGCTGCGGCCAGCGTCCGCAGGGAGGCGACGGTAAAGGGGTCAGCATTACCATTCAAGGCCAGCTTCCCCAAGACGGGGGCCATGCCTAGAAAGGTCGGGTAGAGGGCAAGCGGGATGAAGTTCGCCCGTCGGGTACGCCTTTCTGTGGTTGTGTGCTTCATGTCCCCATAACGTTCCGCCGCGTTGCTGTGGCTTGCAAGGGGAGGTCAATGTAGAACGTGCTGCCGGGGAAGCGCTGTTCATCACGGCCTTCGCTTTCTACCCAGATTTTGCCGCCGTGCGCTTCGATGATTCCCTTGCAGATCGCTAACCCCAATCCCAGCCCACCGCCCCGAAAGGCCGTTTTGCTGGTGGAGTGCAGTTGGGTATTGCCTGCCGTGAAGAAGCGGTCAAAGATGCGGAGTTGATCGGCCTTATCGATCCCGATTCCGGTATCTTTGACGGCGATCAGGACGTTAGCCGGGCCGAGTTTGGCCGTCACACTGATCACGCCGCCGTCAGGGGTGTACTTGATCGCGTTCCCGATCACGTTGGCGAGGGCTAAGCTTAGCAGGTCGCCATCGGCTTGGACGAGCGTCGGCCACTGGCGGGCGTCGAAATTCAGGGATTGATTGCGTTGGCGGACGACGTTCGTCGCATTGTTAACGACCCGCTCTGCAGTGCGGGCTAAGTTGACCGGGCCGATTGCCAACTCAATGCGCCCCGTCGCAATGCGGGAGATCGTCAGAATCTCGTTGATGACCGACGACATGCGCTCAATCGACTCCACCAGTCCATCTACAAAGGACTTCACCTCCGCACTTTCAACCTTGAGGCGCTTGACGACGGGGTTTTCTTGGATCAGGCGGCTGTAGCCGTAGATGAGCGTCATGGGGGTGCGGAGTTCGTGGGCGGTCAGCTGGATGAAATCCTCTTTGATTTTGTCGAGGCGGCGCAGTTCGGCGTTATTCTGCTCGAGTTCGCGGATTTTCGTCTCCAAACGGGTGACGAGTTCGGCATTGTAGGCCTGTTGGGCGGTTGCCAGCGCCTCGCTACTGGCCGTCTCGTGCGCGCCATCTAAGTAGCGCTTGACTTGATCGGGCAGGGCGTCCACATCGACGGGCTTGGTGAGGTAGCCCGTCAGCCCGGCCACAATCGCCTTTTCGCGTTCGCCGGCTTGGCTTTGGGCGGTGAGGGCCACAATCGGCACAGTGCGGAAGCGGTCATCGGCGCGCAGGCGGGTGGTGATCTCGCGCCCAGTCATGTCGGGGAGGTTAATATCCATCAGGATCAGGTCTGGCATTTCGTGCACCGCCATATCTAACCCTTCCAACCCGCGGGAGGCCACCAAAACACGGTATCCGGCGTGGGTGAGCGCCCGCTGCACCAACGATTGACTGCCCGGATCGTCCTCAATATACAGGATAGTGACACGATTCGTCATAACATTTCTGTCCTCGTCCGGTTTGAATACCGTTAGCGCAAGGCCTCAACGATGCTTTGGAGTAATTCTTCGTCCATGAAAGACCCCTTCTGGAGCAGGCTGTCGATCTGCCCACTCAGCCGCGCCCGTTCGTAAGCGGTGAGTTCTTTCGCCGTCAGGACGATGATCGGAATATGGGCGGTGTTTGGGTCATTTTTGAGGGCGTTGATCACGCTGAAGCCGTCAATATCCGGCATCATGATGTCGGTGATCACCACGTCGGGTTTTAGCCGTTCGACGAGGACGACCCCTTCCGCCCCGCCACTGGCCAGATGCACTTCGTAGTGCCCTTGCACCTTCAAAATCCGTTCGATGAGGCGTCCAGCGTCCGGGTTGTCTTCGATGACCACGACGCGGCGGGCGCGGTTATCCATTTGTTCAAGGGCCGCCAATAGCCCTTCGGCCGGCAGCGAAATCTTGGAGCCAACTTCGCTCACATCGACTTGGCGGGCGTACTGATCCCCCAAGATTTGCTTTTCGACGGGGAAGGTATGCCCCGAACAGTTGATCACGACGACCTGATCGGGCTTGATCACCCCCCGCCGCGCCAACTTGATCAACCCGGCGAAGGCCACCGCGGTAGCGGGTTCCACGCTCAGCCCCTCTGTGCGGGCCAACAGGCGGGTGACGTTGAAGGCTTCCTCGTCGGTGGCGTCTTCCATCGTGCCGCCATTCGCCATGATCAGATCGTAAAGCTGCTCGTAGCCCCTGCCGGGGTCGCCCGTAGAGAGGGTGGCAATCACTGTTTGGGGGGTATCGACGGGGACGGCCACCCGTTTTCCGTTTTTGAAGGCCCGCACCATTGGCGCACACCCCGCCGATTGGATAGCCGCGAGGGCGGGGATTTTGTCCACAAGGCCGAGTTCGCGCAGTTCTTCGAAGCCCTTCGCCACCCCAATCGGCCCCATGCCGCCACTCACGGCCTGAATGAACCAATCTGGGGCGCGCCAGCCGAGTTGCTGGGCGATCTCAAAGGCCATCGTCTTCATGCTTTCGACGGCGGCGATGCTCTTGATGCCACGATCCACGTACAGGCCGCGATCTTTGGCGAAGCTATTGGCGACCACCTTCGTTTGGTCATACGTCCCCGTGACTTTAATGACCTCCCCGCCGTAGAGGGCCGTCTCGCGCATTTTTTCGCCGGGAACCATGCTGGTCAGGAAGGCCCATACCTTGATTCCGGCGCGGGCGGCGAAGGCCGAATATGCAATGGCCACGTTCCCCGTCGAAGCGACGACCGCCTCAGAAATGCGCCGCTCGCGCATGACGGAGATAGCAACAGAGGCCTGCCGATCCTTGAAACTCGCGGTTGGCCCTTGCCGTTCATCTTTGATGTACAGATGCTTTAGGCCGAGATGCAAGCCGAGATTGCGAGCGTGCAGCAGGGGCGTTCCGCCTTCGCCCATGCTGACGATATTCTCCGTATCGTAGATGGGGAGCAGTTCATGGTAGCGCCACAGGCCGGGTTCGCGCTGCATGACCTTATCGATCCATCCGCTCCGGCGGAGGGCGGCCAGATCGTAACGGGCGCGGATAATCTGTTCCCCACATTGGGGGCAACCCATAATTGGCTGGTTATATGGGCCAGTCCAATCGCAGTAGGTACACTGAAGTTCGATGCGCTTTTGCCTGTTCACAACTTGATTTCCGGTTAGGGATAGACCCGCTTGATGACTGTGTAAGACATAATATCAGACTTTACAAATCACGACTATCGGAGAGTTCTAACCGAATAATCGCCCTTCCCCCCGTTTTTGGGGCTACCTGTCAGTGGGACATTCTCCGAAGATTAGAGCCATGAGAGGGTTGGTCAGGATCAGGGTACGCGCCCCCCTGCCCGAACCCTGCACCTTTCCCACCTAAGATGAGGCTATTCATGACCCAGAAACCTACCCCACCAGCGGTGCAGGTATGGCACACGCTAAACGCTGCCGACGTGCTTGCCCAATTTAAAACTGACCCCCATACGGGGCTGACGACAGCGCAAGTTCAGCAGGCGACGGCCACCTATGGCCCGAATGAATTGGTTGAAGCACCCGGCCGCACCTTCCTTGAATTGGTCTTGGATCAGGTCAAAAACGTGTTGGTGCTGATGCTGATCGGGGCGGCAGTCGTCGCAACCCTTTCAGGCGATACCAAGAGTGCTATCGCCATCGCCGTGATCGTGATCTTCAACACGATCCTCGGCGTGGTGCAAGAATCCCGCGCAGAACAAGCGATGGCGGCCCTCAAACGCATGGCTGCCCCCGTCGTGCGCGTCCGGCGCGATGGCAAGGAACAAGAAATTCCAGCCAAAGCCCTCGTCCCCGGCGATATTATCCTGCTTGAAGCGGGGAACAGCGTCCCCGCCGACGCCCGCCTGATCGATGCGGTCAACTTGCGGGCGCGTGAGGCCGCCCTCACCGGCGAAGCAACCACCGTCGGCAAGACGGTTGCGGCCATCCCCAAGCCAGACGCCCCGTTAGGGGATCGCACCAACCTCGTCTTCATGGGCACGGAGATCACCAATGGGCGCGGGGCCGCCGTCGTATACGCAACGGGCATGAGCACCGAACTCGGCAAGATCGCCACCCTGATTCAGGCCGTCCCGAACGAACCTAGCCCCCTTCAGCGGCGGATGGCCCGGCTCGGTACGACGTTGGTCGTCGGGGCGCTCGGCGTCATCGCCCTGATCATGATCGGCGGCGTGCTTGCGGGGGGCGACTTGCGCGAATTAGCCCTTTCCGTGATCAGCATCGCGGTTGCCGTCGTGCCGGAGGGCCTGCCCGCCGTCATCACGATCACGCTGGCGCTCGGCGCACAGCGCATGGTGAAGCGTAACGTCCTGATCCGCAAGCTACCCGCCGTCGAGACGTTGGGGAGCGTGACCACCATCGCCTCTGACAAGACGGGGACGCTCACCCAGAATAAGATGATCGTCGAAGTGGCCCATACTGCCCATTGCAATTATCGCTTCACGGGGCATGGCTACAGCCCGAAGGGGCAGATCTTGCAGGAAGAAAAGCCCATCGCCGCCCTCAACGACGATCTGCACACCCTGCTCACGGCCGCCGTGCTGTGTAACGATGCCACGCTCACCATTCACGGCGATCAGGGCGAGATCATCGGCGACCCGACGGAAGCCGCGTTGCTCGTCGCTGGCGCTAAGGGCAACCTGATCAAAGAGACGCTCCGCACGACGCTCCCCCGCATCGGGGAGGCCCCCTTCACCTCGGAGCGCAAGCGCATGAGCGTGATCGTGGAGAACAAAGACGGCATGGTGCGCGGTGCGTTGGGGCAAGGGCGTTACCTGCTGTTCATCAAGGGGTCGCCAGAGTTGGTCTTGGCCCGCTGCACGGCGGCCCTTGTGAACGGCATGATTCAACCGCTCGATGGCCTACGCGAAGAGGCGCTCCGCACCAACGACGAAATGGCCGGAAACGGCGTCCGGGTGCTGGGGTTTGCGGCCCGCATCCTCCCCGAACGGCCCGAAGCCGGCACAGAGGAAATGCTGGAAACCGAACTGGTCTGGTTGGGCATGATCGGCATGATCGACGCACCGCGCCCCGAAGTCCGTAATGCGGTGGCGGTATGCTACACGGCGGGCATCCGTCCGATCATGATCACGGGCGACCACCGCCTGACGGCGCTCGCCATCGCCCGCGATCTGGGCATTGTGAAGCCCGGCCAAGACCGCGTCGTCACCGGCCCGGAACTGGAAGCCATGAGCGATGCGACTCTCGAGAGCATCGTTGAAGAAGTCAACGTATACGCCCGCGTCTCGCCGGAACACAAGCTCCGCATTGTGCGGGCGTTGCAGAACAAGGGTCAGTTTGTGGCGATGACGGGCGACGGGGTGAACGACGCCCCCGCCCTCAAACAGGCCAACATCGGGGTGGCGATGGGCATCACCGGGACGGACGTCAGCAAGGGCGCCTCGGACATGATCCTGACCGATGACAACTTCGCCAGCATCGTCGCGGCCACAGAAGAAGGCCGTACCATTTACGGCAACGTGCGCAAGTTCATCCGGTACATCCTGACCAGCAACATCGGGGAAGTGCTCACGTTGGCGGCGGCCCCCGTCCTCGGCTTGGGCGGCCTACCCCTGACTCCTGTTCAAATCCTGTACATGAACTTGGTCACCGATGGGTTACCCGCGTTGGCGTTGGCCGTTGACCCCGCCGAAAAAGACGTGATGAAGAAGAAGCCCTACGGGCCGAAGGAAAGCATCTTCAGTCGGGGGTTGGGGGCCTACATGTTGCGCGTGGGGGTTGTGTTCGGCATCATTGCGACGGCCTTCATGCTCTTTGTGTACCGCGCCTTCCCCGATACATGGCAGACGATGGTCTTTACCATGTTGTGCCTCTCCCAGATGGGCCACGCCATCGCCGTGCGCAGCGAGAAGCAGAGCATCTTCCAGATCGGCTGGCTGACCAACAAATGGTTGCTGCTGGCCGTGTTCGTGACGACGGCCTTGCAAATGGCGTTGGTGTACATCGCCCCGCTGGCGGATTTCTTCGGGCTGAAGGCGTTGCCGCTCGACCAATTGTTGATCTGCTTTGCGGCCAGTACGTTGCTGTTCTTCTGGGTGGAGGGCGAAAAGTTCGTCCTCCGCCGCCTTCGGAAGGTGGCCTAACGGTGCTTCCCCCTCTGTCGGGCAGCAGAGGGGGGATTCCACCGTTCACCCGCCGCTGTGGTGGCGTGCATCGGGGCGGATGGTATAATGCCCCCCAGCAACATTGCCCAATGGAAGGGATTTTCACCCCATGCGTACACTGACCCGCGTACTTTTGCTGTGCGCTTTGTCCTTTGTAGCGGCGGCCCCCGCAGAGGCCGATACCAGCAACCTGACTGTTCATTCCCGCACGTGTGCCTATGCGGTTGCCTACGCAGATTACGACGGCTATTCGCAGGGGACGGCCCCCTTCTTTGCCGCCTTCACGGTTGACTTGAACAATAACGGCATCTTTGGCGAACCCGGCGAACCAACCAATTTCGTCACGCTGACGGCGGGCGTCGGTAAACCCGTCCAAGCTGCCACACGGCTTCGGTTCCGGGCCTTGCGGCAAGGCTCCCCGATTGCGGTGACGGCCTATGAGGTCGATAGCGAAGGCTTCTACGTCTCTGGCCCGCTAGAGGCCGTGCGGTATACGTGCGCCAACCGCCCCGCCCTCAACGCCCTTGAGCCGAACACGGGCGGGGCCGCCGTCAATGTGGCGGTTGTGGCCCGCGTCTTCGTGGAGTCCATTCCGGTTTATGCCGAAGCGAGCGCTACTTCTGTGTTGGTGGGCGGCGTCGGGCGCGATCAGGCGTTTTTGGCACGGGGCCGCAACAGTCGGGGCGATTGGGTGCAGATCGACTTCCCCGGCGGCACGGGTTGGATCATGTGGCAGAACCAAGCACGGCTGGTCGGGCCATTTGCGAGCCTGCCCGTCCTCGCCGACTAATCGCGGTCTTCTTCCTTCTTCCGCTCGCGGAAGCTGAGGCGTAGGGGCGTCCCCAAGAAGCCATATGCCTCCCGAATTCGGTTTTCAAGGTAGCGCTCATAGGTGAAGTGCAGCAAATCCCGCGAGTTGATGTGAAACAAGAACGTCGGCGGGTCTACACGGACCTGAGTCCCGTAGAAAATCTTCAGGCGGCGGCCCGTCGCCCCGCTCGGCGGGGCATGGCGTTCCAACGCATCGCGGATCAGTTGGTTCAGGGCGCTGGTCGGGATGCGGCGGAGCCGTTCTTCTTGGACGCGAGCCGCCATCGGGAGGACAGTGTGAATGCGCTGCCCGGTCTTGGCGCTGATGAACAGGATCGGGGCGTAATCCAGAAAGTCGAACCGGTGGCGGATTTGCTCTGTGAAGGTGTTGAGGGTGTGCTCATCCTTTTCGATGGCGTCCCACTTGTTGACGACGATCACCACACTCCGATGGGATTCCTGAATGATGCCGCCAATGTGCGTATCTTGGGCAGTGATGCCCTCCGTCGCATCGAGCAGCAAGAGGGCCACGTCTGCCCGTTCGAGGGCCTTCAACGTCCGGATCACGCTGAAGCGCTCAATGCCCGGATCGATGCTGCCGCGCCGCCGCACCCCCGCCGTATCGATCAGGGTGACGGACATCCCCTCCCACGTCAGGTGGGTATCGATGGCGTCACGAGTGGTTCCGGCAATCGGGCTGACAATCACGCGGTCATGCCCCAGTAGGCGGTTGACGAGGCTGCTCTTGCCGACGTTCGGGCGGCCGACGATAGCCACTTTGAGGCTTTCGTCCTCTTCTGCTTCGTAATCTTCGGGGGGGGCGGCGCGGAAGGCCCGCACGACGGCGTCCAACATATCGCCCGTGCCGGTGCCGTGCAACGCACTGATGGGGTAGACTTCTTCTCCCAAGCCAAGCGCGTAAAACTCAAAGGCATCGAAGCGGCGCTCGTCGTTATCGGCTTTGTTGGCGACGACGATGACCGGTTTATCGGCCCGGCGCAGAATCTCGGCGACTTCCTCATCCGCGGCGGTGATGCCGTGTACGGCGTCGACCAGAAAAAGGATCACGTCGGCGTCGTCGATGGCGATCAGGGCTTGGGATCGAATTTCGGCCACGAAGTCCACACTGCCTTCGGAAAGGGGCGCGACGTTTGGGTTGCGCGGTTCATAGACTTCGATCCCGCCGGTGTCCACAACGGTGAAGACGACCCCTCCCCACGTTGAATCGCCATACAGGCGATCTCGGGTTGTGCCGGGAATATCGGAGGTCACGGCCTTCTGTTCCCCGATGAGGCGGTTAAAGAGGGTCGATTTGCCGACGTTGGGACGGCCTACAAGGGCGACAATTGGTTTACGCATGGGGGTTTTCCTGCTTCGGGTGTGTGCGCCCATTGTAACACAAGACAACCGTAGATGGGCGGGGCAGTCCGTGCTGGAGGATTGTTGCTAACCTAACCGAACCTTGTCTAAGTATTGTCATTTCCCCCAAAAAGATGGTGAATTATTGGCATGGGTGCGTTTAATATGATAAATTTATACATGTTAACTCACGCAAAATCCGCTCCGATAGACCTTGCCTCAAAGGCTTCGGGCGTCCAGTAAACTTAAGGAGCGTAGAAATTGTTTTCCACTGAATGGCTAGACTTCCGGCCCCCCGACCATGTGCGTTTGATCATCTTGCACCCCAATCTGGAAGCCCAACACCGCCTCCTCCAGATTTTCATGGCGATGCCGTACCCACTGTTCGCCGTCTCTGTCTCGCCTTCCCAAGCGGGGCTGGCCAGCCTATGGGCTGACCTGACCAGCGCGCTCGCCGAACAAGCCGAAATTTCCCTCCCGCCGTTGCAGGGGAACCATCCGGAAAGAGCGGCCGCTCGCTTGTTGAAGGCACTGGCCCCAATTGGGCCGTTTAACTTGCTATTCACGGACTTCGACCATGCCGATCAGGAAGCGGCGGGGGCGTTTGTGGCCGATTTGGTGAACGCCCTCCCTCCCGCTAGCCGGGTGGTGCTTTCGGGGCGTCGGATGCCGCCTAACCTGATCCCCCACGTCCGAGACCGTAGCGACGTGATGATGTTCCCCGTCGACCCCGCCCACATGTTGTTTGACTACGTCAATTTGCCCGAAGGAAATACCCTGTTAGAGGTGTATGCGGCTGGGCAGGGGCGGGTCATCGTCAATGGGCAGGTGGTTGACCGTTGGGACGGAGTCCTCCCCCGTGCGCTGTTCTTCTTCCTGATCGACAAACTGATGGTCACCCGCAATGAGATTTTTGAGGCCTTCTGGCCAGAGTTGCCGATCAAGGAAGCAACCAACGTTTTTCACGTCACCAAGCGCAAGATCAATGAAATTTTGGGGTTTGACCTAACGCGCTATACCGGCGGTTTTTACTGCCTTGCCCCCAATATCGAACTTCACTATGATGTGGTGCATTTCAAAGAGTTGGTGCAGCGCGGCTTGAACGATCCCCTTGCCACGCGGGAAGCACTGACCTATGCTATCGCGGTGTACCGAGCGCCCCTGCTCAGCGAACTAAACGCCGAGTGGGTCGTTGCCCGCCGGAACGAGGTGGCGGCGTTGTATGTGGAAGCGCTGACCACCCTTGCCCGGCTGTACTGGGATGAACATGACTATGAGCGGGCGCTTGGGTTGTACTTGCGGGCCTACGCCTTGCACCCCCTGCGGGAGGATATTGCACGGAACATCATGCAGCTGTATGAGACGCTTGGGCAACCGAAACAGTCTTATCGGGTGTTTCAACGCCTGAGCGAACTGCTTCGGGCGGAACTTGGGCTAGAGCCAGATGCCCGCACGCGGGAATTGTTCAAACAGATTGCAGCGGCCTCGTAGGGAACAAAAAAGGCGACCCCCCCGTGCGAGTCGCCTTTTTGGTGTGCAGCCACCCAGTTTAGCGAATGGCCGACTCCACCCCTGAATTGACCTTACTGTACAAGTTCGCAATCGAGGGGCCGAGTAACGCGAGAATGATAACGACAGCTACCGCGATCAGGAGCAGTAACAGCGCATATTCCACGAGACTTTGCCCGCCATAGCGTGGGAGATAAAGCATAGATGAAGCCTTCCCTTGCGCAAAAGTCCCAAACACGATGATAGCCAGAAATCAAGGCGAATCTAGGATTTTGTTAAACAACTGTAACATTGCTGAAAAAAGTGGTAGGGTCTCCCCCCCTGTGACGGTGAATTCTGAAGATTCCTGCACACACTATCCGGGGCAAAATAAGGGGAAGGACGCCGTGCGCTTACTCTCCCTCTCCCACACAAGCGGGGCAACGGCGTAGGGGGCGCGATCCCGATAAGATTCACCCTTCTGGGAATAACCTTGCATTACCTGACCCTTTACGGCACAATCTCCGGCGATGGTCCATCGGCTAACCGTTATAAGGCACGCCCTATGCCCGATCCGTACCGCCAAGAAGTCCTGAACGTTGTGCTTGCCCAACTGCTTCTGCAACGCGGGGTCGTGGCCGCCCCCGAAAACATGATCAAGCTGGCACAGCGGCGCAACATGCCCGACGTCATTGTGGACTATCGCGGGTTGCGCGTAGCAATGGAAGGGGAAGTCAGCGATGCCCCCAACGCACGGGAAAAAGCCCTTAAATCCGCACGGCGGCGGGTTGAAGAGGGCCTCTCTCACATTGGGATTTCGATTGTCTACCCGCAAGAATTACGCAACATCCCCTTTGACCGCCTAAGCACGACCCTCGCCACAAGCACCCTACAAGTCGCTATTGTGACTGAATCGGGCGATACTGCATTTTCGCCCTACAGCCTTGAAGACCTTGAAAATGCCCTCCGCCGCACTTACGACCACCTGACACAAGAAGATGTGGTCGCCCAAGCCGTCGCTGCCCTTGATGAAGGGGTTGAACGGTTCGCCCTCGCCATGGCGCACATCAGCGCCCGCATTCCCGATGTCGCCCAAGCCCTTGGCATTCGTGCCCTGCCCACACGCAATGCCAGTGCCGACGACGATGACGATGCTGGGTCGGGGGATGCCCCCGCAACGGAGAATTTCTCGCCCGAACAACGCGGCGCGGTCAGCCGGGTGGCGGCCCTTGTGCTGATCAACGCGATGATCTTTCAAGAGGTCTTATCCCTGCACAATAAGCAGGTGAAATCGCTCCAAAAGAGCGTGACGAAAGACCGAATCTTGGCCGACGTCCTGATCGAGCACTGGGAGGAAATTTACACCAACATTGACTACTGGCCGATCTTCCACGTCTCATGGGATGTCTTACGTTGCCTCCCTGCCGATTTTGACCTGACGCGGGCCATTGACCACCTCTCGCAGACCGCCCGCAAAATCGTGAGCAACCGTGCGGCCCTCCACCACGACCTGATGGGCCGGGTCTATCACCGCCTGCTGGCCGATGCCAAGTATCTCGGCACGTACTATACCAGCATTCCGGCGGCGACCCTCTTGCTCAAATTGGCCATTCAGCCCCGCCTATGGGATGTCGATTGGCACGATGTCGAAGCCGTCCGCAAGGTCAAAATTGCCGATCTCGCCTGTGGGACGGGCACCTTGCTAAACGCGGCGGCAGAAGCCATTACCGATAACCACATCCTCTCAGCCGTCACACAGGCCGTGCCGCCCGAATTTGGCAAACTCCAAAACGCGCTTGCTGAAGAGGTCTTGCATGGTTACGACGTTCTACCTACCGCCATCCATCTGACGGCCTCGACCCTCGCCCTGCGTTCGCCAGAGACGGTTTTTAGGAAGATGAACCTCTTTAGCTTGCCGATGGGCGGGCCGGAACTCCGCTTAGGCAGCATCGAATTTCTGGACAATTGGAGCGTCCAGATTCCGATGGACTTCACGGGCGGGGCGCGGCAAGTGCAAGGCAAAGGCGAAGCGACCACCTACGACGCAAAGCTCCCCGATCTTGATTTATGCGTGATGAACCCGCCCTTTGTGCGGAGCGTCGGTGGGAATTTGCTGTTTGGCTCCCTGCCGGATGGGGAACGGGCCGCGATGCAGAAGAAGTTACAGCGGCTTGTGAATAAACCGGGGATTTTGGCCAGTTCGACGGCGGGCTTGGGGTCGGTCTTCGTCGCTGCCGCCCACATGCACATCAAAGAGGGCGGAAAACTGGTGCTGATCCTGCCGAAGGCCCTGCTTTCCGGCGTGGCGTGGGCCGAAACCCGCGAACTGATCAACCGCGATTATCAGATCGAATACCTGATCGCCAGCCAAGACCCCGCCCGTTGGAACTTTTCCGAGAGCACCAGCCTCAGCGAAGCCATGTTGATCGCCTCTAAGCGGGTGACCCCGACCACCACGCCCGAAAAGGTGGCCTATGCCGCCGGATACTACCGGCGCCATGGTGCAAATGGTGAGGCGGGGCGGTCAGTGGCCGTCAAAAACCCCCTTAAAAAGCCGCCCGAAGGCGTCATTGCCCTCAACCTGTGGCGCAACCCGACCACGCCCTTTGAGGCGCTTGCCATTGCCAACGCCCTGATCCGTTCGGAGGCCCCCCCTTCGCTAGAGACGGGGCAAGGGGCGCTTTCGATCATGCTCGGTAAACAGAAGATGGGGGAGGCGGTGCAAGTCCCCCCCAAGATGGTCAAGCGCAATTGGCTACTGCCGTGCGCCTTCGCCCAGAGCGACCTCACCCGCGCCGCCATGCACTTGTTGGAAAACCGCGTCGGGTTGCCCGGCATCGCCGAGACGTACCCGATCCCGCTGTGCCCGTTGGGGGACTTGGGCACGTTGGGGCCAGACCAACGCGACATACATGACGGGTTTAATGTGGTAGAGCATGTCACGGCTTACCCGGCCTTCTGGGGGCATGACTCAAACGCTGTGTTGACGATTGCCCAGCGCCCGAACCGTTATTTGGAACCGCTTGCCCACGCCAAAAAAAGCCGCCCCTTGCGGCGGTCTACCGACCTTTGGCCGCTCGCTTCTCCATTGCTCTTGTGTGAACGCTTCCGGTTGAATACCCAGCGGCTAATGGCTGTTCAGCTCGATCAGCCTGTCCTTGCAAATACATGGTGGACATGTGCACTCAAAAATAGGAATCCGCAGATTGAAAAAGCACTGGCCTTGTGGACTAATAGCACACTAGGAGTACTGATTCAGTTGGCAAATCGGGTTGAGACAGAAGGGGCATGGGTAAAGTTCAAAAAGCCGACGTGGTTGGCCTTGCCCGTCCTCGATGTACGCCGCCTGAGTCCGGCGCAGTTGGACGCCCTCGCTACGGCCTATGATCGGTTAGCGACGATGGAATTGCAGCCCTTCCCCCACATGGCAACCGACCCGGCCCGTGCGGCCATTGACGCGGCCCTTGCGGAAGCCCTGCACCTGCCAGATTTTTCGGTCTTGCGCCGCCTATTGGCCCAAGAACCGGTAGTCTGTTTGCAACGGCTGTAGGGCTTCGGGACGGAGTCCCAAAGCCCACTGAGGGACAGGGGGGTAGGGCTGCGCCCCGCGCCTCACGGGCGGCGGGAGAGCACCCGCCGTGCCGCCCGGATCATCGGCATATCCACCATGCGCCCGCCGTAGGCGAAGGCCCCCCGCCCCGCCGCCTGATGCGCTTCGTAGGCCGCGATCAGGGCCTCTGCCGCCGCGATTTCCGCCGCTGACGGGGTGAAGGCCGCCAGAATCGGCCCGATCTGCTTGGGGTGAATGGCCAACTTCCCCGTGAAGCCCATCTGCACGCTGAGTTTGGCATCCGCCAGCAGGCCCGCTTCGTCGGCGAAGTCTGTGAACAGGGTATCCACCGCGCCCAGCCCATAAGCGGCGGCGTGCGTCACAACGGCGGATCGGCCATAGAAGACCTCCCATCCGGCGGCGGTACGCACCGCCCCCAGACTCCCCGCCAAATCCTCCGCCCCGAAGATCAGCGCCTCTAGGCGGGGGTCGCTCGTGGCGATTTCCCGCAGGTTCACCACGCCGAGCGCCGTCTCGACAATCGCCAACAACCGGATTTCACCCGCCGGCCACCCGGATTCGCGTTCCTGCGCGGCGATCTGCGCGCTGAGCCAACGCACCTGCTCGGCGGATTCGGCCTTCGGCAGCACGATTCCGGCGGGATGGGCCGGTAACACTGCCGCCAGATCGTCCGATTCAAGGCCGCTCCCGACGGGGTTCACGCGCACCAGCGGCTCGGATCGGCCAAAATGGAGCGTGGTCAGGGCGTGGGCGA
>Ga0272446_1003934_pt1 | contig 18096 bp, 10 predicted proteins | sample YNPCB0061_FD_194587 | JGI IMG/M metagenome (GOLD analysis project Ga0272446, IMG submission 194587) | Hot spring microbial mat communities from Yellowstone National Park, WY, United States - YNP-CB-006-1 | ecosystem: Environmental > Aquatic > Thermal springs > Hot (42-90C) > Sediment | place... | reverse complement strand
GCGACCACGCGTGCCGCGCGACGGCGAGCGGCGCGACGCTCCTCCACCGGGTCCGCCCCGAGGTTGACGATCTCGGCCTCGCTCATGCCCGCGATCCTGGCCGCAGGCGACCGGGCGGCGCAAGGGCAGTGGGCGCAGGGGCGTGCGGCGTCCGCCCCTGAGGAACGCGTCAGGGGGGGCGGAAGGCCCCTCCGTCAGCGGCAGGTCAGGCGATCAGAGCCTCGATCTTGAACACCTGTCCCGCGGCGCGGATGAGCTCGACGCCGTAGAGAAGATCGGTTCCCTCGTTGCCGTCATCGACGAAGATGTCAGTCACCTTCACGGCTCCGTCAGCCATCCGCTCGAAGCTGTAGCCGGAGATGTCGCCGCGGTAGACTGCGGTGTCCTTCCTGCCCGGCAGGGCGTAGAGGATGTCGTTGCCGGCGCCCAGCTCGACCTCGCTCTGCGTCCAGGCGTCGTTGTAGGGCGTCTTGGCGAAGCTCGCCGACCAGTCGAACGCGGAGCGCATCAGCGTCACGACGTCGTCCCCGCCGCCCGTTGCGAGACGGATCAGGTTGCTGCCGCCGGCGTTGTTCGAATCGACCTCGACGACGATGACGTCGTTGCCGTCGCCCGTGGTGCCATCGACGCGCTTGGTTCCCTGCAGCGTGATCGTGCGCGCGAGATCGGGCTTGCCGTCACCGCGCGGGCCGAAGTCGAACGCCACCATCAGGAAGTTCTGGACGGTGAGCGCGTCGCCGGTGAACTCCGTCAGATCGATCGTGCGGATGCTGCTCCAGGCCGTGTTCAGCGTCACGGTCGCGTCGCGGCCCTGCCAGTCGATCGTCATGGCCGGGGTCTGCGCATTGCCGATCGAGCGTGCGGCGAAGTCGACCTGCCTTACCGAGACGTCCCCGTCGCCGGCACGGAAGCGGGCGAGCGCTCCGCCGGTGCTGTCATCCGGCGCGGAAGAGAGCTGCTCGCCGGCCACGCGCGCGTTCGTGTAGTCGAGGTTGGTCGCCTTGTCCTGCCAACGCGAGCGGTCAAACGCGTCAGCCTGCGAGTCACGCCAAAGCTCGAAGGAGATCACGGGCTCGACCGTGTCGGCGCGGAACTGAAGCTGCTGGATCCTGAGGTCGAAGGCGGGCGTCGTGTCGAGCTGGTCGAACGCCTTTTCCTTCGTTCCGTGGATCGCGGCGAGGTACTCTGCCATCGCGTCCTGTTCCGAGCCGTTGTCGGCGAAGGTGGCTACGCCGTCGCGCACGCCCGGGGCGAGCAGGTCGACTCGGTCCTTGCCGAAGGCCGGGAAGGGATAGCCGTCGCCGCCATTGGCCAGGAAGTTCAGGGTGACGATGCGGATCTCGCGCGACGCGTCGCCGACGAGTTCGCCGTCACGCGCGATGACGTCGATGATGGTGCCGTCCTCGTCAACGATCGTCGCCGACAGCACCCGGTCATCGGCAGGGCGGCTGATGTCGAAGCTGAAGTTGACGCCGCCGATCTGCGGGAATTGACCCGGCGTGTTGTTCGAGGTGAGCGTCCGGACGCCATGCTCGAGGATCTTCAGGAGCTCGTCGGCCGTGACCGTGAGCAGCGTCAGCCCGTTGTTGAAGCGCAGCGAGTTCACGATGTCGAGCTGGCTGACCTCGCCTTTCTCCTTGCCGGCTCCCGGATTGGCCGCGGGCGGCAGCTCCTCCGGAATCGGGCCGGTGCCGATCGTGCCGATGCTGTCGCGGATGCCGCCGCCGTTCTTGATCGAGACCGTCACGGTCGGGTCGGCCTGCTTCGCGTACCAGAGGTTGCTGTCGGCCGAGAGGTTGCCGAGGTTGGTCTCCTCACGCCGGACCTCGATGCGCTTGCCGTCGAGGAACACGTTGGTCCAGCCGAAGGTGTTGCCGTCCTGCGCGCTGATGACCGCCTGCACGGCATCGGCCAGCGCATCGACCAGCGCGCCCTTCGTGCCCGGCGCGAAGGCCTCCGCGAGATCGTCTCCCCATACCGCGGCGACGCCCGCATCGTCGGTCCGGTAGACGCCGTTGATCGCGGGGTCGAGGCTGTCGAGGATGATGTTCCCGCGCGCGTCGAACTGCACCGCGAGGCGGTTCACGTAGGCGTACTCGGCCGTGCTGTTGACCTGCAGCACCGGGTTGCCGTCGCGGTCGAACAGGATCGTCGGGTAGGTCGCGACCGCGACGTCGCCCGGGCGGAGGCTGTCGTCGGCATCGGCGAACAGGCTGTGGCTGCCGGCCGAGATGACGATGTCCACCCCCGAGAGCAGCGGGATCAGCGCTTGCTCGAGCGCGAATTGCTGCAGGTGGCTCATCAGCACGATCTTGTTGATGCCCTGGGCGATCAGCGCATCGATCTTGGGCTGGAGCTGGGCGGCGAGCAGCGCCATGTCGTCGCGCGGCGGCGCGGACGGGTCGTCCCCGAGCACGGTGACCGCGCCGGGGGAGGAGATCGCGCGCAGGATCTGCGTCGTCGCGCCGACCAGGCCGACCTTCTCCTCGCCGAAGCTCACCACTGTCGTGCCGGCGATACGGCCCGGAATCGTGCTCGCCTCCTGGCCGTCGGCGGTCACCCTTGCGGCGAGGTTGCCGCCGATCGCGGCGGTGTCGGCCGAGAAGTCGAGATTGGCCGAGATGTAGGGGAACAGCGCGCCCGGATACTGGCCGGCGCGCGTGATGATGGCGTTGATCGGGTTTGTGCCGAGATCGAACTCGTGGTTGCCCCAGGAGGCGGCGTCGGTGCCGATCGCGTTCATGAACGCGAGGCTGACGCGCCCCGAGACCTGCGGCCCCGCGGGCAGGTTCACTGGCACGCCGAGCAGGCTCGTGTAGAAGGCCTCGAGCGCCGCCTCGATCGAGGGGTCGGCCTCGGCGGCGTAGAACGGGCCCGGGATCCAGGCATCGCCGACGATCAGCGTGAGCGTGTTGGCGAACTCGTCCTCCAGCCGGTCGACGATCGCGGCGAAGTTGCCCATGCGCGAGGGCGCGAGCAGCCCCGCCTCGAGGTCGGAGGCGTGCAGGATCTGCAGCGTGAACACCTCCTCGATCGCGTAGGCCGAGGTGGTGAAGCTCACCTCGTTCGGAACGACGAGGGTCGCGGCCGCCGTCGCCGTCTCGGGGATGATGGTGATCACCTCGGGAGCGACGTCCCCCGGCGTGGCGTAGATCCCGGCGAAGGTGAAGCTGGTCGGCCCCTCGACGCGGAAGGCGAGGGTGGCGTTGGCGCGCTCGAGCCCGACGAAGAGGTAGTCGTTGTTGCCGATCGTCGCGAAGGCCAGGCTTTCGGGCTCGGTTCCCTTGTTGTCGTCGCGGTTGCCGTCGCGCAGTGCAGGGAAGTGTTCGGCGATGATGGTATCGAGAGCGTTTCCGCTGTCGTAGACGAGCATGCCGTCGGTGGTCCACACCGAGAAGCTGCGCGCCCCGAAGACGTGGATCGCGTCGAAATCGCCATCGCCGTCGCTGTCGCCGGTGGCGTTCGTCACCGTCAGGCGGCCGAGATTGGCGTTCTGCTTGAGCACCCCCGCATTCGGAAAGACGGTCGGGTCGAGCTGGTAGGTGCTGCTGCCGACGCGCACCTCCTCGGAGAACCCGGTATAGTCGCGCGCATCGCCCTCGTTGGCGGTGATCAGGTACTCGACCCCGCCGATCGTCGCGGCGAGGATGGCATCCGGCTGGTACATGCCGAACACCGGCCAGGCCTGGGGGTTCCAGATGCTCGTGTTGCCCGGCCCATCGCGGTCGGAGGCGTCGAGCGCATTGCCGGGCAGGGAATGGTCCTTGAGCCCGAGCGGCATGATGCGCGTCACCGTCGCGGTCGCGATGTCCACCACCGCGATGGCGTTGTTCTCCTGCAACGTCACGTAGGCCGTGGTGCCGTCGGCGGAGACGGCGATGTACTCGGGCTCGAGGTCCTGAGCGACGGTAGCGTTGGGGCCGAAGATCCGCACGCCGGCGGCGACCAGCGCGTCCTTCTGGCCGTTGAAGGCGGTGAAGTCCGCCGTCTGCACAGCACCGGTCGCCGTGTCGATGATCGAGATCGACCCTTCGGGGTCGATGCTGTCGGGCCGGTTGTAGCTGTTGGGCTCGCCCTCGTTGGCGGTGAGGATCCTCGACCCGTCTGGCGTGAAGGTCACCATGTCGGGAAGCGCCCCGACGGTGGCGACGAACCGCTGCGTGGCGCTGAAGCTCGTGCCGTCGAAGGCGACGTCGAGCACGAGCACCTTGCCAGGGTCGGTCTTCGGCACCGCCTCGATCGCGATCGCCACCACGCCGTTCTTGGCGGCGACGCTGTTGACGCTGCCGAGCGCGGCCGTGGCGATGGTGCCGACCAGCGCGCCGTCCCGCGTCAGCACGTCCACGCCGGCCGGGGCCGCGACGAAGATCAGCCCCGTGGCGGCATCGAAGGCGGCCACCTCGGCGCCCTGGGCGATGCTCCCGGCTGCCATGTGGTCGAACATGAACAGCGTCGTCGAGACGAGCGTGGTGGACATCCGTTCTGGCTCCCCGTGGATACCCGGAAACACCGCGGAGGCTGCCGTGGCGCGGTGGCAGGCGCGGCGTCGGAACGGTGAAAGAAGCGTGAAGGTTCGGGCGGCGGCGCGAGCCGGCCGCGACCTTGCAACCTTTGGTAGCGAGCTCCGCCATGCCCGCCGGCGGGTCGGCCGCCCGCGCTTGGCGCTCGCCCCCCGTTCCGCCATGATCCGACCGCATAGACCGGCGGCGACGCGCCGCGTCAGCCGCAACGCGCCCCGGAACCGAGCGTGCCCGCAGAGACGCCCTCATCACGAAGCCGCCCCCTCGTCAGCCTGGTGCCGCAGAGCGGCATCCAGATCGTCGATCTGCGGTGTGACCTTGCCGCCCTGCCCAGGCTGACGCGGCCGTTCTGGGAGGAGGAGCTGCGCGAGGACATCGGGGCGGACGGACGGCCGCGCATCATCCTTCGCGCGCTCGAGGCCGGCCCCGACGGGACGCTGTTCGACCCGGTGACCGGCACGCGCCCGCCGGAGGACCGGATCTACCAGATCGGCCGGACCCAGGCGCTCGAGCCCGCGCTCGGCTGCTGGACGCCGCTGCCCTATTTCCAGGTCAAGGGGCCGCGCCCCGATGGCGGGCTCTCGCTGGAGGACGGGCCGACCAACTGGGCGCGGCTGCGCATCGCGCCGCTCGCCGAGCCTGACCGGGCGGGCAACACCCACGCCGTCACGCTCGCCTTCGACACCGGGCTGATCCCGCGCGGCAAGCCCTATGTCGCGCTCGCGCCCACGCCCGAGGAGACCGAATACGCGCTGGCCGTCGAAGGGGCGCAGAACGCCTGGTTCCTGAAGGAGCTCTGGGTCGACCAGTGGCTGGATGCGAACTTCCGGGAGGCGCGCCAGGCCGCCCGCGGCGGCCGTCCGCTCCGGCCCGAGGACCTGCCCTGGCGGGCCGAGCACTGGGCGCGCATGCTGACCCTGCTCGCCATCCTCGACGAGTGGGGCCAGATGCCGCGGGTGAAGGTGATGGCCTCGTCCGGCCCCGTCTCCGCCTACCGGCCGATCGATGTCGACCTCGTGCTCGACATCGGCAACGCCCGCACCTGCGGCATCGTGGTCGAGGACCACCCGGACCGTCCGCTCGACTTCAACAACGGCTACGTGCTCAGGCTGCGGGACCTCTCCGCGCCCGAGCGGCTCTACGAGCAGCCCTTCGAGAGCCGGGTGGAGTTCGCGCGCGCGAGCTTCGGCCGCGATGCGCTGAGCCGCCGGTCCGGCCGCGCGAGCGCCTTCCACTGGGCGAGCCCGGTGCGCGTCGGCCCCGAGGCCGTGCGGCTCTCGGCCGACGCGCGCGGCAACGAGGGGGCGACGGGGCTTTCGAGCCCGAAGCGCTATCTCTGGGACACGCGGCCGACCGCGCTCGCCTGGCGCTTCAACGGCCTCGGCGCCGACGGCACCACCACCGAGCCGCCCGTGAGCGGGCCGTTCATGGAGCATGTGAGCGAGGAGGGCGAGGTCCTCGAGACGATCCGCCATCGCCTGCCGGCGGCCTCGCGCGCGCGCTTCTCGCGCTCCTCGCTCACCACCTTCATGCTCGCCGAGATCCTGATGCAGGCGGCGGTGCAGATGAACGCGCCGGAGGTCCGCGCCGCCCGCGGCTCGGTGCACGTGCCGCGCCGGCTACGCCGCCTCGTGCTCACCCTGCCGCCGGCGATGCCGCTCGCCGAGCAGAGGATCCTCAAGGACCGCGCCCGCGCCGCCGTCGATCTCGCCTGGCGGCTGATGGGCTGGAGCGAGGAGGGCGCCGACGCCGCGCTGCCGCGCCCCGCCCAGAAGCCCGAGATCATCGCGACCCTCGATGAGGCGACGGCGACGCAGCTCGTCTGGCTCTACAACGAGTGCCGCTGGAAGCTCCGCTCCGACCCGAAGCTGCTGTTCGGGCTGAAAGGGCGCATCCGCCCGCGCTACGGCCCCGCGCCCTCGCTGCGCATCGCCTCGATCGACATCGGCGGCGGCACGACCGACCTGATGGTCGCCACCTACACCGCCGGCGAGGGCCAGGCGATCACGCCGAAACAGAACTTTCGCGAGGGATTCCGGATCGCGGGCGACGAGGTGCTTCAGGCGGTCATCCAGACCGTCCTGTTGCCCCAGCTCGAGGCCGCGCTCGCCGCCGCCGGCGCGACCGGCCCGAAGGCGATGCTGCGCGAGCTGCTCGCCGGGGCCCGCGCCGGGCAGAGCGAGCAGGAGCGGCACCTCGCGCGCCAGTTCGTCTCGCTCGTGCTCGAGCCGGTCGGCATCGCCGCTTTGCGCGCCTATGAGGGCCTGCGCGGGCGGGAAGGGGGGGAGGTGCTGCGCGCCCCTGCGGCGCAGATTCTCGCGGGGCTCCCGGCCGGGGCGCGCGCGATCGCGCATCTCGAGGACCTTGCCGCAGCCCGCGGTGCGACGGGCTTCCGTCTCGGCGAGGTCGTGTTCTCCGCCACCGCCGCGCAGATCGACGCGGTGGTTGTCGCTGCCCTCGGCCCGGTGCTCGCCGAGCTCACCGAGGTGGTGCATGCCTTCGACGTGGACGTGCTGCTGCTCTCGGGCAGGCCCTCGAGGCTTCGCGCGGTCAAGGACGTGATCACCTCGCGGCTGCCGGTGCCGCCGCACCGCATCGTCGCGATGGACGGCTACGCGGTCGAGCAGTGGTATCCGTTCCGCGACCCGTCCGGACACGTGTCGGACCCGAAGACGACGGCCGCCGTCGGCGCGATGATCTCGGCCACAGCAGAGGGGCGGCTCGAAGGCTTCCTCCTCCGCGCCTCGCGCCTTGCCATGACCTCGACCGCGCGCTTCATCGGGCTGATGGACCAGACCGGCCAGATCCGCAACGCCAACGTGCTGCTGCGCGAGGCCGATCTCGCCGCGAAGCCGCAAGGGGAGGGCGTGTCCTTCAGGATCCCGTTCGCAGCGCCTGCCTTTCTCGGCTTCCGCCAGCTCGACCTCGAGCGGTGGACGGCAACCCGCCTCTACCGCCTGGAGTTCGCCAACCCCGCCTCGGTTCGGCGGCTTGCCCTGCCGCTCACCGTGACGCTCGAACGCGCCGACATCGACCCGGAGCGGGCCGATGCCGAGCTCAGGCGCGAGGATTTCCGGGTCTCCGAAGTGGTCGATGCCGAGGGCGACAACCTGCGCACGAGCGAGGTGACGCTCAGGCTGCAGACGCTCGAGGAGGAGGCGGGGTACTGGCGCGACACCGGCGCGCTGACCGTGCCATGAGCGCGGGCCGATGAGCCCCGCTGCCGACACCGCCGCCGGCATCGCTCCCGGCCTGGGGCCGGAGGACGCCGCGCTGGCGGCGAAGTGCACGCAGGTGGCCGATGCCGCGACCGGCGCGCTCGCCTGGATCGGCGAGAACGGCGCGGTGGTGCGCGAGGCGGGGCCTGCGCTGGCGCGCGACTTCCGCCGCTTCGGCCTCGCCGCGCGCAAGCTCGCCGCCGCTGCCCAGCGGCCGATGTGCGTCTCGGTGTTCGGCCCCTCTCAGGCGGGCAAGAGCTATCTGATCTCGGCGCTGGCGCGGAAGGGCACGAACCCGGTGAACGCGGTGTTCGGCACCGAGACGGTGGACTTCGTGCGGAGGATCAACCCCGAGGGCGGCAAGGAGGCGACCGGCCTCGTCACCCGGTTCACCATGCGCCCGACGCCGGGGCTGCCGGGCGCGCCCGTCACCGTGCGGATGCTGACGCAGACGGACGTGGTGAAGATCCTCGGCAACTCCTTCCTCGAGGACTTCAACCGCGACGCCGTCAGCCCGCTCGCGCCCGAGGTGCTGGCGAAGCATCTCGCGGGGCTGGCCGCGCGGGCCAAGGCAGCCCCAGTGAAGGGGATGGACGAGGACCTCGCCTACGACCTGCAGGAGTATTTCGAGCGCTATTTCCGCGGCCATCCGGTGATCCTCACCCTCGGCGGAGCCTACTGGCGCGAGGTGGCCGCGCTCGCGCCGCATCTCTCCGTCGCCGACCGGGCGGAGCTGTTCGCGCCGCTCTGGAACCTGATCCCCGCCTTCACCGCCACCGCCCGGCGGCTCGCCGAGGCGCTCGAGGCGCTCGGCGATCCCGACGAGGCGTTCCTGCCGCTCGCGGCGCTCTTGCCGCGCGAGACCAGCGTGATCAACGTCGACACGCTGGACACGCTCGCCGCCCCCGATGCCGGCAACCCGCTCGTGGTGACGACGCGTGAGGGACGTTCGGCATCGCTGCCGCGCGCCGTCGTCACCGCGCTGATCGCCGAACTGAGGCTGACGCTCGCCGAGCGCCCGTGGGACTTCATGGGGGCGACCGACCTGCTCGACTTCCCGGGCGCCCGCTCCCGCGAGGTGCTGACCGACCCGGAAGGCTACCTGAAGGACCCGGCGAAGCTCGCCCCGCTCTATCTCCGCGGCAAGGTCGCCTATCTCTACCAGCGCTACGTCGCCGACCAGGAGCTCACCTCGATGCTGCTCTGCATCGGGCCTTCCAACCAGGATGTGCGCACGCTTCCGGGCATGGTGCGCGAATGGGTTGACGCCACGCACGGCGCCACACCGGAGGAGCGGGGGCGGCATCCGACCGCGCTCTTCCTCGTGCTGACGAAGTTCGACGCGGAGTTCGAGGAGGCCCAGGGCAAGTCGGAGGTCGGCGCGGGCGAGGGGATGAACCGCTGGACGGCCCGCATCCAGGCCAACATCACCCGCTACCTGGCGCTCGACCACCAGTGGCCGCTCGAGTGGACCGAGGGGCGCGCCTTCGACAACACGTTCTGGCTGCGCAACCCGAACTTCATCAACAAGGGCCTGCTCGACTACGACGACAACCGCCGCGAGACGGGGGTGCGCGAGCCCGGGCGGATCGCGCGGATGCGCGAGGAGTTCATCGCCACCGAGGCGGTGCGACGCCACTTCGCCGATCCCGGCCTCGCCTGGGACGAGGCGATGAAGCTGAACGACGGCGGGGTGACGCACCTTGCCGCGCGGCTGGCGCCCGTGTGCAACCCCGCGCTCAAGCGCGGCCAGGTGGCGGCGCGGCTCTCGGCGCTCGCGAAGGCGATGGCCGCGCGGCTCGACCCGTTCCATGTCAGTGACGATCGCGAGGCGGAACGAGGCAAGCGCCGCGCCGAGGGGGCGCAGGCCGCCCGCGCCATGGCCGCCGCGGCCGCCGCGCAGCGCTTCGGGCTGATGCTCAAGGCGATGATGGTCGAGACCGAGGCGCTCCAGGCCGCCTTCACCCGCCTCGTCCTCGCCGCCCCCGAGGAGACGGCGCGGCCCGCGATCGTCGGCGCGGCGGTGCAGGAGGACGATCTCGCCTCCGAACTCGCCGGGATCTTCGGCGAGGTCGCCCCCGCCGCGCCCGCCGCGCGCGCCACCGACATGGCCGACCGGCTTGCCGAGGCGGCGCTCGAGGCCTGGGGCGAGCGCCTCGCCGCCTTCGCCGAGGACCAGGCGACGGCGGGCTTCCTGCGACTCCCGCGCGAGGCGGCGGTGTTCATCGCCACCCAGGTGGAGAGCGGGGCGGCGACGCGTGGCCTGCGCGAGGAGATCGCGCGCCGCATCCGCGCGCTGTCGGGCTTCCACGAGCGCCTCTCCGACAGCCTGACGCGGCCGGTGATGGTGGCCGAGCGGGCGATCAACGACCACGTCGCCTTCCTCGGCTTCGAGGCGGAGCCGGAGGCGCAGCGGCCGAAGGTGCAGCGCGACGGGCGCGTGGTGTTCGCCGCGCGCGAGGCGGCCGAGGACATCCCCGCCCTCGGCCCCACGCCGCTGCCCTTCGAGACCACCTTCACGGTGGACTGGATCACCGCCTTCGCGAAGCTGATCGACCTCAACGTCGATCATGCCTTCGGCGGCCAGGTGAACTCGGATGCGAACGCGCGGCTCGGGCGGCTGCTCGCTACGCTGCGCGCCGCGGCCTGAGCCGGCATGCCGCCGCCGCTTCGCGCGCAGGCAGACGCCTCCCGGCCGCTCGGCCATGCGCGCATCGTGCTGCGCGGGGTCGCCGAGGGGGGCGATCTTCGTTTCTGCCTGCTGCGCGAGGGCTATGCCGCCGCCCATCTCGGCCCGCGCGGCTGGCAGGTCGGCGAGGCGCTGCTCGAGCCGGTGGCGGTGGAGAGCGAGGGCGGGCTGCCGGTGCTCGTGCTGCCGCCGTCGCTCGTCCGGCATGTCGAGCCGGGGCCGCTGACGCTCAGGCTGCCCGCGATCGGGCGCGAACTGCCGCTGTTCTGGCCGGCCGACATCCCCGTCTATGACGAGAGCGACGACGCGCTCGCGCTCGCCGTCGCCGAGCGGAAGGCGAAGGAGGAGGCGGAGCGGACGCGCAAGGTCGGCGGCGACGGCGCGGGCGGGGGGACCGGAACGGTCGTCGGCCCCCCGCCGCCGCCTCCGCCGCCTCCTCCGCCGCCCGCGCCGCCGGGCTGGCCGCGGCTCCTGCTCGTGCTGCTTCTGCTGGTCCTCGCCGGCGGGGCGGGAGCGTGGTGGTGGTTCGCCGGACGCGAGGCGCCGCCGCTGCAGGAGATCGCCGTGCCGCCCGCCGGCCCGCCTGCGCTGCCGCCGCCGCCCGAGTGGCCGGAAGGCACCGACCAGCTCTCGCTGGCCGAGGTGGTGTCCCGCGCGCCGACCCCGGAGGGCATTCTCGCCGTCGCGCTGCGCCGCCAGGCCGCGGGGCGGCACGATGACGCGCTCGTGCTGTTCGAGGAGGCGGCCGACCGGCGCGTTGCCGCCGCCTACACCGCGCTCGGCCGGCTCTACGACCCGAACGGCTTCCAGCCTGGCCGGCCCTTCACCTCGCCGGACCTGCGCCAGGCGGCCGACTACTACCGCCGCGCCGCCCAGGCAGGGGACACGCAGGTGTTGCCCCTGCGCGAGGCGCTGAAGGCGTATCTTGAGGCTGCGTCTGCCAACGGCAACGTGACCGCGGCGGAGGCGCTGCGGGAGTTCTGGCCGTGAGGAGGAGCGGGGGATGACGCTTCCGGCACCAGTGTTCCTGGCACGACTGTTCCTGTGCCTCGGCGTGCTGTGCCCGCTGCTCGCCTCCGCACCCGCGGCGGAGGCGCAGCAGCGGCGGCCGCTGCTGATCGAGGGAACGACGACGCTCTACCAGCGCGTCATCACCCGTCCCGGCGCAACCCTGAGCCCGCGCCCCGACGCGGCCGGCCGCGCGGTGCCCGGGTTCAGCGTGTTCTACGTCTACGCGCGCGGGGGCGAGGGGGCGAACGCCTGGGTCGAGGTGGGCGAGGGGACGGAGGGCCGCACCGCGGGCTTTCTCCGCGCCTCGGCTGCGATCGACTGGCGCCACACCATGATCGCCGCGTTCAGCAACCCCGCCGGCCGCGACCCGGTGATGTTCTTCCGCGACGCCGAGGCGGTGCGCGAGGCCTGGGCGGCGCCGGACCGCGCCGCCCGCGCCGCCGCCTTCCGGACCGAGGCCCAGGCGACGCCGCCCACCGGCCCGGTGGTGGCGATGGAACCGGAGACCTTCGTCGACATCACCCGGCAGTTCTACCTGCTGCCGATCCTCTCTGCCCGGCTCATGGAACCGGAGCGGGGTCCTTCGGCACGGCTTCTGGAGGTGATCAGCGCGCCGGCGCGCGAGGCCGCCCCGCGCGCGAGCCCCGAGGCGCTGCGCGACTTCCGCGGCGCGGTGGTGTTCGTGGTCGACACCACGATCTCGATGGAGCCTTACATCCAGCGCACGCGCGAGGCGATCGCGCGCGTGGTGCGGCGGATCGGCGACACCGCGGTGCGCGACAACTTCCGCTTCGGCATGGTGGTCTATCGCGATTCCACCGCGGGCCGGCCGGCGCTCGAATACACCTCGCGCCTGGTCGCCGCCCCCGATTTCCGCGAGGCGCCGGACGGGCTGCTCGCGCGCATCGCAGGCGTCCGGGAGGCGACCGTCTCGACCGACGGCTTCGACGAGGACGCGCTCGCGGGGCTCAAGACCGCGCTCGACGAGATCAAGTGGAGCGAGTTCGGCGGCCGCTACATCATCCTCATCACCGACGCCGGCACGCACGAGGCGCCCGACCCGCGCTCCTCCACCGGGCTCACGGTCGAGAGCCTGCGGGCGATCGCGCGCTCCGAGGCCAAGCAGGTGGCGATCTACGCGATCCACCTGCGCACGCCGGAGGGACGCGGCAACCACGCCCGCGCGGAGCGGCAGTGGCGGACGCTCTCCGACTTCCCCGGCGTCGGCCCCCTCTACTATCCCGTGCCGGAGGGCAGGGTGGAGGCGTTCGGCGAGGTGGTCGACACGCTCACCGACGCGATCCTGCAACAGGTGGCCGACATCGTCGGCCGCCCCGTCGGCGGCATCGCGCCGGCGCGGAGCGCGACGCAGAGCCGGATCGCCGAGGAGACCGCGGTGGTCTCGCATGCGATGCGCCTCTCCTGGCTCGGGCGTGCGACCGGAGCGGCCGCGCCCGACGTCATCCGGGCCTGGACGGTCGACGAGGACTGGACCAGTCCCTCGCCGGTGCGCCGCCCGCTCGAGGTACGGGTGCTGCTCACGCGCAACCAGCTCTCCGATCTCGCGAGCACGCTGCGCGGCATCATCGAGGCGGGAACGGCAGGCCGCCTCGCACCCGAGACGTTCTTCGAGCGGCTGCGGGGCCTCGCCGCCGCGCTCTCGCGCGACCCGAGGCGCATCGCCGAGCTCCAGCGTCTCGCCGGCGTGTTCGGCGACTATCTCGATGGTCTGCCGTATCGTTCCGCCATCATGGGAATCACCCAGGACGAGTGGGTGACCATGGGCGCGGGGGCGCGGCGTGAGATCATCAACGGCCTCTCCGGGAAGCTCAGGCTCTACGAGGAGTTCGCCCGCCAGCCCGAGCTCTGGGTGAACCTCGACGGCGCGCGCAGCCCGAGCGAGGCGATGTATCCCGTGCCGCTCTCCGCCCTGCCGTGAGCGCACCGGCGCTCGAGATCGCGGGGCTCGTGCGCACCAACGGCACCGGCGCCGGCGCCTTCGTCCTCGAGGTCGACCGCTTCGTCCTGCGCGCGGGCGAGGCGATCGCGGTCGCCGGCGCCTCCGGCTCCGGCAAGAGCACCTTCCTCGACCTCGCCGCCCTCGCCGTGCCGCCCGACCGGGCCGGCAGGCTCGCGCTCGCGGGCGAGGATGCCGCCCCGCTCTGGCGCGCCGGGCGCGGCGAGGCGCTCGCGCGGCTGCGCGCGCGGGGCATCGGCTACGTGCTGCAGACCGGCGCACTCCTGCCCTTCGTGACGGTGCGCGCGAACATTGCGCTTCCGCAACGGCTCGCCGGGCGCGAGAACCCGGGCCACGTCGCCTCACTCGCCGCCACGCTCGGCATCGCCTCGACGCTCGACCGGATGCCCGCCTCGCTCTCGGTCGGGCAGCGGCAGCGGGCGGCGATCGCCCGCGCGCTGAGCCACCGCCCGGCCCTGGTGCTCGCCGACGAGCCCACCGCCTCGCTGCACCCGGAGATGGCCGACACCGTGCTCGACCTTCTCGTGCGCGAGACGGCGGCGAGCGGGGCCGCACTCCTGCTCGCGACGCATGACCCCGAGCGCGCGCTCCGCTTCGGCCTGCCGGTGGTGCCCATCGCGCCGGTGCACGGAGAGAGCCGCTCGAGGCTCGCCCATGGCTGAGGCCCGGCTCGCGGTCGGGCTCGCGCTCGCCGATGCGCGGCACGAGACGCGGCTCTCGCTTGCCACCATCGTCGGCATCGCCGCCATCCTCGCGCCGCTGATCGTGCTCGCGGGGCTGAAATCCGGCATTGTCTCGGCCATCCGCGAGGGGCTGACGCAGAGCCCCCGCGCGCGCGAGGTGGTGAACATCGCCAACCGCAGCTTCGACGCGCGCTTCTTCGAGGCGATGCGCGCGCGGCCCGATGTCGCCTTCGTGATCCCGCGCACCCGCACGCTCGCCGCCATCGGCGGCTTCGCGCGGTCCGAGGCCTCCGATTCGCCGGTCCGCGGCGAGCTGCTTGCGACCGCTTCAGGCGATCCGCTGCTGGCCGGCCTTGCCGCCCCCGAGGGGCGCCAGGTGATCCTCTCCGCCGCGCTGGCCGACCGGCTCGGCGCGGCCGCCGGCGAGACGATCCGTCTGCGCATCGAGCGTATCGTCGGCGGCGCGCGCGAGACGCTCGCGCTTCCCGTCGCCGTCTCAGCCGTCGCGCCGCCGGCCGCCTTCGGCCGCGAGGGCGCGTTCCTGCCGCTGCCGCTCCTGCTGCTGGCGGAGGATTTCCAGGATGGCGTGGCCGGTCCCGACCCGCCTCCGGCCGATGCCGCGCCCGACCCGGCGCGCCTCTACGCCGGCTTCCGCCTCTATGCCCGCACCCTCGAGGACGTCATCGGCATCGACCGTGACCTCCGCCGCGAGGGCATCGATGTCTCCACGCGTGCCGAGGACGTCGCCGCGCTGCTCGCCCTCGACCGCAACCTCGCCACCCTGTTCGCCGCGATCGCCGCCCTTGGCGGAGCGGGCTACCTGGTCGGGCTCGGCGTCGGGCTCTATGCCAATGTCGAGCGCAAGCGGCGCGACCTCGCGCTCCTGCGCCTGATGGGGCTCTCCGCCCGCGGTCTTGTTGCCTTCCCCGCGACCCAGGCGGCGGCCTTCGCGGTCGCCGGCGCGGCGCTTGCGGCCCTGCTTGCGCTCGGGCTCGAGACATTCGTCAACCGGCTCGATCTCGCCGTCGCCGAAGGCCGGCCGGTCTCGGCGATCGGCGTGGGAGACCTCGCGCTGGCGGCGGGCGCGACGCTCGCCGGCGCGCTTGTGGCGGCCGCCTTCGCCGCGCGCCGCGCGGCCTCGATCGCGCCGGGGGAGGGGATGCGCGATGCGTGAGAAGATGCCAACCGGATTTCTGGCGCTCGCCTTGCTGCTGCCCGTGCCCACGTTCGGCCAGGCGCCGTGGCCGGCCGCGTTCTGGAACCCTGCGCCGCTGCCGGACGATCTCGTGCTGCCGCTGCCCTGCGGCGGGCGGATGGCCTTCCGCCCCGTCGAGACGCCGATGGCAGAGGGCCCGCTCGCCGACCGGGCGGTGACGCTCGGCCAGGCGGACACGGGCAGCGACTACGCCGAGTTCCCCCGCCGCGTCCATGTGGCCGGGCCGTTCGAGCAGGGCGGCAGGCGCCTCTTCTGGCTCGGCAAGTACGAGGTCACGCGCGACCAGTACGCGGCCGTGATGGACGCCTCCTGCCCCACCCCCTCGGAGGCGGGGCGGGTGGCGAAGGCCGAGGTCTCGTGGTTCGACGCGGTCGCCTTCACCGCGCGGCTCTCGGCGTGGTGGCTCCAGAACGCGCGTGACGCGCTGCCCAGGCGCGGCCAGGCCGTCGCCTTCGCCCGGCTGCCGACCGAGGAGGAGTGGGAGTTCGCCGCGCGCGGCGGCGCCTCGGTGGGCGAGGGCGAGTTCACGGCCCGCACGCCCCCCTTTGCCGACGGTCTCGCCGCGCATGCATGGTTCGCGGGCCCGGCCTCCGCCGACGGCCGCGTGCGCGCCGTGGGCAGCCTCAAGGCCGGGCCGCTCGGCCTGCACGACATGCTCGGCAACGTCGCCGAATGGGTGATCGAGCCCTACCGCCTCACCGTGGTCGGCCGTCCGCACGGGCAGGCGGGCGGCGTGGTGGCACGCGGCGGCCACATCCTGACCGAGGAGGCGCAGCTCCGCTCCTCCCTGCGCGAGGAGTATCCGCCCTTCAACCCGCGCAGCGGCGCGCCGCTGGCGCTGCGCACCATCGGCTTCAGGGTGGCGCTCGGCCTCGTCGTGACGGTCGACGACACGATGCCCGACGCCTTCGCCCGCGCCTTCGAGGCGGAGGCGAGGGGGCGGGAGACGGCGGCGGAGAACCCCGCGAGCCTGCTTGCCGCGCTGAAGCGCGACACCGCAGACGAGGCGGTGCGGCGCGGGCTCACGCGGGTTGAGACCGCGCTCGCCGAGGAGAGCCGCACGCGGGCCGAGCAGGCGGCCGCCGCGCTCAAGGCGCAGATCGAGGCGGCGGCGACGCTCGCCCGCACCATCGCGCTCGCGCGCGGCAATGTCGCGGTGTTCGGAGCGATCCGCGGCCTGCTCGACACGATGGGGCCGCTGCTGCCGGCGGAGGCGCGGCCACCCGTTGCGAACGCCTCGGGCGCGCTTGCCCGCCGCGTCGAGGAGACGCCGGCCGCGGTCGGCCAGGTGCTCGATGCCTATCTGCGCACCATCCGCGAGGGCGCCGAGGCGCCCGCCTCGGTGATCGTCACCCAGGCGCGGATCGTGGAGGAGGAGATGCGGGCGCGGCGGCTGCCGCTGATGCCGGAACTCGCTGCGCTTGCCGCGCGGCAGATGCGGGCGGTGAAGGTCGGCCGCCTGCCGACGCCGGAGGTGGCGGAGCGCGAGATCCTCGCCGCCGCCGGGCTCGCGCCGACGCAGGCGCCGGCAGGGCCGCCTCAGAGGCGGCCGTAGGCCTCGAGCGCGCGGGAGAGCTCCTGGCCCTGGCGCTCGAGCCGCTGCGCCGTGGCGGGGTCGGGGCGCTGGGCGGCGGCGGCGCGCTCGCGGTCGAGCGTCTCGATCCGGTTCTGCAGCGCCGCGCCCTGCGGATCGTTCGGCCGGCCCGCACGGACATCGGCGAGCTCGCGGCGCATGCGCGCGATCTCGGTGTTGAGGGCCGCGAGGCGCCGTTCGGCATCGCGCACGGCAGAGGCCGAGGCGGCCTGGCGCTGCTCGGCCTGGATCGCCGAGGCGCGGGCCTGCAGCGCGCGCGTCTCGGCCGAGGCTGCTTCCGCCTCGCGGGCGCGGGCCTGGCGCTCGTCCTCGCCCGAGATGGCCGCTCCGATCCCGCTGAAGAAGCCGCGCTGGGAGGCGGGCTGGTTCGAGGCGCAGGCCCCCAGCGCGAGCAGCGGCGCGAGCAGGAGCGGCAGCCGCCGCGCCGCGCTCATGCCGCCGGCACCTGGGCGAGAGCGCCCTGGAGGTCGCGCGCGGCATCCTCCATGCGCCGGCGGCTGTCCTGCACCGAGGCGGCCTGGGGAACGCCGTCGGCCCGCATCGCGCCCTCGACCTTGCGAGAGTGCGCAATCGCCTCGTTCATCAGCTCGAGGTCCTGCTGCGCCGTCGCCTGCTGGGCGCGGAGCTGAGCGGCCGTCGCCTGCCCGGCCTTGACGCGGGCCTGCAGCGCGGCGAGGCGTTCGCGGTTCTCCTTCGCCACCTGCTCGGCGGCGAGAGCCGTGCGCTCGAGCTCCGCCGCCTCGCGGTTGGCGGCGGCGATGCGTGCGTTCGCCGCCTGCTCGCGCGTCGCGTAGCGCTCGTTCCGCGCGGCGATGTAGGTTCCCGCCGCACCGCCGACCGCAGCACCGGCGAGAGCGCCGAGGGCCGCGCCCTCGCCGCGGTTGCGCGGCCCCGCGAGCAGCGCGCCGAGGATGCCGAGCGCGATCGCGCCGACCACCGCGCCGGTCGCGATCGTCCCGTTGAACCGCTCGTTCTGGCTGCGGAGCTGCTGCTGCGCGGGCGTCAGCGGCTCGCCGCCGGCGTTCGTTGTGGCGCAGGCGGAGAGCAGCAGGAGCGAGGCGGCGGTGACGGCGAGGATGCGGGCGCGGGCAATGCGGATCAGCATGGGCGGTCAGCTTCCGGGCGGGACGGCGAACACCTCGACGCGGCGGTTCACCGCCGCGCGCGGAGTGGCGGGCGTGAGCGGC
>Ga0272446_1003933_pt1 | contig 18104 bp, 15 predicted proteins | sample YNPCB0061_FD_194587 | JGI IMG/M metagenome (GOLD analysis project Ga0272446, IMG submission 194587) | Hot spring microbial mat communities from Yellowstone National Park, WY, United States - YNP-CB-006-1 | ecosystem: Environmental > Aquatic > Thermal springs > Hot (42-90C) > Sediment | place... | reverse complement strand
GAGCCTTCCGGCGCAGGCTGACCTGCTGTGCGCTGACCTCAGCCCCACCCGAGGGCGCGCCGTCCAGCACCAGAGCGACCTTTCCCGTCAAGTCGGCGCCCGCGTAGTCGTCCCGCGAGCCATCCGGCAGTTTCAGCCCATAGCCCGCGAAGACCACTTCACCCGTGGCCGAACCCGAGCTGGAGGCGCTAACCGGATCGAAGTCCACGCCTGGCCTCAGCGCCTCCGTGCGGCCAGCGACCGTCGCTTCGAGACGGTTGCCGGGACCTCTGCGCACCCCCCAGTTGAACGTGAAGGGCTGGAAGTATCCGGTTCCGTCCGGCTTGGCGGACGCGTCCCGCTGCTTCGACGTGCCGACGGGCTTGAGGCCAGCGCGCCGGAACGCGGCCGCCACGTAGCGGGCAGCGATCTCGTTGCCCTTCTCGCCCGACATGCGCCCCTCGCATTCCTCGGAGGCGAGAAAAGCGACATAGTTCTGGAAGGTGCCCGCGCTGATCCCCTCGCCCGCGCGCCGGCTCGCCGCCAGCGCAGGCCAGGCGAGAGCCGCCGCGGCCAAGAGCGCCACGGCGTATCGCCACGTTCTCGTCATGGTTCCTCCGATGAAGCCCGCGCAAGCGGACCTTCGCGAGCCGTTTGGTCGGCGACCGAGGCCCTCTAGGGTGAGGGGGCCGGTCTTGGTACGGAGAGGGACCATCCTCCCACCTCATCGAGGAGGTCGCTCGCCGTCATGTCCAGCTGAAGGGGCGTGACGGTGATGTAGCCAGCCAGGGCCGCCGCGACATCCACGTCGGGCGGATGCCCGCGTCCGTTCAACGCTCCGCATATCCAGTAGTACGGACGGCCGCGCGGGTCCGTCCGCGTCTGGATACGGTCGTGGTACTCCGTTCGTCCCTGGCGGGTCACCCGGACGCCCTCGATCCGTTCGGCGGGAAGGTTGGGGACGTTCACGTTCAGCAGCCGTCCACTGCCGATGCCCTTGTCGAGAACGTGGCGGGCCAACCGTGACGCGAACTCGGCGGCGGGCTCCAGGACGTAGGGCGCCGTCCCGACGACCGAGACGGACATCGCGGGAGCGCCCAGAATGACGCCCTCCATCGCTGCTGCGACCGTGCCGCTGTACGTGACGTCCCAGCCAAGGTTCGCCCCTTCGTTGATGCCCGCGACGACGAGGTCGACCCTGCTCTCCATCGCCACCTCGAAGCCGAGGCCGACGGCGTCGGAGGGCGTCCCGTTGGTTGACCACGCGCGCGAGCCGTCCGCGAGCCGCACCTCCGTCAGCCGCAGGGGCTTGTGCAGGGTGATCGCATGGCCGATGGCGCTGCGAGGGCGGTCGGGGGCGACCACAAACACCTCTCCCAGCGGATCGAGCGCACGCTTCAGGGCGAGGAGACCGGGAGCGTGGACACCGTCGTCGTTGGAGACCAGGATTCGCATCACGCACGCCATTATACCGGTCGCATGGCACGGGCTGTCGTCGAGCGCCGGTAGTGGAGGTTCGAGAGGACCTGCAGCGCGACGCCGGCCACCATGATGGCGAGCGCGAGCCAGAACGCCGAGCGGGGACCGATCGCCTGCATCAGCGGGATCGCGCAGAACGGCGCGATGGTGCCCCGAATGCCGAACAGGCTGGAGTGCAGCGCCTGGTACTGTGCGGCACGTCCCGGCTCGGCGAACAGCAGCGTCGTGTTGAGGTAACCGATGTCGATCCCGGACATCGCAAGACCACCAGCGGCTGCCGCCACGTAGATGAGCGTCATGTTGCCCGCGAGCGCGTAGCAGACGGGCTGGATGCAGACGATCGCCACACAGAGCAGCACCGTGAGCAGAGGCCCGCGGCGGTCGAGGAACGATCCCCACACGAAGAAGCCCGCGATGGTGACGAGTGCTCCGATGTTCTGCAGGTTGGCGACCTGTGTGTTGCTCACGTGGAAGCGGTCCACGAGGTAGATCGGGTAGATCGTCGACGCGACGAGGTTGCCGAACCCGTAGACGAACACCGACGCGCAGAACCACCGGTAGCCCGCGTTGCGACCGAGGATGCCCACAGTGTCGCGCAGGAAAGCGAACGTGGACACGCGCGGCTCGGTGGACGGCTGGGTCTCGGACACGGGAACCCGACTGAACGACCAGGCGGACAGAACCCCGAACACGCCCCCAACGAAGAACATGGCGCGGAACCCAACGCCCGCATCGAGCACGCGTCCGGCCAGGAGCGCGACCGCCAGCGCCACCCCTTGCGCCGCCACCCGCACGATGGACATGCAGCGGCCGCGCACCGCGTCGGGGTAGATGTCTTTCATCACCGCCGTGTAGGCAGGCGTCGAGACGGAAAAGATGAGCGGCGTCAGGCACACCAGCGCCACGAACTGCTCACGGGACGACAGAAGCGGCGTCAGCAGGAAGGCGCCGCGCGCCACCATCCACGTCCAGTACACGAAGGGCAGCTTTGCGCGCCCCTCCATCTGCCGCGCCCACACCGTTGCGAAGATGTAGCCCGCCGCCGGCGCCACCATGATGAAGGCCATCTGGCGGTCCGTCGCCCCGAGGTCGGCGCGCGCAATCCGGAGCACGAAGGTCCAGACGCACCCCTGGTAGCAGCCCGCCAGGATGCCGGTGGTAAGGTCCCAGCCCCACGCCCGCCGGGTGACCGGTGGGAGCGCCGCAAGGAAGAGCCGCACCGCGAGCGTGAGCCGGGTCATTGCAGGGGGCGCGTGCAGCGATGGGTTCCAGAGTCGAGTGGTATGTGGAGGGGATCGCGCACGAGTGATAGTTTCGTCACGCGCGCCCGGACGTCCTGCCATGTGCGGGCGGGGCCTGAGAGCCTCTACGCGCTACGGTTTCCTGGGAGGCGATGCGGGCCTGGCGGGTGTGCGGACGCGGTCCGGCAGGCGTTCCAGAATGAGACGGCGCTGAGGATAGTGCAGCGTGACGCGATGACCGGCAAAGCTGTCCATGCCCAGAGTGCCGAAGGCCGGATCCATGCCCGCAGCCCGGGGGTCTGCGCACCGGAGAGCCTCGACGTTCTTCAGCTTGTGCGAGCCGATCGCAAGCTCCTCGAGACGCACCACGTCGATCTGTCCGGTCTTGCCATCGGGGTGGGTCACCTTCTCGGAGCGGACCACCGGGTACGGGGTTGGTCCGACGGCGTCCGCCGGAAGGAGGATGCCGCTCGCCGCCGTGCTCAGCGCCAAGAGACAGCGCGTGCGTCCGTTCACCCACGTGTCGAGCCAGACCCGTCCACCCGTCATCTGGAATGGAATGGCCACGCCCGGCATCGGGCGTGGCTGCGGGCCCGCGAAGCGCAGCACCCGTGCGGCGAAATCGAACGTCACCACCAGGTTGGCGAACGCTGCCGAGCCAATCCAGACCTGCGGCGCCTCCGGAGGAAGGCTGGTGGAGAGGCGCTTCCAAAGGTCCACGACGGCGATGGGCACGCCCGTCAGCGCCAGCGTACCGGTCCGGAGTGACTGCGGCCGTGCGACCTCGACCGGGATCGTACCGTAGAGCGTGTGGATCTGCCCGGGGCCCTCGATGTGGAGCTTCAGGGCGCTGGCGAGTTCGGGGGGGACGATGCAGGCGGGAAGAGCGGTGTCCACGATCGCGCGGTACCGCTTGCCTTCACCAAACGCCACCTCGATGACGGGCAGGTTGTGCCAGCGGCTCAAGGGCGCTTCGGCGGGCAAGGCGGAAGCCGCCGACACCTGGGCTGCCGGGAATGCCGTCTCCAGAGCGCCCTGCGCAGCGGCGTTTGCCCGCGCCGCCACAATCGCGCCGGCGAGCGCTGCCAGCGGCGCGACCTTCGTGTAGACCTTCACGCAGGCATCGTACCACTGCCGGGGTCGTCCGTCAACGCGGCGCCGCCCGGCAGGAGTCCGCGCTGCGACCGGCTAACGAGCCGCCCGACCGCGATGGCCCCGCGTGCGGTGGCTCGGAGGACAGATGCGCCACGTTCTTGCGATCGATACCGGTGGCACCAAGTGCGAGGCGGCTCTGGCCACGGATGACGGCACGGTGGTCGGATGGGGCCGATGCGATTTCCGGCACCCCGCGAGCGGGCGTGGCGCGGGCGGCAGCGGCAGGACTCGGGAGACGGTGGAGGTCGCGGTCCGACAGGCTCTCTCCGAACGGGGTCTCCGCGGAGAGCTGCATATCGCCAACGCGCGCCACCTGGTCGCCGAGATCGAGCGCCACAATGCCGACCTCCGGGTGACGACGCACAGCTTCTCCGAGGCGGAGGGAGCGCTCGCGCTGGCGGGCGAGCCCTTCGGCGTGGTGGCGCTGGCAGGCACCGGCGCGCTGGTGAGCGTCAAGCGACCGAACGGACACACGGTGCTGCTCGACGCGCTGGGTCCTCTTCTGGGCGATCACGGCAGCGCGTTCCACATCGGTCTCCTCGCGGTGCGAGCCGTCGGTCGCGCCTCGTGGAGCCCCAGAAACGCCACGTCGCTCGTGGCGCCGGTCATGGACGCGTGCGCACGCACCTGGCGCCGCCCGCCACCCTTCAGCCTCGTGGAGTGGATGCTCCACCTGCCCGACCGCTCCGCGCTCGCGGACCTTGCGCGGATCGTGGACGCCGAGGCACGAAAGGGCGACCGTGTCGCACGGCGCATCCTGCGCGAGGCGGCTCGCGCGCTGGCAGGCACGCTGCGCGATGCGCTCGAACTGGCCGGAGCACAGGGGGAGCGGATGCCCCTCGTGGGCACGGGCAGCGTGGCCACGTGCTCGCGCATCTATTGGTCCGAGGTGTGCCGCCAGGCGCGCCGCTTCGCGCCGCAGCTGCAGCCCATCGTCGTGCGCAGGCCCGCAGTGCTCGGGTACGTGCTCGCCACGCTGGAGCGCATCGGGGCCGCAGGCCCGCAGGTGCGCCAGCGGCTGCTGGACACCGCGGCGCCGCTCGAGAAGCGCGCCGCTGCGGAACATGATCGCGAAAGCGCTGGAGGAGAGAGACCGTGACCGAGATGAGGTACACCGCCGCCGTGCGGCGGGTGATCCAGCATCTGGAGAGCACGCAGATGGAGGCCATCGACGCGGCGGCCGGGCTCGTGGTGGCCGCACTCCGCGGCGGAGGCCTCGTCTACTGCGCGGAGATCGGGCACGGAACCCAAGGAGACTTCCTCAACCGGGCTGGAGGCCTGGCCGCGCTGCAGCCGTTTCGGTACTCCTTCCACGTCGAGGACCCGACGCCCGACGCGCGCAAGGACCGGCCGCGCGATGAGCCGGTGGAGCGCGACCTCGAGGCCATCCGTCTCGCCGTGCGGGTCAGCAACCTTCGCCCCGGCGACGTCATGCTCGTCGGGTCCGTGTCCGGGCGCAACCGTGCGCCCATCGAGCTGGCGCTCGCCTGCAGGGCGGCCGGCGTCAAGGTCATCGGCTTCACCTCGTTCGCGCACACGCAGCGCGTGGAGAGCCTGCACCCGAGCGGGCTTCGCCTTCGTGACGCGGTCGACGTGGCGATCGACAACGGCGCGCCGTTCGGCGACGCCGCCGTCACGATCCCCGGCATCGACGTTGACGTGCTCCCCGTCTCTGGCGTCGCGATGGATATCGCGGGATGGATGATCTGGGAACGCGTCATGGAGCGGATGGCGAAGGAGGGAGACCCGCCGACGGTCTACATGAGCGTCAACCGTGAAGGCGGTCAGGAGTACTATCAGCAGGCTCGCGAGAAGCTGAACCGGAGGGGCTACTGACATGTCGGCGCAGGCTTACTTCGATGCAGTCGCCGAGGGTCTCGCACGTGTGCGCGCTCAGACGGACGCGATCCGGCAGGCGGCGGCAGCGCTCTGCGACGCGGTCGTGGAGGGGCGTGGCATCTTCTCGTTCGGCGCCAGCCACTCGTTCATGCTCACCGAGGAGCTGGTCTACCGTACAGGCGGGCTCATGCTCATCAACCCCATCTACCCCCACGGCATGAACCTCTTCGTGCGCCCGATGACCGCCACTTCCCGGCTGGAGCGCGTGCCTGGGCTCGGAGCGGCCATCCTCGCTGGATCGGCCGCGCGCGACGGCGACACGGTTCTCATCGCCTCGACCTCCGGCCGCAACGCCGTCGTCATCGATCTCGCGACAGCCGCGCGTGAGCGCGGGATGCGAACCATCGGGATCACCTCGCTCGCCTACACGACCGGAGTGACGAGCCGGCACGCAAGTGGCAAGAAGCTGGCCGACTTGTGCGACATCGTGCTCGACAACGGCGCGCCGTATGGCGATGCCGCCGTCGCTATCGAGGGGTTCGACCAGCGCGTGGGCCCCCTCTCGACGGTGCTGGGGTGCGCGCTCGCCAACGCGCTGGTGGCGGAGGTGGTCGCCGCGCTCGTGGCCCGCGGCGTAGAGCCGCCGGTCTTCATCAGCGCGAACGTGGATGGTGGGGACGAGCGCAACGCACGCCTGCTCGCCCTAAACCGGGAGCGCATCCACTACATGGACTGACCGAAGGCTACGGCTGGGTCTTCGCGCGCAGGCGCTCGGCGATGAGCTGCACCTCGTCCCTGCGTAGGGCGCCGGTCAGCAGGCTCGCGCCGGCAAAGACGCCCGCGGCGCCGACGCACAGCGCAAGGAAGGCCACGCGCCCGCTGAGTGGGATCATCAGGACCGCCGCCGCGGGGATGCCCGCGAGGAGACCCCGCCCCACGGTGCCCCCCGTCGCCCGGTGGATGGCAGCATCGCCGACGTAGCGCATGTAGGCGACGCCGATGACCACCTCGGTGATCTCCGCAGCCACCATCGCGCCCAGCGCTGCCGCTCCGAACCACCGGTCGAACGCCAGCGCCAGAAGCAGCGTCAGGACGATGTTCACGGGCACCGCCACTCCGGCGGCTCGCGTCTGGAGCCACACGCGGTTGCTGGCGATGAGAAGCATGCCGTAGTACATACCGATGTACCGGATGAGCAGGCCGACGGCGCAGACACGCAACACCGGCGCCACCGGGTCGAGGCTGCGCGGCCACCCGAACAGGCGCAGGATGTCCTCCGGCCGGATCATCAGAATGAGCGCGAGCGGGATGCAGACGAGAATCATCGGCGCGGCGATGCGCTGCGCGATCCTCGAGAAGTCGTCGCGCGACTTCTCGAAAGCGGCGGTGAGCATCGGCAGGAGGGCATTCACCATCGCGGCCGGTATGATGAAGAGCAACCCCATCACCTTGAGCGCGCCGTTCAGCACCCCCACCGACGCGTACCCCGCGACTGCCGCGAGGATGTAGTTGGTGGTGTTCGCCCCAATGACCCACTGGGCCATGTAGTAGGTGAAGTAGGGCCAGCTCTCCTTGACGGTGGAGCGCACCTCGTCACGCGACGCGCGCTGGAGCCGCACCCGACGGCGAGACCAGAACGTGGCGATGCCGAGCGCGCTCACGGTGGTAAGGAGATCGCCCAGCGCAACGCCGAGCGGCCCGAGGCCGGCCATGAGCAGGCCCACCTTGCCGCCCAGTCCGACCGTGGCAGAAAGCGACTCTGCCCGCGTCTGCGTGGCGAACTCGCGCAGCGCGCGGCGGTAGGCGAGCAGCGCCTCCAGCAGCCAGAGCAGGTAGACCCGGAGCGCGTAGACGAGGACGAGACCAACCATCGCGGCGTCGCGCATCTTCCAGGCGGACAGCGCGACCACGGCGACCGCAACCGGCACGCCGACCACGGTGCGAAGGAACGCGACCGCGCTCAGAACGCGGTCCGCGAGGTCCTCGCGAGCGGCCACGGTCCGCACGATGTGCATGGCGCCGCCGAAGTTCACGAACAGCGACGCGATGCTGAGCAGCGAGATGGCGAACGAGATGCGGCCAAGCCCGCTGGCGCCAAGGTAGCGCGGAACCAGCATTGCCTCCGCCAGGCCAAGCAGCGACAGCCAGCCCTGTGTCAGCACCATCAGCGCCACGCCGCCGGCCGCAGCCCGCGTTCTGCTCATGCGTTCCGTGTCTTCCTCCGCCCGAGAGGGCGCGGGTAAACTGGGTGCGTCCGGCGCGCCGATGGGCGGTTGGCGCCGGCGGGAGGCGGCATGGCCACGCTGACGACGGCACTGCAGGACGCCACCGGCAAGGCATCGCGCCTGTGCCGTCGCGCCTGGTCCCGCGTCGCGGACTGCTCGCGCGTCGGGTATATCGGGTACCTCGGATATGGCAACCTTGGCGACGAGGCCATGTTCGAGGGCGTGAAGCAGGCCCTCCCCGGCGCACGGCTCTTCTATTATCGTCATCCGGACCGCGAGCGTCCACTCGCCCGGCTCGGCCTCTCCGGCGCGCGCTTCTTCCAATCCGCGCTGCTCGGGGGCGGCACCCTCATCGGACCAGGCTACGTCGACACCGTCGAGCTCGCCATCGAGCAGGGCCTGCCCCTCTGGAGCCTCGGCACCGGGGTGGGCTCGCCGGGCTTCGAGGTCGAGAGCTCGGTGGAGCTCGGCCCGTGGGCCACCCTTCTTCCGCGGTTCGCCCACATCTCGGTGCGCGGGCCGCTCTCTGCGGAACGGCTTGCCACGCTGGGTGTCACCCGGGTGGACGTGACGGGGGACCCTGCCTTCCTGCTGGCTCGCTCCTCTCTGGAGCCCACCGCCGACCCGCCGCGCGTGCTTCTAAACGTCGCTCAGCCCGAGCGCCCGGACCGCACCGATGCGTGGAACGCCTCCATGGCAGCGCTCGCCGAGGCCTTGCGCGAGCTCGCCGCCGCCAACTGGCTGATCGAGCCCGTCGCTATGCAGGCGCGCGATGTAGCCGACACCGCGGAAGTGCTCGCCGCCGCCGGTGTCCGCGCTGCTCCGTGGCTCGCACGCGACTCGGACTCCTTCTTCCGCCGTGCGGCGCCCTGCACCTTCGCCATCACGGTGCGCCTCCACGCCGGCATCCTGGCTGCGTGCGCCGGCGTTCCGCCCGTTGTGCTGGGCTATCGCGACAAGTGCCTCGACTTCTGTCGCTCGATCGGCATTTACGACCACCACGTGGACCTGCAGTGCGCTCCCCCGGAGGCGGTCCGCGAGACCGTGGAGCGTGTGCGCGCTGCCGCAGAGCGCTCTCGTCCCGAGATACTCCAGAGAGCCAACGAGCGGCGCCGTGCGATCCTGGACTTCGTACGTCGAGCGCAGCCGGGGCTCGCGAGGAGGTAGCGCGGTGGAGCCGCACGTCCTCGTGGTGATACCCGCGTACAACCGCGAGCGCTACCTCTGCGCGGCGATCGAGAGCGTTCTGCGCCAGGCCTACAGGGCGTGGCGGCTTGTCGTGGTGGACGATGGCTCGACGGACGGTACCGCGTCGGTAGCCCAGCGCTACGCGCACGAGGATGATCGCATCACCGTGGTGCGACAGGCGAACGCCGGCATCTCTGCAGCGCGCAACCGCGGGCTCGCCGAGGGACCGGAGGACGCGCCCTATCTCGCTTTCCTCGACTCGGACGACGCGTGGAACGGAGAGGTCCTCGCGCCGTTCGTCGAGACGCTGGAGCGCGCGCCAGGCCTCGTGGGGGCGCACGGTCTCGCCCGCGCCATCGATGGCGAAGGAGCGCCCGTGCCAGGCGACACCCTCGCCGAACAGATGCGGGCCCGCAGGGGCTACGAAGGCCGTCAGCTGGTCGCCTGGCCGCTCGACGCGCCGACCACCTTCTGCGTCCTCGCGCACGACCACTGCATGGTCACGCCCGGCGCGTGCCTCTATCGGCGCGCCGCGTTCGAGGAGGCCGGAGGTTTTGACCCCGCTCTCCCGGTGGCGGAGGACTGGGATCTCCACTGGCGAATGACACGGCGCGGGGACTTCGCCTTCCGTGACGAAATCGTGCTGGATTGGCGCCGTCATGACGCGAACACGTCCAGCAACGCGCGCTTCTTCCAGTGTCATGTCGCCGTGCGCCGCAAGATGCTGGCGGACCGCCACTGCACGCGCGAGCAGCGAGCGATCGCCGCGCGCGCGTTCCGGCGCCTCATCTTGCTCTCGGCGTTCGACGTGCCGCTCCTCGCGGCGCGAGGCCGGCTGGGAGAGGCGGCCGGTCGGGCACGACGGGCCGCGTACGGGCTGGCGCAGTACGCGCAGGGCTGCCTGGGCCGCTAGCAGCTCTGCCCGGCGACGCCGCACACGACAAGCCGCCGTAGGAGGATGCCGAGATGGAGCCTGCGAGTACAATGCCCGCGCTGGAGACCATCCGGGGAAAGCCCCTGTTGGCGGTGGGCGGCGCCATGGGCGCCCGGCTGGAGCGCAGCATCGAGCACTGGTTGCTCACGGCGCCGGCCGCCAACCCGGCCATGGTCGCCATGTTCCGTGACCGGGATCGCACGCCACCCCGCGATCTGCTGCCCTGGTCCGGAGAGTTCGCCGGCAAGTACCTCACCTCGGCCGTGCAGACCCTTCGCGCCTTTTCCTCCTCGCGCCTGGAGAACCGCCTTCGCGCGTTCGTGCGGGAACTGATCGCGACCCAGAGAGAGGACGGCTACCTTGGTCCGTTCCCCGCGGCGGAGCGCATGATGGGCAACGGCCGATGGGACCTTTGGGGGCAGTACCACGTCATGTTGGGCCTGCTGCTCTGGTCCCAGCTCGCCGCCGACATCGCGGCGCTGAAGGCGGCGGTCCGGTGCGCCGACCTCCTCTGCGAAACGTTCCTCGACACGGGATGCCGTGTGCTCCACGCCGGCTCGGAGGAGATGAACCAGTCGTGCGCTCACGCTCTCGCCCTGCTCCATCGCCACACGGGCGATCCGAGGTACCTCCAACTCGTGCGCGAGATCGAGAGGGACTGGCAGACGCCGCCTTCCGGCGACTACGTGCGGCAAGCGCTCGCGGGCGTGCCGTTCTGGCGCATGCCCAAGCCCCGCTGGGAGGGCCTGCACGCCGTGCAGACCATCGCCGAACTCCACTGGATCACGGGCGATCCGGACTACCGCAGCGCGTTCGAGCGCATCTGGTGGAGCATCGTCGAAGGAGACCGCCACAACACGGGCGGCTTCTCGTCCGGCGAGCAGGCCACCGGCAACCCGTACGATCCGGCCGCCATCGAGACCTGCTGCACAATCGCCTGGATGGCGATAAGCGTCGACATGCTGCGCCTTACAGGCGACAGCCGCGTTGCGGACGAGCTCGAGCTCTCCACGTTCAATGCCGTCATGGGCGCCCAACACCCATCGGGAAGGTGGTTCACCTACAACACGCCGATGGATGGCGATCGGAAGGCCTCGGCGCACGAGATCGTCTTCCAGGCGCGCCCCGGCAGCCCGGAGCTCAACTGCTGCTCCGTCAACGGCCCCCGCGGCCTGGGAATGCTCTCGGACTGGGCGGCGATGACCGCTGCTGACGGCATCGCGATCAACTGGCTCGGTCCGATGGAGGCTCAAGCGCTGCTGCCGGACGGCTTGCCGGTGAGGGTGCGCGTCGAGGGCCACTACCCGCTCACGGGTCAGGCGCGCGTCGCAGTCGAGCTGGAGTCGCCGCGGCGGTTCACGCTCCGCATCCGCATCCCCGGCTGGTCGGAGCGCACGACGGCGCGCGTGTGCGGCGAGACAGTCTCCGCGGCGCCGGGCGCGTATCTCCACATCGATCGAGAGTGGCAGTCGGGCGACGCCTGCGAACTCGGCCTTGACATGCGCCCATGGTACTGGGGCGGAGAGCGCGAGTGCGACGGCAAGGCGTCCGCGTACCTTGGCCCGATCCTCTTGGCCTACGACCCGCGCTTCGACCGGTGTGCGCCTTCCGACGTGCCCGCGATCGAGCCGGTCTGCGATCCGCGCGTCGATCCCGGAGATGTGGACGGCGACGCGCCGCTCTTGCTGGCACGGTTTCCCGGGCCGCATGGCGGTGAGGTGACCCTCTGCGACTTCGCCTCGGCGGGGTCCGACGGGACAGCCTACCGATCATGGCTGCCCTTCACAGGCATCGCGCCCGCGGTCTTTTCGCGAGCGAACCCTCTGCGAGTTGTTCGGCCGTGAGCTGGCCCGCGCAGGCAGACCATGATACACTCTGCTCCATGCGGCGCCACTGGCGCTAACGCGAGGTCGGGCATGGGTCAACTGCGGTTCGAGGACAGTGACGAGCTGCGCGCGCAGCGCATGACGGACGAGGAGGCTCAGGCCGTCGTCGCGCTCTGGGCCGAGCGCGAGGCCGAGCGCGAGCGCCAGTCACAGCTCCCGCGCGTGAGCGATGTGGCGGCTGGTCTGGGCATTCCCGCGGAGGAGGCGGCCGCCCTGCTGCGCGAGGTGCGCGAACGCCGCAACGGACCTGTCACACCTCCGGTCTATGAGGTCGAGGTCGCATCCCGGCGCCGTCGGCGAGCCCTCTCGCCTCTCGTGCTAGCAGCTGGGATCGTCGTGTTGGCCCTGTTCGCGGTCCTGGCGCTGATGTTCACCGTGGTCGAAACCCCGCCGGTGACCACGGGTGTCCGCGTGATGGAGATAGCCCCGCCGCGCATCCCGCCCCCGGACATGAGCCGCATTCAGGAGGAGGTCCGGCGTGCGCAGCGGGAGGCGCAGGAGGCCCGGCGTCGCGCGCTCGAGGAGACTCGCAGGGGCCTCGACGAGGCGAGCCGCGCACTTCGCGACCAGGCCGAGCGCCTCCGCTCCGAGACGACGCCTCCCCGCTAACGGCGCCCCGGGCCTCTCGCCCCTGCGGGTACACTCATGGACGCCGCAGGGAGGGGTCCATCGTGCAGCCGTCGCAGCTACGCAACATCGCCATCATCGCCCACGTCGATCACGGGAAGACCACGCTGGTCGACGCAATGCTCCGTCAGGGCAACGTTTTTCGCGCCAACCAGGCCATTCCCGAGCGCGTGATGGACTCGCTCGACCAGGAGCGCGAGCGCGGGATCACCATCGTCTCCAAGAACACCGCCGTCCTCTACTACCCCGCACCCGATGCCGAGCCCGTGAAGATCAACATCGTGGACACTCCGGGCCACGCGGACTTCGGCGGCGAGGTAGAGCGCGTCATGAGCATGGTCGACGGCGTGCTTCTGCTGGTCGACGCCGTCGAGGGGCCGATGCCGCAGACGCGGTTCGTGCTCCAGAAGGCACTCCAGGCCGGGCATCGCGCCATCGTCGTGGTGAACAAGGTTGACCGCGCCGACGCACGCTTGGACTACGCGGTGGACACGACCTTCGACCTCTTCGCGCAGCTCGGCGCCACCGATCGCCAGCTCGAGTTCCCCATCGTGTACACCAACGCGCTCGCCGGCACGGCTTCGCTCGACCCGAACCAGCCGGGAGAGGACCTGCGCCCGCTGTTCGATGCCATCGTCCGCGAGATGCCGCCGCCGCATGTCGACCGAGCCGGTCATGTGGCGCTGCTCGTCAGCAGCCTCGACTACGACGACTATCGCGGGCGCATCGCGGTGGGCAAGCTGTTCAGCGGCACGCTCTGTCCGAACCGCCCGCTGCTGGTGGCAACCCCCAGCGGCGAGCACCGTCCCGTCAAGCTCACGGGCGTGTTCGTGTTTCAGGGTCTGCGCCGCGTGGAGGTCGAGGCCGCGCCGCCAGGCGAGATCGTGGCGGTCTGCGGCATTCCCGACGCGACGATCGGCGACACGATCACCGACCCCGACAACCCCACCACCATCCGCATGACGCCTGTCGACGAGCCGACGCTGCGGATGACCTTCGGCGTCAACACGTCGCCCTTCGCGGGGCGCGAGGGCCAGCACACTACGTCGCGCAAGCTGCGCGAGCGCCTTCTGCGGGAGCTGGAGACGAATGTTAGCTTGCGCGTGGAGGAGACGGACAGCCCCGACTCCTTCCTCGTGTCGGGTCGCGGGGAGCTCCACCTCGTCGTTCTGATCGAGAACATGCGTCGGGAAGGCTACGAGCTCCAGGTGTCGCAACCGGAGGTCATCCTGCGCGAGATTGACGGGGTGGCGCACGAGCCCGTGGAGGAGCTCAGCATCGATGTGGCCGAGGAGTACCTGGGGGCCGTCCTCGAACAGCTCGGCGCGCGGCGCGGCGAGATGGTGGACATGCACGCGCCAGGCGACGGCACCGTACACCTCGTCTATCGGATACCGACGCGCGGCCTGCTGGGCTTTCGGTCGGAGTTCATCAACCTGACGCGCGGAACGGGCGTTCTCAACTCGCTCTTCGCGGGGTACCAGCCGCTGGCTGGCGAGATCGCGGTGCAGCGGTCCGGCTCGCTCATCGCCGTGGAGACGGGAACCACGACTACCTATGGTCTCGAGAACGCCGAGACGCGCGGCGCGCTGTTCGTCGGACCCGGAACCGACGTGTACGCCGGCATGATTGTGGGCAAGCACCAGCGCGACACCGATCTCGAGGTGAACGTCTGCAAGCAGAAACACCTCACGAACGTCCGGTCGAGCACGAAGGAGATCGTCGAGAAGCTGACGCCTCCCACTGTTATGACGCTGGACCGCGCGATCGAGTACATCGGCGCCGACGAGCTCGTCGAGGTCACCCCGAAGAGCGTCCGCATGCGCAAGCGCATCCTGGATGCGAACCTGCGCCGGCGCGCCGAGAAGCGGCAGGCGCTCGGCCCGCGGTCGGGGCTGTCGGAGGTCCGGTCCTGAGTCGCTCGGTGATACGTGCTCGCATCGCGGGAGTCACCGCGAGCATCGTCGAGGTCCCGCTGCTGCGCCCATTCGCCACGGCGCAGGACCGCCTGAAACGCCAGGTGAGCCGGCCGGTCCGGGTCGTCCTCCGGCTCGACAACGGGCGTGCCTACGCCGGCGAGAGCGTGGCCGTCGCGTACGTAACCGACGAGACACCCGAGAGCGTCGTCGACGTCGTACAGGCCGCCGCTCCGGCGCTGGTAGACCTCGAGCTGGCGCGCCCGCGAGCGGCCATCGCTGCCGCTGCCTCCGCTCTTGATGGGGCGCCGTCCGCACTCGCCGGCGTGGAGATGGCGGTCGTTCGCGCCTTCGCAGGGGAGGCCGGCCTGTCTATCGTCCATCTCTTTGGCGGACGCCGGCTCTCCATTGAGACGGACTTCACCCTCTCTCTGGCCGGCGACTCTGCCGCCGACGCACAGGAGGCGCACCAACGCGGGTTTCGCAGCCTGAAGCTCAAGGTTGGGTCGGCGGATCCCGCCGAAGACCTGGCGCGGTTGCGCGGCGCGATGCGCGCAGCGCCAGAGGCGCGCTTCCGGCTGGACGCCAACCAGGCGTTCGCCGACGCCAACGCGGCCATTCGCTGGATCCGCGCCGCCATCACGGTATGCCCCCGCGTAGAGCTCGTGGAGCAGCCGACCCCGAAGGACGACCTGCGCGCGCTGCACGCGGTGGCGCGCGCCTTTCCCGGGCTGATCTTCGCCGACGAGGCCTGCCGTACGCCAGCGCACGCGCTGGCCATCGCGGCGCGCGACGTGGGTGGCATCAACCTCAAGCTGATGAAGTGCGGCGTGAGCGGGCTTCTGGAGTGCGCGAGCGTCGCACGCGCCGCCGGCCGCCGGCTGATGATCGGCTGCATGCTTGAGTCGGCACTGGGCATCGGGTTCGCCGCCGCAGTGGCCTGCGGAACGGGCTGGTTCGAGCTGGCCGACCTCGACTCGCACCTGCTGCTCGATGCTCCGGGGCCCGAGCCGCACTTCACTCAGGCGGGCCCCCTCATCACGCCCTCCCTCGACCCGCCGTCGCCGGAGTAGGCGCTCGCTTCACTCCACCCAGGCAGCGTCGTTGATGTAGGCGGCAGCGAAGTCCACAGGGATCGCGCGCCACCGGCCCCCTCCCCCGGAGTCCCGAACCAGGAACGCCCCGCCGCCCGGTGCACTGCCGCGCGGCTCGTAGCCCACGATGAGCACGCTGTGACCGTCGAACACGTGCTCGGGCCCGCACATGCGGAGCAGACCGCCATCCCACTCCGGCTCGCGGGGCCACCGCATGCCTGCGAGCACGGGTACGCCGCGCTGAAGCGCTGCGTGGATCGCGACGATCTGCGCTGGCTCCAGGCCCGTTGTCACGTCCCACGCCTTGATCCAGTGGAGGCGCAGACCTCGTACGCGGCCGGCCCGCGCGTTCGCCCAGGCGGCTCTCGGGATACGCAGGTCGGGGTCGAACCTCTCGGCGTACGGCAGGTAGCGCTCTTCGCAGATGCCGTACCGCTCGTACCCTCGCCACAGGTCATGAAAGAAGCCACCGTCCTCGCGGCTGCCGTCTGCCCGGTTGGCAGCAGCGTTCAGGAACTCCTCACTGAGCCGGACCCCTTTGCCGGTCCGCCGGGCCACCGCGTGCTCGATGGCGGCGGTGATGGCGAACACCGAGCACGTGCCCCGTGCGCCCTGGCTCTTGAGCGGTAGCCTCCACCGCTCCCAATCGGGGCGCAGGTCAACGGCACGGACGCAGGCGACGGTCGGAGTCGACGTCGGCGTTGGCATGAAGAGCATCCCCCTGGACGCTAGAGCGGAGCATGTTACCCGGTGCGCTCGCAGCCGTCCGTACAGACGGCTTGTTCGACGACGCCGTCCCCTCTGGAGCGTCGCTGCGCGCGGCCGCATCTGGGAGCGATTGTGACTACCGCTGATACTGCTGAGATCCGCCGCTCCGTATCGGGCAGGGCTCCGGAACCGTTTCGATCCCTGCCGCCGCCCATCCTTGTCGTCGGCATGCATCGCTCGGGCACGAGCCTGGCTGCCGCTATGCTCGCCTCGCTCGGGGTCTACGTGGACCCGCGCATGCCGCCGCCGCGCGAGGGCGAGGTGCTGATGCCTCCCACACCCGAGCAGCGTACCGCCGGCTACGGCGAGGCCGAGGCATTCCGGCTGCTGAACGAGCACGTCATGCGGCTTGCGGGTGCGCGCTGGCACCATCCGGAGCCGTTTCTGCTGCGCCGGGACCGCCCCATGTTCAGCGCCGTCGCGGTCGGTTTCCTTCGGCTGGCAGCCCGCGGCAGCCTGCGACGAGACTTCCTCACTCACGCTCCGCCGGACTGCATGGGCGCGTGGGGGTGGAAGGACCCGCGCACGAGCCTCACGTGGCCGCTCTGGCGCAGGGTATTCCCGGACGCTTGCGTGCTCCACGTGTGCAGGGACACCGCGGCGGTCGCCCGCAGCGTGCTCCGGCGCGAGCAGATCCGGGCGATCTCTCCCCCTCCGCTGCCCACCGCGGGCGCGAGGGCCGCGGAGCTCCTTCGCGATCCCGAAGCTGCGCTCCGGCACGTCGCGCGGAGGATCTCCGCGCTGGTGGTGCGGACCTCGCCTGCACCTTCCCTGGACACCGAACGCTGCGCCCACCTCCAGCGGCTGCACGTCGAGCAGGCATCCGCCGCCCGCGACGTGGTTCCCCACTACATGGAGGTCGCCTACGAGGACATCCTGTGTCGCCCGGAAGACGCGGCTCGGCGATTGGCGCGCTTCGCAGGGCTGGAACCGGAGTCGTGGAGGGTGGCACAGGCCGTCGCGCTGGTTCAGGACGGCGCTCCCTCGGCGGCACAGCGCCACCGCCCAGCAGCGGGCAGCGCCTGACGCGCCGAGCGGCTCACCCGACCCCGTGACGCTCCTGCAGGAGGTCACAGAGGCCGTCCACGACCTCGTCAACGATGGCGCCATCGGTGTCTTGCGCCATCACGCGAACGAGCGGCTCCGTACCGGACGCGCGAACGGAGAGCCACTCCGGCTTGCTGACCCGCGCTCGCGCGTTCTCGATGGCCTCCACGATCTCGGGGTCGTCGCGCCACCGGTCACGCGAGCGCACACGGACGTTCCGGAGCCTTTGCGGCACGGTGGCCATCACACTAGCCAGCTTTGAAAGAGGTTGCCCGGACGACTTCATTTCCGCAAGCACGCGCAGACCCGTGACCATGCCGTCGCCGGTCGGCGTCAGTGCCGGGAACAGCAAGTGGCCCGACTGCTCGCCACCCAGTGCCGCGCCTGTACGGACCATCTCCGCGTGGACGTAGCGGTCACCCACATCGGTACGGTCCAGCAGGATTCCGTGCCGCTCCAGGGCCAGATCGAGACCGGCATTGCTCATGATCGTGGCGACGACGCGATCGCCCGGGAGTTCTCCGCGCTTGCGCATCGCGATCGCGCAGATGGCCATGGCGTGATCGCCGTCGACGACGCGACCCTCCTCGTCGCACAGGATGACCCGGTCGCCGTCGCCGTCGAAGGCCAGGCCGGCGTCGGCGCCGACCCGGATCACCTCCTGGCAGAGCGACCCCGGATGTGTCGAGCCGCACCCGTCGTTGATGTTCACCCCGTTCGGGTCCG
>Ga0272446_1003932_pt1 | contig 18104 bp, 10 predicted proteins | sample YNPCB0061_FD_194587 | JGI IMG/M metagenome (GOLD analysis project Ga0272446, IMG submission 194587) | Hot spring microbial mat communities from Yellowstone National Park, WY, United States - YNP-CB-006-1 | ecosystem: Environmental > Aquatic > Thermal springs > Hot (42-90C) > Sediment | place... | reverse complement strand
CAGCTTCCAGGGCTCGCGGTATTGAAGCTTCAGATACTTGCGCGCCTCGACTTGCTTGACGGTTTTGGCCTGATCGTCCCAGTCCAGCGTGGTATTAAAGCGCATCGCAAGGTTGGACAGGATGCAGGTGATGGAAGTCCGCACCAGGGTCTCGATGTCGGAAATGGGGCGCTGCCGGGTCTTGATGCACTCCAGGAAATTCTTCCAGTGCTCGGCGTTCATGGAAGCTTTCCAGCCGTCGGTTTCCTTGTTCCGGACCCGGTCCTCGAAGGCTTGCAGGTCCGACTTGCCCGCCGGCAGGACTTTGCATACGCCGCGGTTCACCACCAGCGCGCCCTTGGTCCCCAAGAACGCGGTCCCATAGCCCTCATCGAACATTTGCGAGGGCGCCGCCGTGCGGCTCTCGTAAGTGCTAAGGAATTTGGGGTACTGATAGCTGGCGATCATGGTGTCCGGCGTCTCGGTGTTGTCGGTCACGTAGTAGCGGGAACCCAACGCCGTAACGCGCACCGGCATGACTTCATCCATCGCGTACTGGATGATGTCCTGAAGGTGGACGTTCCAGTCGGTCATGGCGCCGCCGGCATAATCCCAAAAATAGCGGAAAGTGGACCATCGCCCCGGCACGATGCCCCAGCGGTTGAGATTGAATTCGCGATACGGGGCGGGTCCGAGCCAGAGGTCCCAGTCCAGCCCTGCCGGGGGCTTGTCGTCCGGCGGGCTGCCCCAGTCGTTCTTAGTGAGACTGGCCTGCCAGGTCTTGCAGAAGGTGATGGGTCCCAAATCGCCGCTCTTGACCACCTGCACGGCTTTCTTGAAGAAGTAGCCGGAACGCTGCATGGTGCCGCCCTGCACCACGCGCTGGTACTTGCGGGCAGCCTCCACCATCTTGAGGCCCTCTTCCACGTACACGCAGGCCGGTTTCTCGACGTAGACATCCTTGCCGGCTTTGCACGCCTCCACCATCATGTAGGCGTGCCAGTGGTCCGGGGTGGAGATGCACACGGCGTCGATGGACTTGTCGGCGATGATTTCCCGGAAATCCTTGACCGCGCGGGCGTCATGGCCCATTTTGCGCGCCGCCGCTTGCGCGCGCTCCAGATTAGGTTGATACACGTCGCAGACCGCCACCACCTGAAAACCGTTCCGGATGGAATGGCCCAGGTTTCCGGTGCCCATGGCGCCCATGCCAATGTGGCCGATGGTGACGCGGTCGTTGGCGCCGCGCACTTTGCCGGTAAATAGGGAGGTGGTGAACGCCGCCGCGCCGGCTCGCTTCAAAAAATCCCTGCGGGGATTAGGATTCATGATGGCTTCCTTTCAGACTATTTTGTAGCAGATTCCCACCCCGGGCCGCCCACTTCTTATGATGGAGAAATGCAAGCGCTGGTCAAACGTCACGCGGCTCCCGGATTGTGGTTGGAGGACATTCCGGAACCGGAAATCGGAATTAACGATGTTCTTATCAAAGTCCTCAAGACCGCCATCTGCGGCACGGACCTTCATATTTACAAGTGGGACGCCTGGGCGCAGCGCACCATTCCGGTGCCCATGGCCGTGGGCCACGAGTTTGTCGGGCAGATCCTGAAGGTGGGCTCCAATGTCGCCGACTTCTTCCCGGGGGACATTGTGGGCGGCGAAGGCCATGTGGTGTGCGGGCGCTGCCGCAACTGCCTTGCCGGGCGGCGTCATCTTTGCGCCAAGACGTACGGGGTCGGCGTGAACCGCCCAGGTTGCTTCGCCGAATACATCTCGCTTCCCATGACCAATATCTGGAAGCACTCCAACTCGATCGACCTGGAGACGGCGGCCATTTTCGACCCCTTCGGCAACGCCGTCCACAGCGCGCTTTCCTTCGACGTTCTGGGAGAAGACGTGTTGATCACCGGCGCCGGTCCCATCGGCATCATGGCTGCGGCGGTCGTGCGGCACGCCGGTGCGCGATATGTGGTGATCACCGACGTCAACCCTTACCGGTTGGAGCTGGCCAAGAAAGTGGGCGTCACCCTGGCCGTGGACGCACGCGAAACGGCGCTGAAAGACGTGCAGAAGAAACTGGGAATGAAGGAGGGTTTTGACGTCGGCTTGGAGATGTCAGGCAATCCTGCCGCCTTCCGCGACATGCTGGCCAACATGTGCCACGGGGGCAAGATCGCCTTGCTTGGCATCCCCAACGGCGAGGTCTCCATCGACTGGAACACGGTAATTTTTAATATGCTCACCATCAAGGGCATTTACGGCCGGGAGATGTACGAAACCTGGTACAAGATGACCGTTATGTTGCAGGGCGGGCTGGACGTGCGCCCGGTGATCACTCACCGGTTCCATTACACCGAGTTCCAGAAAGCCTTCGAGGTGATGCTGGAAGGCAACGCTGGAAAGGTGATCTTGGAGTGGGCCGAGCCGGAGGCTTGAACGGTATGTGGCTGCGGATAGCGGCTTTGCTCGCCTGGGCTGGAACTCTGTTCGGCCAGCCGGTGGCCAAGCTGTACACGGTGTCGGTTCTGGCGGGAGCTCCTCACACCTATCCGGACGGCGTCCCGGCGATGGGCGCGCTGTTTGAGTCCGTCTCCGGTGTATGGGCGTCGGGATCGGGGGAAATTCTAATCACCGACGCAGACAATCACTGCGTTCGCAGAATTCTGGCGGACGGGACCATCCGCACGGTGGCCGGCGTGTGCGGCAAGAGTGGATATTCGGGCTCCGGCAAGCCGGCTCTGGAATCCCTTCTCAACCGGCCTGCCGTCGCCGTCGAGGACCGCCAGGGAAATATCTACATAGCCGACACCGGAAACTCCCGCATCCGCAAGGTGACGCCTGAGGGGGTGATGACGGATTATGCCGGAACAGGCGACTTTGGACTCTCCGGCGATGAAGGACCGGCGGCGAATGCGCGCTTGGGCAATCCAGTCTCGCTGTGGCTGGATGCGGCAGGCAATCTGTACTTCGCCGACCCCGCGTTCAACGTCGTCCGCAAGGTCTGGGCCAATGGGCGGATCAGCCGTGTGGCGGGCAACGGCGTTCCAGGGGTGGCGGACACGGAAACCTATGGTCCGGAAGCGCGCATAAACCTGCCATACGGCATCACCGGTGACGCCGAGGGCAACGTCTACTTTTGCGAACGCGGCAACCACGCCATCCGCAAAGTGGCCCCCGACGGAACCATGCGGCTGGTGGCCGGCTTGCGCAAGCCGGGCTTCGGCGGCGACGGCGGCAAAGCCACCGACGGGCTGCTGAACAGTCCCACCGGAGTGGCCCTGGACCGCCAAGGGAACCTGTATATTTCCGACACCGGCAACCACGTCATCCGCAAGGTGAGTCCCGCAGGGGTCATCACCACCGTGGCCGGCGTCCGGCCCGGAAACACCCCAAATTTCGGCACATTCGGCGATGGTGGGCCGGCGCTGGCGGCGGCGCTGAACCAGCCGCTGTTAATCACCCTGGACCGCAATGGTGATCTGCTCATAGCCGACAGCGGCAACCGCCGCGTGCGGTTGCTCGTCCTCAGTTCTCCGGCGCCCACCCTTCGCACCGTGGCGGGCCGCTGGCAAGACATCGGGGACGGCGGTCCCGCCAGAGCCGCGGGTCTGTACCGCCCGCATGGCGTAGCGGTGGATAAAGCCGGTAATGTCTTCATCGCCGACACGGGCAATAACCGCATCCGCAAGGTTTCCCCGGAAGGCATGATCACCACGGTGGCGGGTGACGGCGAGGCCGGGTTCCGCGGCGACGGTCAGAACGCGGCGCGGGCCATGCTCAGCGCCCCCTGGGATCTGGTTTTCGACGCAGCCGGCCATCTGCTGTTTTCCGACCGCGATAACTTCCGCGTCCGCCGCATTTCTCCGGAGGGCGTGATCCAAACCGTGGCGGGAAGCGGAGAGCCGAGCGACACCCCGGGCGCGTTGAACATCCGGGAGGCGGCTCTGTGGCTGCCCCTCAGCCTTGCGGTGGACCCCAAGGGCTACGCCTATGTGTCCACCAACGGGCGAGTCCGGCAATTGGACTTTACTTTCGGGCATATCCGCGATTTCGCCGGGCGCCCGTTCGCGCCTTTCTTGTTCGGGGGCGACTCCGGTCCTGCCGTCGAGGCGCTTATTGGATACGCCACCGGGATTGCCGCCGATTCGCTTGGCAGCATCTGGATCTCCGACGGCCCGAATCAGGTGGTGCGGGAAGTGGACCGTGATAACCGGATCCACTCCCGAGTGGGCTTCCCGCTCAGAAGCGGCTATTCCGGAGACGGCGGGTTTGCCGGCGCGGCGCGTCTGAACTATCCAGCCGCGCTGGCTTTCGACCAGCCCGGCAACCTGTACATCGTGGATTCAGGCAACCACCGTATCCGCCGCTTGAACACGGCGGGCATCATGGAGACGATCGCCGGCGGCGGAAAAGGCTTTCAAGAGGGCGCCTTCGCCACCGCCGTCGAGTTCGATGACTTGGGCGGCATGACGGTGGCTGGGGACGGAAGCATTTATTTGGTCGAAAAGGCCCGCCACCGGGTCTTGAAACTGACTCCGGTTTTTCCGGCTACCCTCCGCATCACCACCGGCGATTTGCAGGAAGGTCCGGCAGGCAGGCAACTTCCCGGCCCTCTGAGCGTTACGGTGACGGACGCCTCCGGCCGGGTGCTGGTCCCCGGCGTCGGCGTGAAGTTCTCGACGGTGTACGGCGCCGCGGCGCTCAGCGCGGCTGAAGTGGTGACCGACGCCAATGGCGCGGCTTCGGTCACCGTGACGTTGGGGAACCAGACCGGTCCCGTCACGGTGCGCGCCGAGGCGGATGGTCTGGCGCCGGTGACGTTTCGCCTCACCGCCACGGCGCCGCTTGCGGCGGCGCCTCCGGCGGTCACGCAATATTCCGCTACACGCGTGGCGGGCGCGCCCAGGCGGCGCGATGGCGAGCCGCAAACGGCGCTATTCGATCACCCGGAAGGAGTTGCGCTGGACGCTGCCGGCAATCTTTACGTCGCCGACACCCGGAACCACCAGATCCGCAAGATCAGCCCGGACGGAATGGTCTCGACCGTAGCGGGGACCGGCGCCCCCGGCTACTCCGGCGATGGCGGACCAGCCACGGCGGCCGAACTCAACGGTCCCCGGTCGCCCGGGGTGGCGGAAGACGGCAGCGTCTATTTCGTGGACGCTTGGAACCATGTAGTGCGCCGCATCAGCCCCGAAGGCGTCATCACTACGGTGTTTGGCAACGGGCAGCGGGGGTATTCCGGCGATGGGCGCACAGGCCCCGAGGCGCAGTTGAATTCGCCCACAGCGCTCGCCCTCGCCCCCTCCGGTTTGCTGGTGGCTGACGCGGGCAACTTCCGCGTGCGGCGTTTAGGAACCGACGGCCTCGTCCGGACCGTGGCGGGAACCGGCGTGGCGGGCTTCAGCGGGGATTTTGGCTCCCCCGTATTGGCCCGCATCTCGGCGGTGTCCAGCCTGGCGGTGGACCCGGCGGGCAATGTCTTTCTGGCGGACACCGGAAACCACCGCATCCGGCGCTTGCGCACGCCCGGTTCGCTGATCGACACTTACGCCGGCAACGGCAAGCCGGGGTTTGGACCGGAAGGCGCCAAGGCGGCAGAGGCGGCCCTCGGCAGTCCTGGCGGTCTGGCCGTTGGGGCCGATGGAAGCCTGTATGCCGCCACGGAGGGCCGCATCGCGCGCGTCCGCAATACGGGCGAGCTGGAAACCTATACAGAAGCCGCTTCTCCAGGGCTTCTTTCGGCGGGACCGGACGGCGCTCTGTATTTCACTTCCGGCAACAAGGTGTGGAAAATCGACGCCGCCACGCGGTCGGCCGTCTGGCTGGCCGGCGCCGAGCACGTCGGGGGCGACGGTGGTCCCGCCGCCGAGGCGATTTTCGATTCACCGAACGCCGTGCTCGCCACCGCCGGCGGGATTCTGGTGGCCGATCCCGCCGCGGGAAACATCCGCCGCATCGCGCCCGATGGAAACATCGCTACGTTGCTGGACGCCTCGAGCGGCATCCGGACGCCGGCCGGCATGGCGGCCGACGCCGAAGGGAACCTTTATGTCTCGGATCAGAAGTCCGGCGCGGTCTTTAGGTTGACACCCGGCGGGGAGCTTACAACCATTGCGCCGGAGGGGTCCTTCACCTCGCCGGCTGGTTTGGCCAGCGATGCGGCCGGCAACCTCTATGTCGCCGACATGGGCGGGCACGTCATCCAAAAGGTGGGCCGCGACGGGACGATCTCGACCGTCGCCGGAACTGGCAAAGCTGGTTACAACGGCGACGGGCGCCCCGGACCTTTGGCCCAAATCGACCGGCCCTACGGACTGGCGCTGGACGCGGCGGGCAATCTCTATTTCACCGAGGCGGGCGGGCACCGGGTGCGGAGGCTTGCTCCGTCCGGGGTGATCTATACCGTCGCGGGCGCCGGCAAGCCCGGCTTCAGCGGCGATGGAGGTCCGGCGGCTGCGGCTCAGTTGGATAGCCCCTCGGGCATCGCTGTCGACGCCGAAGGAAATCTCTATGTCGCCGATTCCGGCAATCTGCGCCTGCGCAAGATCTCGCCTTCCGGGGGAATCGCCTCCGTCGAAGGGATGACCTTGCCGCAGGCAGCTACGCTTTTCAGCTTGGACGGCGGCGGCCGGATCTATATCGCCGACCCCACTGCCGGATCCGTCCGCGCCTTGGCGCCCCTCACTCGATGACCTTCACCTTCTTGACCCATTCGATGAGCAGATCCCGCTGAAGCGGTCCGGTGATGGGGAATTCCAGCCCCGAAGTGTTCAGTTCCCGCGGGCTGGACTGATTCGCCGCGGCAAACTCATTCGTGGCGAGCGTGTACTCCTTTTGAGGATCAATCTGCTTGCCTTGCGTAACCGTGGGCGGGAGCCGGGAGCCGCGGAACTTTCCCATGACCACCACGTTGTCGAAGGGAAAGATGTTCCAGATGTGCCGCACCAGGATGGTTCCCTGCGGCAGGATGTCCCGGATTCCGCCATAGCCCATGAACGCCAGATCGGCGCCCATCTGCTCGCACAGCGCGCGCTCGATCATGCGTTTAAGGTCGGCTTTCTGAAGGGTGCGTTTGGCCTCGCCGATGGGCACGTCCATCATGGCGGTGACTTTCCCTTCCCACTCCGCCACCAGCTTCGCCACGACAGGATCGGCCGGAAAGGTGCGCGAATCGACCGGAATTCGCTTCCAGGAGGCGGAAACCACGCGTTTTCGCGCCGGATCCACCTGCAAATCCAGCCGCCCCAGTTCGACGCCGTTCGCCTGCACCCGCGCCTGCCACTGCTGCCCGAAATGCGCCAGTTCCTTTAATCCGGCGTGGATGTGCCCGCCGATCAGCACCTGGACCTCTTGCAGGTTGAGGCGGACGTCCTCTTCGTCCTCCGGACTCAAATGCCCCAGCAGAATCACTACATCCGACTTAGCCCGCACTTCCGGCAGGTACCGCTTGACCGCCTCCGATACCGGAGTGGCGCGGATGTTGCCGAGCACGGAAGGGATTTGCAGCCGGTAGAGTTCGGTAGTCATGGCGCCTACCACGGCTACCCGCAAGCCGCCCGCCGTCAGGATGGTGTATGGTTTGACCAGAAACAGCTTCCCGTCGCCGTCCACGATATTTGCCGAAACGATCGGGTAACGGGCGATTCTGAGGTAATCCCGCACAAACGAATGTCCATAGTCGAATTCGTGGTTGCCCAAGGTGGCGGCGTCGAAGCCCAGGTAGTTGGCGATTTCGAACACCGGAATTCCTTTGTAGAGGCTCGATACGGGGGTGCCTTGCACCAAATCTCCGCAATTCAGCACGATGCAGTGGGCGCAGCCTTCCTTTTCTTTCCGGATTGCCGTAGCCAAGTGGGCGAAACCGCTGCGCCCGTCGGCCATAGGCGTCAAGCGGGCGTGCAAGTCGTTGGTATGAATAATAGTTAAAGGTTTGAGATGGTCGGCGGCGCAGAGAACGCCCGACAGAATCAGGGCGACAAGGAACCGGCGGGTCACTTACCGATCATACCCGAGCGCTTCAGGCGCTTGCCAGGACGGTGCAGAAACCCGGGATCCGGCGGCGCGTCTGCCGGTAACCCTTAGGTGCGGTCGAAGTAGCCTTGCGCCAGATCCGGTTTGGCTTCGAGCGCCTCGCGCCAGTAGAAGCGGGCCTCATCCTGGCGTCCGAGGGCTTTCAGGGCATGCCCCAGGTTCAGCAGCGCCTCGGCGAAATTGGGCCGCTCGCTGAGCGCTTCCCGGTAGAGGCGCACGGCGTCCTCGAACTGGCCCGATTTCTGGAGTAGGAGTCCGGTGTTATAGAAAAGCTCCGGCGACCTTTCGCCCATGTCGATCAGCTTGGCTTGCAGCTCCAGCGCCGCCTTTTGATCCCCGGCTTCGATGGCCAGAGAGGCGAGACCTCGCATAGCATCGAGCGAATCCGGCTGGCGCCGCAAAATCTCCTGGAAAGTATCCCGGGCGCGGTCGTGGTCGCCGCCGCGCCAGTACGCGATGGCCAGGTTGAACCGGGCTTCGGGCCACTCGTCCCGGAGCTTGAGGCACTGTTGGAAGGCGTCCGCGGCGCCCAGGTGCAAGCCCTTCTCCAAGCGCAGAAAGCCGAGCCGGAACCAAGCATCGGGCCAGTCCGGCCTTTGCTCGACCAGCCGCGCGTAGTACTTTTCGGCCTCGCCGGCCGCCCCCAGCCGCTCCAGGACTCCGGCCAGATTGAACCACACCTCGGCATGCTCCGGAGCGTATTGCAGCGCGCGTTCGTACGCTTCCCGCGCCGATTTCCAATCGCCCAGTTCCTGGCGCACGATCCCGAGATTCACGTAGGCTTGATGGGCGTCCGGGCGCACTCGCACGGCCTCCGAGTAGGCTTGCGCCGCTTGTTCTAGCTTGCCCAGCTTCTGGTAGGCTACGCCGAGGTTGTACCAGCGCTCGAAATGGTCCGGCGTGGCTTCGACGAGTTTGGCGCAGTACCGGGCGGCTGCGTCGTACTCCCCCGAAGAAAAGGCGCAGGTGGCAAGCCCCTCAAGCGCCGTCTGTGAAAACGGCCGGACCGCGAGGAGCCGTTCGGCGTACTGGCGGACTTGGTCATGGTTCTTCGTCGCCAGACCGATGGTAACCAGGTTGGCGAGGGAATCTTCGGAATTGGGGTTGCGCTCGAGAATTCGTTCATAAAGCGCAGTGGCCTCGGGATACCGCCCAAGCAACTGCATGGCCACAGCCAAACCGAACATAGCGGTTTCGTCTTCCGGCTTGCGCGCCAAGTATCGTTCGAACTCACCCAGCGCGGCTTCCGGCTGCCGCTGGTGCAGTAGACATACGCCCAAGCCGAGGCGGGCATCTTCTTTGTCCGGGGTGGCGGTCAACGCCTTGCGAAAGTGCAGCGCCGCTTCGTCCCAGCGCCCCAGCTTTTCCAAGCAGACCGCCAAGTTGAAGGGGGCCGTCGGGTGCTGCGGCTGGAGTTCCAGCAGCCGTTGGTAGCTCTTGGCGGCTTCCTCAAACAGCTCCAGCTCGAACTGCAAGAATCCGCGCGCCGAATGGATTTCCGGGGAGCTCTCGCCTCGCTCCACGGCGGCGTTCAACTCCCGCAACGCCTCTTTCGGCTTCCCTTCCAGGTGCAGCGAAACCGCCCGCGCCAGAGCCGAAGCGTTCCCCGGCGCGCCTGGTTGGTGCGAACTAAAGCCAGAGGCGCCGTTCGTCTTGCGTGAGGCCATCGGCTTCAGTCTCCCTTCCTCGATGGAATACTTAACGGCGCCAGGTACGCGCACAACTTACCGAGAGTGTCGTACTGGTGCGTCACAGTAACCCATCGGAGGAGAGACTGTTCACCTTTAGGGCTGAAGAAACCCACTCCGCCGCGCCGCAACCGGTCTTCGTTCCACGTGTCAACCACCAAGCCCTGGACCGAAACCGTGAAGGAGGATCCCCGCACCGTGGTTTTTACCCGGTACAGCGTGTCGTTGGCCACCGTCAGAGGAATCGACACGCGGGTATGGGGACCTTCCTTGCCGTCCACCACCGCATAACGAACCAAAGAGATGGCCGGCAAGGGACCGGGGCGCGTCACTAAGATCTTGACTGCCTGGTAGTTGCGGATATCCTGCGCCCGAACCACCCAGTTCAGCGCTTTCTTTTCCACCCGCCCCAAAAATTCGAAATCGTAATCCGCCATCCCCAGCGACGGGGTGAATAAGGCCAGCGATCCGGTACGGGCAAAGCCGGCATTGTCATAGGACCAACTTTGCGCCCAGTTCTTGCCACCCTCCCAGGCGGAGAGCCCGGACCGGAAATCGTCGAACAGCTCGACGCCGGCCCGTTCGGCAATGCCCTGTCTCACCGATTCCCATCGCGCCTTGACGAATTGCCCCACCGGGAGGTACGCGGAAGTGATCTGCACACGGCCGTCCTCGCCCCGCTGTGGGCGGTCGCCTGCCGCATACCAAATCAGTCCGAACACCAGCGGTACGGCAGCGGCAGCCCAGCGCATCTCGAGCGGTGCGCTTCTCCAGAACCGGGCCAGTGCGGGCAAGGCGCCCCAGCCAGCGCGCGCTGGAACTTCCGGACCCTCCCCTGCCACGCAAGCCGGGGGCGCCACTGCGCCCCTGAAAGCAGGCGGCGCTGGTGGGCAGAGATCCCATTCCAAGCGGGTTGGGATGGTTTGACAGGGTGCGGCGCGGTCTTCAGGCTCGAGCGTGCACCGCAGCCGGACCATCTCATCGCAACCAGCGGGCGCCCCGCCCCACATCGTTTGGTCCACGGGAGGAACCAGCGGCTGAGCCGCCGAAAGCGGCAGCGCAGTGGCTTCGACCACCCTCGCGGTGGGCTCTGGGGCTGCCGGGGCGGGATCGGCCAGCCTCAGGGCGGCCTGTGGGCCCTCGGCGAGCTCGGGAGGTACGCCCGCGAAGGAGACCCCGCTTGCTGGGGGCAACTGGGTCGGGGTAAGCAGCGGCAGCGATTCCGGGAAAGCCTTCGCTCGAGCAATTCCGCCCCACGCGGCAACCGCCAAGCCCAGCGCCGCCGGCGCCGCTGTCGCCAAACTGCCCGAGGGCAGCGAAGCCGCACTGGGTAAACAGCACTCCGTCGGGGCGGCAGTCTGCGGCGCAACGTGGAGCAATAAGGCGGCCGCCGGCCTATCCGCCGCGACGGGTGTTTCGAAAGCGCAGAATCCGTCCGCCACGCTCAGCGCTGCATTCCCAGCCGAAACTGCACTCAGGAACGGAAAAACCGCTTGAAAAGTGGAGCATTCCGGATGCGGATCCATCGCATGGAGTTCGCCCGAGCCGATCCGTCCCTCGAGCTTGTACGAGACCGGACCGGCGGTGATTTCCCTCACCCAGTCAAGCGATTCGGGGATTTCCGCAAATGCTCCTAACCCTGTCGGCCTGAGCCGCTCGCTCAAATTCGGAATGACCGGCTCTGACAGGGGCGCCTGCAAGATTTGCAGGTCCCCGCGCCACGCCATGGCACTCGCGGCGTACTCTGCCGAGGCTGGCGCCACCACGCCTGCGGTTCCTAACCGCGTCGGCTCCAGGCAGGACCGCCCCTCCGGCAACAGGCACTCGACTGGCCGCTGGACGAAACCCGTTGCCGCCGGTTCCTTGCGGGCCGCGGACTTCGGCGTGGGCATCGCCAGTTCGCACAAGGGCGGCTCTTTCAGCGCCGCGGCGGGCCCGATCGAGCAGGCAGGCCAAGCTGGAAATGCGCAGAGAGAAGGCGCTATCGGCTCCTGGGGCTCGGGGTTCACGCCGCTCGGGCGCGCGGGCGCCAAAACGCCGGATGCCGCCGCGGCTCTGGGCCGGTGAAGCTGCGACGGCCTCCGGGGTTTGGCCGCGACCTCGGTGTCCTCCAGCCGCGGCAACTGAATCGATTCCTTATACGGCAGCGGCGCCACCTGCCCGGCGACACGGCTAGATCCCGGCTGTTCCCATGGGCCGTTCCAAACAAAGGACGCCATCGGCGCGGTCACTTCCTGAGGCAACTGGGAGGCCCGTGTAACCTCCAAGGCCTCCTGCGCGAAGCGCCGTTGCGCTTCCACCAGCCGCGCCAAAGCCAGCCGTTCCTGCTCGGCCAAGTACAAGAGGCGGTGCTCGCTTGAGCAGAACTCTCCGTCGGAGAGTTTTCTCAGCATCGGAATCCGCCGCTGGCAATATCGACACCGCATTGGTACCGCTGTGGCCTCGGTTCTATACTAAATGCGCTCCGGTACCAGACACTACGGGGGAAACGCCTTATTCTGAGCGGGGGAACACGCGGAGAATCGGCTCTAAGGTGAAAGGAAAACGGGGAACCGCGCCTTCTCTACAGCGGTTCAGGCCAGGTCAAGGAGGATTTGGCCAGCGAGCGCGCAAGCATTTGTTCGGCTTCGGCTTCTTTGATGCCGCGCGAAATCGACACTTCGGTGACGAGCAGATGCCGCGCCCGCTCGAGCATCCTTTTCTCCCGAAAAGACAATGGCTTACGAGTCTGCTGGAGCACCAGGCATTTCAACACTTCGGCGACCTCCAGCAGGCTGCCGTGCTGCATTTTCTCCGAGTTCTCCTTGAACCGGTCTTTCCAGTCCGAACTCTTGTGGCAGGCTCCTGAAGCCAGATACTCGAGAACGCGGGTAATTTCGCCGTTTTTGGTGACCCGCCGCAACCCCACGTGCGTCACGTGGGAGAACGGCACCATCACCGTCATGCTGTTATAACTGAGGCGGAGCAAATAGAATTTTTCGAATTGCGAACCAAAAGAGCGGGAACTGATGTTTTCTACCGTGCCGACCCCGTGGTTTGGATAGACAACTTTCTCGCCGATTTGGAAGGTCATGCCGGGACCCTTTATACACTCGCGTGAAGTTGTTACTAAAACGCGGCAGCGCTCGAAACAGAATAGTAAGATACAGTACGGGCGGTTGTCAATAGTAAAATGCTCTGAAACCCCATGAAAACGGCATTTTCTACAATCTGAAGCAGTGTCTTCCAGATTCGGAATTTTCCCGTTTTTCGGAGTGCCGCCGCCCGCCGAGAAGCGCTTGCCACCAGGGCTTGGTGTACAGGAATATTCCCTCCCGGCGCTCGATAAACAAGAGGTCTGGAGCGCAAACTAGGATATCAGTTCCTGGCCGCCGGTGGCAGGCTGTTAGACTGAATTTGAATGGTTCCCGGGGCGCGCCCATCGAGCATTCTGGTTTCGGCTGGGGAGCCGTCCGGCGATCGCTACGCCGCCGGCTTGGTGCTTGCGCTTAAAAAACGCTGGCCGGAAGCTTCCTTTTTTGGCTGCGCGGGACCGGAACTGCGCCGCGCGGGCGTCGATTCGGTGGTGGACGCCGCCTCGCTGGCGGTGGTTGGTTTAGCTGAGGTCGTCACCCATATTCCACGGATCTGGAGGGAGTTCCGCAAACTCGAGCGCGCCGCCGCCCAACGCCGCCCTGATCTGGCCATTCTCACCGACAGCCCGGACTTCCACCTGCGCCTTGCGGCCCGCCTGAGGGCGCACAACATTCCGATCTTATATCTGGTGGCGCCACAGGTCTGGGCGTGGCGAAAAGGGCGGATCCGCACGATACGGCGCAACGTAAACCGCTTGGCGTGCATCTTCCCATTTGAGGAAGAATTCTTTCGGAATCAAGGGGTTCCGGCGGATTACATAGGCCACCCCCTAGCTTGGTTGTTGCGCGCCGGGGGCGGGCAGGAGGGTTTTCTCAGCAGGCATGGGCTCTCTTCAAATAAGCCGGTGGTCGCCTTGCTGCCTGGCAGCCGCCCCGGCGAGGTCGGGCGGCACCTTCCGGTCTTGGGGGAAGCCGTCCGGCAAATGGCCTCCAAACTGGACGCCACCTTTATCATGGGACTTCCACCGGGTCTGGTAGAGCGCATGGGAGAAGCGGCTTTTTCGGCCCGGTTGGGACCGGCGCCCATCCAAGTGATGGAAGGAGAAACCTGGGATTTGCTGTCGGCCTCCACGCTGGCTTTGGCGGCCAGCGGTACGGTAACGGTCGAGTGCGCGATGCTCGGGGTTCCAATGGTAACCTTTTACCGGGTTTCGCCTGCCACATGGATTTTGGGACGCCCGCTGGTGAAGGTCCCCTTTTACACCATGGTGAATTTGGTGGCGGGCAGGAAGATCGTGCCGGAATTGGTTCAAAAAGATTGTACGGGCCAGAGGTTGTCCGAAGAGGGTTTGCGCTTGTTGACCAACTCCGGTGAGATAGAACGCATGAAGCAGGGTTTGGCGGAGGTCCGGCGCCGGCTGCACCCAGACGCCGATCCTTTCGAGCGCGCCGCTTCCATCGCCCAAGAGATTTTGACAAGGAACTGAAAGAAACATGGCACGGTTATTTTGGCTGCCTTTGCTGGCGCTGGCGGCATTGCAGACGTCGCCGGCGCAACAGCGGGCGTCGCGCATCGACGTCCAGCACTACTCTGTTGAAGCGGAAATCAACCCGAGGACTCAGTCCCTGGCGGCCAAAGCTCTGGTGAAGTTTACCGCCCTGGACGACCGGGTCTCCAACGTGTCCTTTGAGCTGGGCAACAGCTTGAACGTGGCGCGGGTCACCGACGCCGAGGGGCGCCAGATTCCCGCCTCGCGGAATGCTGAAAACTTCACCATCCGCCTGACGCTGCCCGAACCGCTCGCCAAAGGCGCCGAATCCAGCCTGCTGTTTGAATACGACGGCAGCCTGTCTGGGCAAGCCGAAGAGTCCCCGGTGTACGGCATCCGGTTTGCGGTCATTCAGCCGGATTTCGCCTACCTCCTCTATCCCGCCCGCTGGTTTCCGGTGAACGAGTACACGGCGGACCGTTATACGGCGGACTTCAAGATTACCGTCCCGGCAGGCATGAAAGTCTTAGCCGGCGCGGGTGTGGAAAAGACGACCGGCGAAGGCGCCGACAAAGTGACGTTTTCCATTTCCTTCTTGCAGCCGTCCTTCCCCGGAAGCATCGCCTTGGTGAAAGACGAGCCGGTGCGGGTCAGCTCGCAGGGCGTCTCAGCCGCCTTGTACTTCCGCGAATCGAAGGACATGGCCCAAGCCTATGGCGAAGAAACCGGGAAGACGCTGGCGTATTTCGCCAGCTTGTATGGCCTGCCCCCGTATTCGTCGCTAACGCTGGTGGAGACCGACAACAGCGCGCCGAACGGCTACGCCGGACCGGGAATCATTTTTCTGTCGCCGCGGGGGATCGGAAAGCAGCCCAATCTGCGCCTGATTGCCAATCAAGTGGCGCGCCAGTGGTGGAGCATCCTGGTTTCTCCCGCCACCCGTAACCATCTGTGGATTTCCAACGGCATGGCGCGGTATTCCGAGATCCTGTATCTGGAGCATCTGAACGGTCCGGCGGCGATGGAGAACGAAATTCGCGATACCTACGTCGAGGCGCTCACGGTGGACAATCCGCCGCTGATTCAGTCTTCCCGCCTGGAGGACTATTCGCCCGAGTTGCGGGCGCTGACCGCTTCCAAGGGCGCAGCGGTTCTTAACATGCTGCGCTACGTCATCGGCGACGGGAATTTTCAGAAAACGCTCAAGACTCTATGCGAGCAGTTCGCCTGGAAGGCGCTGAACACCGACGATTTTCGCAAAGCCGCCGAGGCCGCCTCCGGTCAGAACCTACAGTACTTTTTCCTCCAGTGGATCGAATCCAGCGGGGCGCCCGAATTCAAGATGGAATATACCGTTTTCCGCACGCAGAAAGGCTTCCGCGTGATGGGCAAGGTTTCGCAGGATCTGGACACCTTCCGCATGCCGGTGGATCTGAAGATCGAAACCGAGGGTAACCCCGAAGAGAAGCGCATCGAGGTGGTGGGCACATCGAGCGAATTTGTCGTCGAGACTTTCGGCAAACCCAAGCGCCTGGAGCTGGATCCCAACCGCCGCGTCTTACGATACAGCCCGCAAATGCGGGTGGCGGTGGCCATCCGCCGGGGCGAGCAGTTCGCCGAAGTGGGCGAGTTCGTGGAGGCTTTGAAAGAGTACCAGAAAGCGCTGGAGGTGAACCGCAATTCCTCGCTGGCGCATTACCGCGTGGCGGAGGTATTCTTTCTCCAGAACAATTACCAGTCGGCGGCGAACGAATTCCGGGAGGCGCTGAACGGCGATCTGGAGCCGCGCTGGACCGAGGTGTGGTCCCACATCAACCTGGGCAAGATCTTCGACATCACCGGGCAGCGCGAGCGCGCCATAAACGAATACAACCAGGCCATCCGCACCAAGGACAACACGCAGAACGCGCAGGAAGAGGCAGCGCGTTACTTGAAACAACCCTACGAGCGGCCGCGCCAGAATCTATAGCTGGCCATGGAGACACGGACCCTGCCGGTCAGGCGGGCGGTGTGGGGCTGCTGATAGGTTCCTTTTCCTGCCGCGCGGCCCACTCGCCGCCGGCCAGGACCAGCATGGCGCCGAAGAAACTCCACAGCAAAATCGTCACGCTGTTGATAAACGGCCCGTATTCCCGGCTGAGCTTCAGGCGCAACCACGGCCAGATCAACCACATGAGATACTTCAGCGCCTCGAGCAGCAGTCCCACCAGCACCGCCGCGGGGACCACACGGTTGATGTCCACCCTCCCGTTGGGCAGCAGCTTGTAGATCAGCAGCAGCATCAGAATGGTGATGGGAAGGGCCGCCATCTTGAACACCAGGGCGGTCATCCAAGCTGCGGCCGGCGTCTTGGCGCCCATCAGCGCCTCCATCTGGCTGCGGTTCACCGCGGTCAGCGTGATCGAGGCCAGCACCAGCGCCCCGCACAGAAACACCAGCCCCAAGCTGACCAGTTGATTCCGGAAGTAGCTGCGGTTGGCGGGCGCGCGGAATACCCGGTTGAGAGCCACCTCGAGCGGCTCGAAAATGCCGTTGGCCGTGAACAGCAACAGCAGCACGGAGATGACCTGGAATGGCCCGCGGGCGGCCACCGTAGCCTGCAAATTGCGGATAATGAATTTGCCCATTTCATCCGGAAAGGTTTCACTCAGCGCGAAGTAGATGGCCTGTTCGGCGCCTGGCCAGTGAAGCACGTAGCGGCACACCGAGACCATCACAATCAGAAACGGGAAGAAGGAAAGCAGCACGCTGGCCGCCACCGACAGCCCATAGACGTGGACCTCGGTTTCCATCCAATACCGGAAGGTAGGCTTCAACTCGCGGAGCAGTTGCACGCTATTCTCCATTGTGTCCCGCCGGCCTCGGCCGTGGTGGAGGCGTCAGGAGCGGAGGGATTGTGGTTTAATAAGGCGAATATCGCGTCGGCAGTCCGGCGGAAGGAGACCAACAATGACGGCGGAACGTGTTAAATCCATCTATCAGTTGAAAGTCACATTGCAAGGCATCCGGCCGCCCGTCTGGCGGCGCATCCAGGTGTGGGAAGATACGCGGCTTTCCCTGCTGCACCAAATTATCCAGCGGTTGTTCAACTGGATGGATTGCCACCTGCACCAATTCACGGTTGGCCGCACCCGTTTCGGCGTTCCGAGCGCCCAGGATGCATGGTTTGGCCGCAAAGTCATGGACGAGCGACTGACGCCAGTAAACCGCGTGCTCACCCGCCTGCGGGATTCGATCCTTTACGAGTACGACTTTGGAGACAGTTGGGTGCACAAACTGGAGTTAGAGGCCATTCTTGAACCCGAGGCCGGGGTTGCGTACCCCCACTGCCTCGCCGGGGCGCGCAATGGTCCCCCGGAGGATGTCGGCGGGGTATACGGATACGCCCGCTATCTTGAGGCGCTCGCAGACCAGAGCCACCCCGAGCACGAGGCGTTGCTCGAATGGTACGGCCCGTTCGATCCGGAACGGTTCTCGGTGGGGGCAATTAACGCCAGCCTCAATGCAGCTTTTCAGCCGCGCAGTGCGGATACAGCCAAACCCGCCGGCAGGCGAAGAAAGTCCGCTGCGCCGCCGGAGGAAAGCCCCGGCTCGGCGAGTTAAGATTTCCTCATGCGGCCCGTGTGGGTGCGCCCGGCTTGCACCGCAGCGGCGCTTTGCGCTCTTTGGGCTGGGGCCGCCCCGGCGGCGGCGACGGGTCAGCCCTGGCAGCGGGGAAGCTGGTGGTCTCCACCAACGGCCGGTACTTCCAACACGCCGGCGGCGCGCGTGAATTCTGGGTACTGGGTCTTGGCGCTCGACGACGCCTCGATGCGCTTCGGCAGACCCGGCGCATAGGA
>Ga0272446_1003931_pt1 | contig 18111 bp, 18 predicted proteins | sample YNPCB0061_FD_194587 | JGI IMG/M metagenome (GOLD analysis project Ga0272446, IMG submission 194587) | Hot spring microbial mat communities from Yellowstone National Park, WY, United States - YNP-CB-006-1 | ecosystem: Environmental > Aquatic > Thermal springs > Hot (42-90C) > Sediment | place... | reverse complement strand
CGAACTAACCCGACCAAAGGGATACGCTTTCTTCGCCGAGCGCAGCGAGGGGTGTGCTCTAGGATTCAAAAAGATAGCCTCTTAGCGCTTTTTGTTTGAAGATTATCTTTTTGAATCCGGTATTACTCGAGAAAACCACTCTAACGCCTTTCACGCAAAACCCATACAATGGGCGGCGGTATGAACCGAAACCTCGCATTTATTGTGGTGGCCGTGCTGGCTTTGCTGGGCCTTGGAGCCTACTTCTTCCTGGGGCAACGTTCTGGCAGTCAGGCCCAGGTGGGCAGCGGTACGCTTTGCACCAACCAGCCCCCCGCCGCGACTGGCCTCACCAACGAAGGCATTACCGCCCTTCGCATCGAAGACCTTAAGGAAGGCAGCGGCCCCCAGGCCATTACCTCCAACACCGTGCGGGTGCAGTACATCGGACGCCTGGTCGATGGCAAGCAGTTCGACACCTCCTGCCAGCCAGGCCGCTCCCCTTTCGAGTTCACCCTGGGTGCAGGGCAGGTGATTCCCGGCTGGGAGTCGGGCATCGTGGGCATGCGCGTCGGCGGCCAGCGCCGACTGATTATCCCGGCCAACCTGGCCTATGGCGAGCGCAGCCCCAGCCCCGATATTCCCCCCAACTCGGCCCTGATTTTCGACGTGGAGTTGCTGGAAATTAGGTAGTACCAGGACGCTGACCGTCCAGCAAGAGGCCTCCTCGAGCGCAAAAGCCATCTGCACACCGCTTTGGCCGCGACAGCTAGCTGTGCTGACCAGGAGCTTATAGAGGCTGCGGGTATACTTGAAGGAAGCTGGCACCCAGGGTGCAAACTTCCTGTGGGTGGCCTCGAGGCTTTTTGGAGTGAATAGATGCGGTTCGTGGTATTGAGTGGACAAAGCGGCGCAGGCCTGACCTCGGCCAGGATGGCCCTGGAAGACTTGGGCTATTTTTCGGTAGACAATATTCCACCTCCGCTATGGGCCGACCTGCTCAAAACCGTGGAAGCCCAGAACATCCACAAGGTGGTGGTGGTGGTCGACATCCGAGCCCGCAATCTGTTGAGCGAGGTGGAGCGGGTGCTCAGCGAGCTCAAGCCCTTTATCATCTTCCTGGAAGCCAAATCGGACATCCTGCTCAAGCGTTACAACCTATCGCGCCGCCTCCACCCGCTGGGCATGGGCAACCTGCTACGCGAGATTGAAGAAGAACGCCTGACCCTGGCCCCCCTGCGCGACCGCGCCGACCTGGTGATTGACACCTCCGAGCGCACCCCGCGCCAGCTCAAGGAGGCCCTCGAGGCAGCCCTGGGTGAAGAGGAAAGCTTCTTGCTGCGCATCTTTTCCTTCGGTTTTAAGTGGGGGCCGCCGCAGGATGCCGATCTGGTACTGGATGTGCGCTCACTGCCTAACCCCCACTACGACCCTGTGCTCAAAGCACGCCCCGGCACCGACCCCGAGGTCGCCACCTATGTGTTCGCCGAGAAAAAAAACGAACCCCTCTACCGCACCTTGCTTGCTACCATTGGGCTCTCGGCAGAAGGTGCTCGCCAGACCGGACGTGCTGCATACACAGTAGCCATCGGTTGTACCGGAGGCCAGCACCGCAGCGTAGCGGTGGCAGAGCGGCTGGCCCAGGAGCTCTCGAGCCGCTTTCGGGTGGAGCTCGAGCACCGCGACCTGGAAAAAGCCATGCAGGCTTGAGCGAGAAAAGCGAATATGATCTGGAACAAGGCCAAACGCCCCAACCTGCGGGCCATCGCCCAGAGCCTGCGAACCAACCCTGCCGACGACCGCTTCTTTAGCTCGTTGCGCTGGCTGTTGCCAGGAATGCGGGTCAAGCGGTATGCGTTTTTAGCCGCCCTGGGCATGCTGTGTATGTTCACCGGAGTGGTTCATCTCTCGTGGCAAACTTCCTTCCTGCCCTGGTTCTTGCAGACCACCCGCTGGGCCGGTTATTTTTCCATTCCGCTATGGGTCTCGGGGGGGCTTTGGCTGGTGGGCGGCCTGATTCTGTTCTTAACGGGTCTGCGCTGGATGAACCGCAGCATGCTCTCGGCCATCACCGACCCCAGATCGGTTTCTAAACAGGTGTACATTCGCCGCAAGCTCGAGGGCGGCCCCCGCATTGTGGCTTTGGGTGGTGGAACAGGACTTTCGCGCGTGCTGCGCGGTCTTAAGATGGAAACCGCCCACATCACCGCGGTGGTAGCAGTCACCGATGATGGGGGCTCTACCGGACGCCTGCGGGTTTCGTTTGGGGTTCCGGCGGTAGGCGACTTGGTAGACTGCCTGGCTGCTTTATCGGATGCCGAAGGGCTGCCCGAGCTGATGAAGTACCGCTTCCAGCGCGGAGAAGAGCTCAAAGGCCACACCTTCGGCAACCTGATGCTGGTCTCGCTGTCCGAACTTAACCACGACTTTGCCAAGGCCATGCGTCAGGCCAACCAGATGCTGCGCCTGCAAGGAGCGGTATGGCCCGCCACCTACGAGGCGGCCCGCCTTTGGGCCGAGCGCGACGATGGTAGCCGGGTACAGGGAGAGACCGCCCTACGCGAAAAACCGGGCCGAATCCGCAAGGTGGGGTTAGCGCCCTTAGGGGTCGCAGCCATGCCCGAAGCCGCTCAGGATCTGCAAAAAGCTGAGATGATCGTACTGGGGCCCGGTAGCCTCTATTCCAGTGTAATTCCCAGCTTCCTGCCTAAGGGCATCCAGGTAGCCATTCAGCAGTCTCCGGCTAAGCTGGTCTACATCGTCAACATCATGAGCGAGCGGGGTGAGACCGAGGGCATGGATGCCTACGACCATTTTCATGCCATCGAGCAGCATCTGGGCCGCAGACCCAATGTGGTGCTGGTCAACACCGCCCGCATACCCGAGGCCTTGCTGGAGCGCTACCGGGCCGAAGGCCAGGCGCCAGTACGCTTCAATCCCAAGCGCTTCGAGGGCCTGGGGGTACAGCTTGTGGCCGACGACTTTTTGGAGCCCGGTTTTGCCCAACACGACCCCATTCGCCTGGTCAAAGCCCTGATAAGTCTATCCCCTTGATATAAGGCCCCAGACAGGGTAGGATTCGGGTTTGTGGGCCGCTTCAGGCCCACCCATATTTCACTTACATACCTGAGTGGCATTGCTGGGTATTGCAGAAAAACCCCTACGCCATGATCCCTCTACTTTTCTCCGATCCCATAGGCGACGACTACGGCCTGGGCTACGCCTACCCCCGCGCGGCTTTATTTGCCGAGGCCGGTTTTGCCGACCTGACCGCCTTTGAGGCCCTTCGCAGAGGGGAGAAAGTGGTGCTGCGGGTCAGGCTGCGCCGCTACCTTAACCCCCACAACGCCCCCCACGGTTTCTCCCTCGCGACCGTTGGCATTTACATACACACCGAACCAGGCGGCCAGGAAGAGCTGCCTGGCGCCGGTTTCAAAACCCCGCCAGGGCAGGGTTGGAACTGGGCCTACCTGCTTACCGGCTGGAAAGCCGAAGAGCACCGTCCCGGCCGTAGTGTGCAGGCTGTATCGGTTACAAAAAATGGTGACTGGCTCGAGCTTTCCTCCAATCTGCCCGCGGGAGACTACGGCTACTATGTGGCCGTAGGACTTTACGACCCTTTCACCCCCTGGCACTTCCGGCCAGTACGCCCTGGTGGTGGCACCTGGGCCATCGATGGCCCGGCAGGCGCCCCCGCCGCTGTGGACGTACTCTCACCAAGCCAGGTTCGGGCCTACCAGAGTGGTATTTTGCCCCCCGTGCGGGCCATCCAGAATCACATCCCCTGGGCTATTCTGAGCGCGGCTTTAGGGGTGCTGTTTATTCTGCTGGCCTTTCGCTTTCCGCGAAGATGAAACCAGAAAATCGTCCAAAGCCCCAAGTCCAAATCCCGGCATCACGCCCCCAAACCCGGATCCTTGCCAAAAACGCTCCATTTCGCCCCGCACAATCCCTAATAAGAAATGTCTTTGATTTGTTCTTTTTTCTGGGGCCCCGCCTGAAGTGCGGGTAGCATTATAAGAAATGTCTTTGATTTGGTTACTTTATGGGGGCCCCGCCTGAAGCGCGGGTAGCAACATCTTCAAAAACGATGATGCCCTAACCTCTCCGTAACGGAACGATTCAGGCGGGGTTCATATTAGCTCGAAAAACCAGCGTGTTCTGACAATCCCTAACGGAATGATTCAGGCGGGGTTCATATAAGCCGACATTACCTCCGCAGCCCAAATAGGTGTACCCTGAGCTATGCGCGATTTCCTGCTACGCCTGCTGCTTAATACCCTGGCCTTGTGGATCGTGACCCAGGTCTACGGTGGCCTCTTTTTTGCCAGGGGCAGTGGTCTGGGGGAGTATCTTGTGGCCGGGCTGATATTTGGCCTGGCCAACGCCCTGCTCAAGCCCGTGCTACTATTGCTTACCCTGCCTTTTAACGTTCTGACCCTGGGTTTGTTTACCCTGGTAGTCAACGCCGTGATTGTGCTGGTGGTGGCCAGCCTGACCCCCCTGGAGGTGCGCGGGTTTGGCGGCGCTTTGGTTGGGGCCATCCTGCTATCGGTCGTTAGCTTTGGCCTGAACTTGCTAATTGGGCCTTCGGACCAGCGCAAATGAGCCCTAGCGAAAACCCTCGACAGCATTGGGGGCAAAAACCAGCCGGTTACGGGTGCTCCTGCTAGACACCTCGAGGGAACCCACAAAACAAGCGGGAGAAAAAGCTGCGGTTTCCCAGCTCAGCGCGAGCCGGTAATGTAGCTCTCCAGCTCGGCAATCATAAACTCTTGCTGGGTCATGATGGCCTTGACCACATCGCCAATGGAGACCACCCCCACCAGCTTGCCATATTCTAATACCGGAAGGTGGCGCACGCGGTTGCCAGTCATGAGGTTCATGCAGTCGGCGACCGTGGCGTCGGGGGTGACGGTGATGAGTTCGCCGGTCATAACCTCACCAACCAGGGTGTCTTTGGAAATGCGGCCCATCAGGATAATCTTGCGGGCATAGTCCCTTTCGGAAAAGATGCCGACGAGCTGATCGCCGTCCATCACCATCAGGGCCCCCACATCGTAGGCAGCCATACGCTCGAGGGCCTCAAAAACCGTGGCCCCAGGTGAAATGGCGTACACCGTATTACCCTTGGTCTGAAGCAACTGCCGTACCGTGCTGGTCATAGCGAACACCTCCAAAGAGCGGGTGCGTTAAGGGGTAGGCTTTCCCTTTCTCCAAAGCTTCGTGTGTATGGGTCATTGTACTTCGCCCGGCCTGCTTTGCGGAATAGGGCTATTTGTGACCCCAGGCACCTTTAGGCTGGGGCCGGGCCTCGCGCACCGCCAAGGATAGGGTCAGGGCCGGTATCAGCAACAGCCCCAGCGCGCTTAAGCTCTCGAGCACCCCAAAGCGCTCGATAATAGGCCCTACCACCCCATACAGCAAGCCCGCAAACCCCCAGGTGAAGCCCATCAAAAGCCCCGAAACTGTGGCCATCTGGCTGGGTTCGTGCTCCTGGGCCATGGTGACCGCTACCGGTACGCCCGCGTTCATCAAGGCCCCCGTTACCCCCAGCAAGACCACATAAAACCAGTTTTCCGGCGGAACCAGCAGCAAGGCGACGTACAGCGGAATAGCAAAAAACATGGTACCCACCAGCACCTTGCGCCGCCCCATCCGATCCGATAAGGTACCGCCCAGAAAGGCTCCGATGGTTGCCGAAATGCTATAGATGGAAAGGGTCAGGGCCACCTGGGCGTCGGGGATTCCGCGTTGGTGAAACCAGAAGGGGATGGTGGTCGAGAAGCTCATAAACACGACGCTGCGCAGGGTCGAGACCGCCCACAAGCGAGCCACATGCCCACGAAAAACCCGCTGCAAATCGGCGAAGGTTGAGGGCTTGGTTTGCAGCCGGGTGGGGGGTGCCTGGCGCAGCAGCAAAAAAGCAGGTATCAGGGCCAGGGGAATCAACCAGGCCAGGGCTTGCAGCCCGCCCTGGTTCACCGCGGTAAGTGATACGATGGGGCCCAGCGAGATGCCAATATAGCCCCCCGTACCAAAAAAGCTCATCCAGAAGCCCCGCCGGGCCGGATCGGCATACTGCCCCACCAGCGCAGCGCCTGCCGAGTGAAACAGGGCCGAACCCAGCCCCGACAAGGCCAGCACAGCGCCCGCGACCCAGAGATTGGGGAAAAATCCCAGCAGGCCACCGCCCAATGCCATGAGCAGCGGCCCCAATGCGGCCAAAACCCGGCGGTCGTAGCGGTCGGCCACCAGTCCAGCCAAGGGCTGTAAGAGGCTGCCAGTGAGGGATTGCAAGGCCACCAGAACCGACACCGCCCCGTAGCTCACACCAAAAGCAACCTGGAGCTTAGGCAGCAAAGGGGTCAGAAATGCGCCGAACAAGTCGTTGGTGGCATGTAGCCAGGAAAGCAAAAAAGGCAACACCCCAAGAGCATACGCTGACCAGCGGGTCAGGAAAAGCGATTTGGGAATCAAAGAGCAGGTTTCACGAAAATGCGTCTGGGCGCGCTAGCGATACCCTGTCCCGAATTGGGGTTTTGCAAGAAAGATTTGTGATGCGGGTACTGGGCGAAAAAAGAGTCCCTTACGTCCTTTTGGCTTTCAAAAACCGGGCTGCCTTTTCTGATAATGGCCCTAGGTGGCCTGTCTCAGGTTGTCCAGCACCTCCCAGTCGCCCGGCTCCACCGCGTACAACAAGGCCAGGTAGTAGCTGGCCCAGGCCACGCGGTACCAGTAGCACAGGGCTTTAGCCAGGGTACCTTCGGCCTCGGGCTCGGGCAGCTCGATAATGGTATCGACGCGATTTTCCAGAATTTCCTGGGCGTAGTGCTTGCGCTCGTCGTCGCCGATCAGAACCGCAGCAAGGGGGTCGCCCTGCTCGTGACGGGCCTCGAGGCCCGTCACGAAGAACTCCAGGGCCGAAGGCGGGGGGGTAAAGGAGAGGCTCTTGGCTATGCGGGCAAAGGTTTGCTGTAAGGCCGGGGCCAGGCCGGGATAGCGGTCTGGAACCACCCACATGGGGGTGCGCTCCAAAAGCGAATAGGCCAAAAACTTGGCGGGGTTTTTGCTCAGGCTTACCTCGGGACGCAGGCGGTCGCGCTCGAGCAGCAAGGCTTGGTCTATCCGGCTCAGCTCGGCTTGCTGGCCCGTGGCCAGCAGCAAAAAACGCAGGTAGCGGTAGGTAGCCAGGGGATGCGCCAGCACCTCCACCTCGACGTTCTCACGAAAGCCCAGACGAACGATTTCCGCACCACTCACTGAAGCGTAAAGCCCAGCCCCAGCCGCGCCGCCGAAGTCGTAGCCCCCTTCCAGCACAAACTGCGTCCCAGTAGCGGTAAGCTCCTGGGCAAAATCGCGCGCCAGCTGCGCCGCCCACCAGGCCTCACCAAAACCCACCACCCCATAAGGGGGGGCATACCTGGCCTGAGGAACCGGCCCACTGCCCACCAGATCGCGCAGTTCAAAGGCCAGGCCAAACCGGTCGGCCAGGTAGGTTTCCTGGGAGTCGAGGTCGCGCATTCCTTTTCATTGTAGCGGCCTGACGTACCAAAAAAAGAGTTCTTGGGACTTGACCACCCAAGTAAAGTCGGTTTTTGCCTTGCTCATAGCAACGGTTGCAATGGCTTCCCAGCCTTCTCGCAAACCTGGCCTCCGTTCAAATGCGCAGGCAAAAAACTGGACTGCGCTTTGGTATGTGCAGTCTGGGTTTTACGCTTGTGGGGCAAATAAGGTAGCCTGAACCTCGCATGTCGCCCCGGGCTGTCCTCATTGCCGCCATGACCGCCGGAACCGCGGTGTCCCTCATTGGGCAGGCCTATCCAACCCTGGCCCCTTACATCCGCGCCGACCTGGGGCTTTCCCTGGCTGCCGTGGGCTTGCTCAATACCTTTGTCTACGTTGGCACCATGCTGGGTTCGCTGCCTTCGGGCTGGCTCACCGATAAGCTGGGCAGCCGCACGGTAATGATTTCCGGAACCCTGGCAGGCGCCGGAGTGGCCGTTGCTATTGCGGTGCTGGCACAATCCCAGTGGGTGCTGGTTCCACTTTTGTTTTTGGTGGGGCTGGTGGTGGCTTCGGCTACCCCAGCCGGGGCTCAAGCGGTGGCCCAGTCGTTTCCGCCGGAGCGGCGCGGCCTGGTCATCGGGTTACGTCAGATGGCCGTGCCCCTGGGGGGAGCGCTGGCCGCGGCCATTCTCCCTGCCGTGGCCTACTTCACCAGCTGGCGCTGGGCCTCGGTAGTGGCAGCCCTCATTGCCATTGCGGCGGCCCTGGTCGCAGCCCGCCTCTACCACGAAAGCCTGCCCCGCAAAACCCCACCCAAAGGCGCTCTTCCTGGGCTAACCCAGGTACTGCGCGAGCGCAACATCCTGCTGGCAGCTACCGCCGGCATGACCCTGCCCACCGGGCAGTTTGTGATGATTACCTACCTGATTTTGTTTCTCAAAGAACGCTATGGGATTCCCGAACTCACCGGCGCCGCCCTGCTCACCGCAGCCCAGTTTACCGGTGCTTTCAGTCGGGTGCTCTGGTCATGGCTTTCCGACAAAATGGGGGGTCGGCGCAAGCCCTTGCTGGTAACGATGGTGGGGCTGGCCGGGCTGAGCGCGCTGGTACTGGCCTGGCTCCCCCCCGGCACACCCCTACTGTTCAAAACCCTCATTGTGGTGCTGTATGGAGCCACCGCCCTGGGCTGGCAAGGCCTACATTTTTCGCTTCTCACCGAACTATCTCCGCCTGGCTGGGAAGGCCGGGTGGTGGGGTTTGGGCTGGTATTTACCTCCATCGGCATCGCCTCGGCCCCCCCCTTGTTTGGCCTGCTGGTTGATTTCAGCAACAACTATGCCCTGGGCTGGATTGCCCAGGCGGCCGTTTTTGGAATTGGGGCCCTGCTGCTTTCCAGCATTGTAGAAAAACCTCGCAGGTAACGGCGTTTTTTCTCATCGGCGCTCTGCAAACGCGCCGCCGTTATATGCCTCTCGGGGATCTTATGTGTATTTTTTCACACACGACGCTGGTGCGACGGGAGTAGGGCATACTCTTCCTATCAAACACGAGGAGGGATAAACAGGGTGATTGTATCTGTGCTGGCATCCGTTCGGAGCTATCCATACCGCACCTGCATCGTACTGAGATAGAACAAGCAGCAGGGTTATTGAATTGCGCACTTGCCAAGGAAGCATTATGAAACAATTCAAGCGCTACAGTTTATGGGCCATCCTGGTTTTGCTAATTGCGGCGTGTGGGGGTACGCCCAACCCAAACAACACACGCTTTGTACCCTATCCAGAAGAAGCCCAGGTGCTGGGGCTGGTCAATGCCTTTCGCAGCCAGGCTCGAGCCTGCGGGGCCCAGCAATTCCCCGCCGCCCCCGCCCTGACCTGGGTCGAAGCGGTGGGCGATGCGGCCTGGTTTCACAGCATCGACATGGGCCGGGCCAACAGCGACAGCCATCAGGGAGCCAGCACCGCAGACCGACTGCGGGCTCGAGGCTTCGACCCCGGCCCGGTGGCCGAGCACCGCGGCCGAACCCGCCTGCCTGCCAACCCCAACGAGGCCTTCAGCGTCTGGGCTGCCGATCCGGTGGCCTGCGCCAACATGATGAACCCCACTTTCACCGTAATGGGTGCTGGCCTGTGGGGCGAATACGAGAGCGGCAACACCACCGGTCTGGCCTTTTGGACCCACATCCTGACCACCCCCAGGGCTGCCAACCCCCCTCCCACCCCCACCCCTGCCCTTAGCGTCAACCCCACCGCCGCTACCGTGACGGTAGGTGGAGGTGCCATTGCTTTTAGCGCCACCTTGACCAACTCCACCGCCAGCATTAGCTGGATACTGGTCGGGCCGGGCAGCCTCTCCACCACCACGGGCGCCAACACCAGCTATACTCCGCCCAGCACCGGAGGCACCAGCACAGCTATTCTGTCTGCAAGGGCAGGCGACCTTACCGCTACCGCCGCCATCACCATCAATGCCGCCGCACCCGCCCCCACCCTGGACATTACGCCCGCCCAGGCTACGGTGAGTGTGGGTGGGGCTCCCATCACCTTTACCGCCACCACCAATACCAACCAGGCCGTTGGCTGGGCACTGAGCGCCAGCTCGCCCGGAAGCATCTCGAACACCACTGGCACCACCACCACCTACACCCCCCCAGCTACCGGAGGTGCAGGTACGGCCCTCCTGTGTGCGGCGGTTAGCGCCAACCTCAGCAAGTGCGTCACCATTACCATCAACGCTGCCGCACCGGCCCTGACTGTCTCCCCCACCACCGCCACCACTCAGGTGGGCGGGGCCAACGTGATCATTACAGCCTCGAGCAACCAGGTTTCCTGGAGCATGACCGGCCCCGGCACCTTTAGCTGGGCGGGCTCGAGCTTCACCTATATTCCGCCCGCCAGCGGCAACGGAGGTACCGCCACCGTAACCGCTACCCTGGGCACCCTTACCGCCAGTGCGGTCATCACCATTACCCCCCCCCCCCCCCCGCCACCACCCGACCTGGCCCCCTTCCTGGCCCTGATTAATGAGTTCCGTTCGCAGCCTCGAGTCTGCATGAACGGCGCGGTGGCCGAGAACATGCCGGCTGTCCCGCCCGTGGCTTTCCAGGCGCAACTTAACACCGCCGCCCGCTTACACAGCGAGGACATGGCCGCCAACAACTACTTCAGCCACACCGGCCTCAACGGCAGCACCTTCGTAACCCGCATCCTCGCCACCGGCTACACCGGGGCCCCCCAAGGCGAGAACATCGCCGCCGGCAACGCCAACGCCCAGGACGCCTTCGACAACTGGCGCAACAGCAACAGCGGGCACTGCCAGGCCATGATGAGCGCCAACTCCAACGAGATTGGCCTCGGCTACGGCTTCAACGCCAACAGCCAGTGGACGCACTACTGGACGCTGGTGTTCGGTAAGCGCAACTAGCGCTGGTGTTTGCAGGTGGTCTGGATATCGGCGCAGCAACCCCTCGAGCCCCACAAAACGGGCTCGAGGGTACCGGGTTCCCGGCGGCAACCCAGCCCCTCCTCCATAGAGTCCCGCCCTGCAAAGGTTCATACCCTGGCGCAATGCCCCCAAGGCCTGCATTGAAGGCGCTTATTCCCCAGCATCCACTGTCGCACCGCTGCGCCGTATTTTCGAGTTGTTTTTTCGCAGCCAGATCGGAAGAAGGTGCTATGAAGAGATTGACCAGGTTTGCAATCGTTGGCGCCGCTTATCTGATGGCGAGCTGTAGCTCCCTGATTCCGCCCCAGAACGTGCCCAACCCCCTGGGGCTCAGCGGCCAGCAAGTACACGTAGAGGTGGGCGCCAGCGCAGTATCCCGCGCCGCCACCGGGCTGGGAATCATCAAGACCAGTTTTGCCGACGTGGATACCTCCTCGAGCCCCATTCCATTAAGCCTCAAACAAACCCTTTTCCGGGTCGGCTTTGTGTCCGAGGTCAGGCTCAGCGCGCCCAGCAGTTCGTTGCCCTGCACCATCATCCTGACCAGGGTGGACATCCAGGTGCACCTGAAGGACGCCCAGCATGCCTTCACCCTGCCCACCTTTAGCCTCAACAAGGTGGTCGAGCTCGAGCAGCAGCCCACCGACCCCACCGCCTACCGCATCCTTAGCCCCGAGGTGTTTGTGGGCAATGTGCTCGAGGCCGCGGCAGTGCGCCAGCTGCAAGAGCTGATTACCAGCGGCGGCCCCAACCAGGCCGAAATTTACCTGAGCATCCAGGCCACCAGCGTCCCCGAACTGCCCCCCGGTAGCATCCTGACCTTCACCTTTGGCACCACCGAGGCCACGCTGGCCTTTTAGGAGACCTCATGCGTACACGCCTCACACGCTTGACGGGCCTGGCACTGCTGGGCCTGCTGGTGGCCTGCAGCAGCAACACCCGCCTGGCTTTCGAATTTATCGGCTTTTTGCCGGTTTTCTACGTGGTGGAGAACCCCGTCAACCCCACCCGGGCGCGCGAACTGGCGCTGGCGCTGGGCATCGAGACCAGCATCATCGCCAGCGATGGCAGCATTCGCTACCTGGACAAGCACCTCTTTCAACGCCTGCCGATGGTTCCGGTAGGCCCAGGCCCAGCCGACGAGGAGGGCCACATCCCCAGCGAGGAACGCTTCGATTTCGAGGCCATCCGGGCCATCCAGCCCCTGGCCGCGGACGAGGCCCGGCTGCGGGCGGTCTCGGCCCTGCAAAAAGCCGGCCTCAACCCCAGAAGGGCCACCATCAGCGTAGGGCATTCGCGCTTCCAGGCCGTCTCGGTCAGGGGCGAGGCGGTGGCCGATGTGGCGCTCGACACCCAGGTGGACTTCGACACCGTAAGCCCCAACAACTATCCCCTGCGCGGGCCGGGGGCCAGCATCAAGGTGGTGTTCGATGGGCAGGGCAAAGTTACCCAGCTTCAGTATGCCTACCGGGTGTTGGCGGAAGGCTCGAGGGCCGCCATCCTCTCCGGGCCACAAGCCCAGCGGCGGGCCGCCGCCCAGTACTTCGGGGTGGACCAAGCCCAGGTCACGCTCCAGGGCCAGTGTGCCCGCGTGCAAGCCCAGGCAGGCAGCCTCTGGTTGCAGTCCGAGCTGGTCTATTACGCACCCCCCATGGGCCTCTCGGTCACCCAGATTGCCCCGCACTATCTGTTTAGCGGCAGGTTTTCGCTGGACGGCACCACTGTGGAAATTCGCCGCCTGTTGATTCCGGCCCTGGCCAACGCACCCGAGGTCGGGTTGAGCGTTACCAGCGATGGCAGCCTCGCCGTAGAAGGCCGGGCCACGGTAAGCGGCGGAAAGGCGCCCTACAGCTACTCCTGGGCTTCTGCCACCACCGCCCTCCCCCTCCATGCCCAGGAGCAGAGCATCCGCTACAACGTCTCAAGCCGCGAGGCGGTGTCGCGCGAGACCCTGAGCGTGGTGGTCACCGATGCCGAGGGCATCAGCACCTGGGCCAGCCAGGTCGTCATGGTCAATGCCCCTGCGCCGATGGCTAAAGCCGCCCCCCAGGCCCAGGCCCCGCACACGGTAGGCGCAGCCTGGGTAGGCGCTTCGCAAAACCTGCCGTACTCGGCCCGCAACGTGGGGGGTTTTCTGAGCCAGGCCAGCGAGGCCGGGGTGCAGGTGGCCTTCAACTTTGGCGAGCAACTGGCATACCAGAGCGATTTCGCCCGGGAGACCGACAGCTTCGGCATCGATAGCGTGGACCTGGGCTTCTACACCGGACACGCCAACGGGCTGGGCTTCAGTTTCGTTACCGAGCGCAAAAAACGTTTCTTCTACTCCGAGCAGGCCAGCTGGGGCGAGCGCGACCTCGAGTGGCTGCTCATTGCGGCCTGCGGGCCACTGCAAGAGTCCGAGTTTGGCATCCCCTGGTGGCGGCAGTGGGGCGGCGCCTTCAACGGGCTGCATCTGCTGCTGGGCTACGCCAACACCACCTACGACAACAGCCTCGAGGGTCGGCTGCTGGGCCAGGGCATCTTTGAGCAAAAGCTGCCCCTGCGCCAGGCCTGGGCCAACGCCGCCAGCAGCATCCAGACCCCGGCAGAAATCTACGCCGTGATGGGGGTCTGGGATGCTCGAGGGGTCAACAACTACAACGACCATTTCTGGAACCTGGGCCCGGTGGGCCCGGACATTCCTGGGCCAAGCGTGGAAGGCTTCTGGCGGCTTTCGGGGCCGTCGTAGGGACAAGCGACAGGTTGACCATGAACCCCCAAGATCACCCCCTCGATCATTCCCTGGAGAGCACCTGGGTGCTGCGGGCCGCGCTGGGGCCGGTATGGGGGGCCTTGACGGACATCCTGAGCTGGCCGCGCTGGTGGCCCAGTATCCAAAGCGTCCAAAAGGTTCAGCCGGGCCGGGCGGGTGGCGTAGAAGCCGTTTACCAGCTCAACGCACAGGAGCTGCGGGTCTGCGAGGTTCGGCCCATGGAGCTGCTCGAGGCCCACACCTCGCAGGTGCTTTACCGCTGCACCCTGGAGCAGGAGGAGGGCCATACCTTCGTCCACCTGAGCGCGTGGGGCTACCAGGGTGAAAAACACTTTGCCCTGTGCATGTCGGCAGGGGCCAGGGGACTGGCCCAGCACCTGGGGGTGCAGCTGGTGGAGGTAGGCAGTTGGAACGCCACCACCGACCAGAGCATCTTCCCCAACCCCGGCTCCGAAGGAGGTGCAAGGTAGACCGCCCTCGACCCCAAACCCCCTATCCAAAGTAAAGGAGAAGGTTATGCCCAAGTATCTGCTCAAGGTGAACTACGTAGGTGAAGGTATTCAAGGCCTGCTCGAGGAGGGTGGTACACGCCGCAGGGCCGCTGCCGAAGCCCTGGTCAAGTCGCTGGGTGGGAGCCTGGAAACGATGTACTTCGCTTTTGGCGAAACCGACGTATATGCCATCGGCGAGCTGCCAAACACTCAGGCCGCGGCTGCACTGGCGCTCACACTGGGGGCCAGCGGGCGCGTCACCTGCGAGACCGTGGTGCTGTTGACGCCAGAGGAGGTAGACGCCGCCGCCCGGCTGACCCCGCACTACCGGGCTCCGGGTCGGTAGTTCTCGGTGGCGGTTTTCGCTAAGGGCTATTTACAGCCGCAGAGGCGGGGGTCAAATCCTCCACCCTGACCAACCTGCCATCCCTTAGGTGCAGAATGCGCTCGGCCTTGCGGGCGAGCTCGAGGTCATGCGTGACCAGAATCACCGTGCGGCCCTCCTTGGCCTGGTGCAGCAAAAGCTCCACCACCCGGGCTCCCGAGGCCGAGTCGAGGTTGCCAGTGGGCTCGTCGGCAAACAGGATGGGGGGGTTCAGGGCCAGCGCCCGGGCTATGGCCACACGTTGTTGCTCGCCGCCCGAGAGCTTGCTGGTCAGGTGTTTGCCCCGCGGGCCCAGCCCCACCGCCTCTAAAAGCGCGGCAGCCCTGGCGCTGCGCTCCTTGAGGCCCAGCCCCGCCAGCATCATGGGAAAGGCCACGTTCTCGAGGGCAGTCAGGGTGGGGATCAGGTTCCATTGCTGAAACACAAAGCCCATGTGCTTCAGGCGCACCTCCGAACGGCCATCCTCGGACAGGGTGGAAAGCGGGGTGGTGTCGAGGCGTACCTCCCCTTCACTGGGCACATCGAAGCCCGCCAGCAGGTTCAAAAGGGTGGTCTTGCCCGAGCCCGAAGGCCCCACAATGGCGGTCAGGCCCGCGGGAAAGCGGTAGGTGAAATGATCCACCGCCACCACATCAATCTCGCCCTGGTGATAGCGCTTGTGCAAATTAATGGCCTCAAGCATCACAGCCTCCCCAGGGCCTCGACCACTTTGAGGCGGCTGGCCGTGCGGGCCGGCAAAAACCCGGCCAGCAAGCCCAGCACGACCGCCACCAACAGGGCAAAAGAGGCCAGGCGGAAGGTTATGGCCGAGAGCGCAACACCCACCTCGCGCCCGGTGTACCAGTTAACCAGCCCCGAAGCCGCCTGACCCAGAGCCAGGCCCAGCAGACCTCCCACCACACCCAGCAACAAAGCCTCCAGCAGCACCAGGCCAAAAATGAAGCCCTGCTTAGCCCCCAGCGCCCGCATCAGGCCAAACTCGCGGATGCGCTCATACACCGACATCATCACGGTGTTGGCGACAAGCAATCCGCCCACGATGAGCGCCACCAGGCTAATGCCAAAGCGCACCAGGTCGGAAATCCGCACCGCCCGCTCGGCAAAGCGCATCACATCGCCGGTGGTCTGGGCGCTCACTCCGGCAATCCGGGCTTTGATGGCCTCAGCCACCTGGTCGGCGGTAAACCCTGCACTTACCCCCACCGCCGCCGCGGTATAGTTGCGGGTACCCAAGACCTCCTGCACCACGCTGGCTGGCACGAAGATGATGTTATCAGAAAGCCCCCCGCTTCCCTTCAGAATACCCTCCACCCGCAGCGAAATCCTGGGCGAAAGGCGCAAAGCCTTGCCGAGGCTGAGCTGGTTGCGCTCGGCCAGCCGACTGCCCACCACCGCGCCGCGGGGGCTGGGGTTCAGGGCGCCCTCGGCCAGGGTGAGGTTGGGGTAAAGCGCCTTGGGGCTCAGCCCATCCGGTATCCCCTGGAAAACAAAGGAGCTCTGGGGATCAAACCCACCTCGAGTCAGCACCACGTAAGGGATAACCTGGTTAATACCCAGGTCTGGAGCGGCTTTTTTCAGGGCTTCCACCGCTTCCGGGCGAAGTTCGGGATAACCAGGGCTAAAGGCCTCCACGCCTTCGGGCAAGACCAGAACAGCCGGCCCTACTGCAGATAGCTCGGCCCCCAATGCCTTGCGCAGCCCCTCTCCAAACGACATAAAAAGTACCATTGAGGCCGTCGAGACCACAATTCCCAGCAAGGTCAGAATGCTGCGAACAGGCCGGGCCCGCAGGTTGCGATAGATGAGCGCCAATACTTCCACACCTATCAGGATAACCGCAAAAGGCCGCAAAAGTGGGGCATGAGTCCCAGTGTAGGTCGGGGTGTTTTCAGGCTTTAGCCTTGGCGCTAAGCAAATCTACCCGGATGCCCTTGGAGGAGGCTCCCCCACCAGAGCAAGCTGGAAGCAGCTTGCTTTTGCCGATTAATCGTAAACTTAACTATGCACCTCAAGGTAGAAACCCACCACCTTGTTGCCAGAACCCATACGGTCAAGGCGGGAACCTTTCCAGTGGCGCTGTACCACGAGCATGAGCACGGGCTCTACCTCGAGCGAGCCTTCGTAGGGCATCCCAGCTACCGCTACTGGAAGGCCCATATTCTGCCCCAGCATCACCTGCAAATTTGCCAGTACTTTACCCATCAGGACAACTATCCCTTCGAGTTTTACATAGACATCGTACAGGTCGAGCGGGAGGGGCATGTCCTGCGGGTGAGGGACCTGTACCTCGACCTGGGCATCGCCTTCGACAAAACCCTCACCCTGCTGGATACCCATGAATTGTTCGAGGCGCTCAGGGCCGGCCTGATTAGCCTGGATGAAGCCATGCTGGCCACCCAAACCCTGCACGACCTCATCAACCGGCTGGGGCAACACCAAAATAGTCTGGAAGGCACGCTGCGGGCCCAGGGCATTGAGCTGAAATGGGACTGGGAGCTGTCGCCTACCCCCTAACGTTTGCCGAATCGCACCGGCTTCACTGAGATACGCATCAAACCTTTCAATCGGTATCGGCCCTGGCATTAGATTGGGCATGGGCAGCACACGGAGAAAACCCGGACGTGCCCGTGATGGCCGCTAGACCTTCAGGCAGCCGCGAAAGCCCCTGGCGGCGTAGTACGAGTCGGCCCCGTTATGGTATATAAACACGCGGTCGTAGCGCCGGTCGCCAAAGATGGCCCCGCCGAGTTTTCGGATATCGGGGGGAGTCTGGAGCCAGCTCGAGGTCTTGGTGTCGAAAGAGCCTAGCTGCTGCAAGGCCCGGTACTGCTCTTCGGTCAGCAGCTCGACGCCCATCGCGGCGGCCATCTCCAGGGCCGAGCCCGCGGGTTGGTTGTGTTTTCTGGACAAGCGGGCTTCGCGGTCGTAGCAGAGGCTGCGGCGGCCCCTGGGACTCTCTAGAGCACAGTCGAAAAAAATAAAAGCGCCGGTCTTTGGGTCGTGGCCTACCACATCCGGCTCGCCGCCGGTGTTTTCCATTTGCAAAAGCGAGGCCAGCTTATCGGGCTGGGCGGCCAGCCGGGCCTCGACATCAGCCCAGCGTAGCCCTGCGTGACGGTGCGGGTGCTGTTCAAAACGGGTTTTGAGCACCTGCAGAAGCTCGTCGTGCTGCTTTGCGGTCATCGCTGCTTAGTTTACCCGATGGCAAAACCTGGGGTATCCGGAAAACAGAAGTGTCGGCGCTCAGCGCCAGAAAACTGCTTCTGTTCTAGAAAAATCGCAAAAAATCGGGGATGGGCGCTTTTTGCAGTAAAATCTGAAGTAGCACCGAGTCTGGGTGAACATTCACCGCTGTAGGGGGTTGTTCATCCCGAGCAAAGGGACGATCCCCTTCGAGACGGAGTGTGCTCCGTGCACCAACGGGAGTGTACTGGGCTTCACGATATACATCAAATGAGGGGTTGGAAGAGTATCTCTGTGAAGCCGGTATTATTGTATGCCCCACAACTCGATTCGGCTGATGGGCAGGCCCCAGGCCAGGCTGGGTTCTG
>Ga0272446_1003930_pt1 | contig 18112 bp, 14 predicted proteins | sample YNPCB0061_FD_194587 | JGI IMG/M metagenome (GOLD analysis project Ga0272446, IMG submission 194587) | Hot spring microbial mat communities from Yellowstone National Park, WY, United States - YNP-CB-006-1 | ecosystem: Environmental > Aquatic > Thermal springs > Hot (42-90C) > Sediment | place... | reverse complement strand
CAGGAAGCGGGAGAGGATCTCCTGGCTGAAATGCCGATCCTGAGAAAAGGAATTAAAGGCTGCAAAATAGGGCAGGAGCAACAGATAGATCACGCCGATGACGGTGAGGGATTGGAAGAGATCCAGGAGATGGGCGCCGCTGATCCCTTCCAGGAGCCGCTGGTTGAATTTCTGGATTAATTTGTTGGCCAGTTGGTCAATAAACTCGTACCACTCATCCTCGCCCACCTGGGCCCCGCCTCGCCAGGTATGAAAGTACCTTTTGAGTTGGGGATCATCCTGAATAAACCGACTGATCTCCTCTTTGACCAGGTCCAGGAAGGAAAAGCGCGGGCGCGGCGCGTGGCCGTTGCCGGCCGGAGTCTTTTTCCGAAAGAGGGCGTACCCCACCTGGACCAGGCGGGAGCATTTTGGCACGGCGCTGGGGGTCAGAGCATTTTCCAAAAAGTTCAGGAAGTCATTATACCTGGCCTGACCCTGGAGGCCCATTTTGTGGGCATAAAACTGGTAGGCGATGCTGTAGATATTGTGGGCCAGGGTCAGCGGCGTGGAGGCGCGGCCGTTGATTCTGGCCTGCCGGTGCGCCAGACCGGTGAAGAACTCCTCCAGGCTGGCCGCGCCCGGCACCTCTGTATGGATGCGGCCGATGGTGAGAGAACTGTGGTCGTCGGAGCCGCCGGTGAGGTTCTTGCGCCAGGGTTCGGGAAAGCCCGGCACAATGCCATGCTTATCAATGAGCTGGTCGTAGCAGGCCGGCGTCAGGTGCCCCAGGATGCGGCGCAGGAAGAGATTGAGCTGATCATCCCGGCTGCCATTGATCTCGAAGTTTTTAAAGAGGAGCAGGAGCTTTTCAAAATGTTCGACGGTCAGGCGGCCGTTTACCGACCAGAGGGGGTGGGCCAGGGTATGGGGGATGCCTTCCTGCTGCAAATAAGCGGCCAGGGAGAAGATGTTTTCCCGCAGTTTTTGCACCTCCCGGTGTTTCTCCTGGTCAATGTTATAGACCAGCACGTGGACCTTGCAGCCATCCTCGGGGAAATAGCTGGTCACCTCTTCACTGATGAAGGTCCGGGGCAGGTGGGCGATTTCCAGACAGCCGTTAATGGAGTTGTGGTCGGTGATGGTCACCCAATCCATGCCGCGCTGCCGGGCGATCTTATAAAGGTCCTGGGGATTGGTGTAGCATTCGTGGCAGCCCAGCTTCTGCAGGACCCATTGGGACGGGCGGGTGGAATATTTGGAGTGGACGTGGAGATCAATCTTCATGGGGGTGCTCCTCGTTGGCAGCGGCGCGTCGGTTGCGAAATGGCGGCGGCCCGTTGCTCCGTGCCGTCAGCCGGACCTCAAAAAGGGTTAGGGGTTAAGGGGTTTCTGAATCTGCCTCCCGGGCCTTGATCAGGATGGTCTCGCCGGCAAAGACCTTGTCTCCCGGCTGCACCAGGACCTGCATGTCAGGGAGCCAGGTGAGAACCAGGTCCACCTGGGAACCGATGCGGATCATGCCGAAGATCTCGCCTTTGGGGACCACCTGGCCGGGCTGGACATAGGAATCGATGCCGTGGACGCTCTTGCCGCCGATCTGGACGATATAGCCGTTGACCTCCCGCTCTCCAAAGCGGCTTTGAAAGGCGGTGACGGTGCGTTCGTTGCTGCCGATATGGAGGCTGCCCTGATAGATGGGACGGCGCTTCCACAGGGAGCGCCAATGCATGGTGCCCATGTGGCGGTTGCCGCCCGCCGCCGGATAATGGCGGATGGCCTTGATCTGGCCGGTCAAGGGCATGCGGTTGTAATGCACATCGAAAGGACTCATAAAGACGCCGATGAGGAGCTTGGGCACCTGGAGGTCCTGCCGGGTGATGTCGTTGACGCTGACGGCCACACCCTGCTTGATGGCAATGACCTTTTCCTGGGGCTGCACCTGTTTGACATAGACCACCGTCCCATCCGCGGGACTGACGACATTCTGGCCGGGGGGGATGGCCCGCTCCGGATTGCGCCAGAACCAGACATACCGCCAGTACAGGAAGCCCCCCACCCCAACCGCCAGGAGGACAAGTCCGAGGCTCATATGACTATCTGTTTCCAGGCGTTGGCCTGGCGCACCCGCACCAGGGCCACCCCGGAGGAGAAGGGAAAATCAATCAGATCAAACAAATGGGGCTGCCGACGGAGGACGGCCAACCACTTTTTCACCCCGGCATGCTGCAAAATCTCCCGGATATAGATATTGGTGTCGTGCAGGAAGATATACGTGTTCTTTTTGGCCTGGGCCAAGACCTGGAGAAAATCATAGCGCACGTCTTTATAAGCATGGCTGCCGTCAATGAAGGCCACATCAATGGGTGGCAAGCCATAAGCAGCATACTCCGGGAAAAACTCATCGCTGCGCTTTTTATAATGGCGGACGATCTCCGCCACGCCGAACCGCCCGAAATGGGCCGCCACTTTCTCCGAATCATCCCAGAACCCCACCCCGCCGATGGTCTTGAACGGCCCGTTCTTGAGAAGGGAATAGGAAGGGTCGATGAAACTGAGCTGCCCTTTGCCGTTATCCTTGAGGCCCAGGGCCAGACAGACGACGCTGAAGCCATAACCGGAGCCGATCACCAGGACATGCTGCGGCCGCAGGGTGCGCACCACACCATAATAGAGGAAACCGAAGCCGAGATTGAGGGTTTTGGCATCCTCGTGGTGGCCGAACGGCTTGGCAGAGGCAAAGACTTCCCGCAGGAGATCGGGATGGAGACTGAAAACTTCCGGTTCAGGGTCCAAATGGAGCGAAGCCTTGAGTTTCATGGGGTATCCAATCCTTTAGTTTATTTATTATTGAAATTGATTGTTAAAAATATGTCATAAAACAATTTATTATCGGCAAATACAATTTTTCCTATCATTAAATGAAAATGTTAAAAGAATATTTTTTATATGTTCCATTACTATTATTTTTTGATTATTTTTCGGATTATCGTAATCTGACAGATGATTAATACTTTCATTGTTTTGTGCTAATAAATATCACGTATCAACAATCGAGCTGAAGGAGAACCTATGATCTAAAGGAGAGAGATCATTGCCAACCACCTGCTCGAAAGAGGGTTTTTCTGGATTGACGTTACCGGGGGAGGGCGGCTGCTTTCTCGGCGGCGGGGTGTTCTGGCAGCAGGTCTTAGCCAAGCTGACCTGTTTGCACCGGCTGAACCACGTCTATGCCCAGGCCGCCGCGGCCCCGGACCGCTGGGAGTTCCTGGCGGCCCTGCTCCAGATCCTGAACGTGCGCTACGAGGTGCCTCCAGATGGTTTGGCCCGCATCCCCCGGGAGGGACCGTTGGTGGTGGTGGCCAATCATCCCTTCGGCGGCATCGAGGGGATCATGCTGCCGGACCTGTTGGGCCGGGTGCGGCGGGACGTAAAGATGTTGGCCAACTATCTCCTCAGGCAGGTGGTGGAGTTGCGGGACCTCTTCCTCTATGTGGATCCCTTCGGCACCCGCAGTTCGGCCTATGCCAGTCTGGCCGGCCTGCGGCAGGCCAGGTCCTGGCTGCAGCAGGGGGGGGTGGTGGCGGTCTTCCCCGCCGGGGAGGTATCCCACCTGCATCTGGCCGAACGCGCCGTGACAGACCCGGTCTGGAGTCCCACCCTGGGGTGGCTGGTGCGTCAGAGCGGGGCTGCGGTGTTGCCGGTCTTTTTTGCCGGGCACAACGGTATCCTGTTTCAGACCCTGGGACTGATCCATCCCTTCCTGCGCACCCTGCTGCTGCCCCGGGAGGCCCTCAATAAAGGCGGCAAGACCATACAGGTCAAGATCGGCCAGGTCATCCGGCCGGAAACCTTGGCAAGTTTCGGGAGTCCGGCTGAGGTCACCGCCTATCTGCGGCTGCGCACCTATATGCTGGGGGGGCAGGGCGGCAGCCAGGTCCCCCAGAGGCGGGGTTTCCTGCGGCCCCGGCGGGGCGGCCGCGTCCTGGCCCAGGTGGTGGCGCCGGTGGCACCTCCCTCCCTGGCGGCGGAGGTCAACCAGCTGCCCGCCGAGCAACTCCTGGTGACCAGCGGCCCGCATCAGGTCTATTATGCCCACGCTGGACAGATTCCTGCCCTGCTCCAGGAAATCGGCCGTCTCCGGGAAATCACCTTCCGGGCCGTGGGGGAGGGGACCGGCCGGGCCATTGATCTGGACCGCTTCGATGCCCATTACCTGCATCTCTTCGTCTGGCAGGCCGCGACCCAGGAAGTGATGGGGGCCTATCGATTGGGGCGGACGGACCAAATCCTGGCGACCCAGGGCAAGGAAGGCCTCTATACGGCCACCCTGTTCAATTTCGCCGACAGGTTTCTGCAGGATATTCAGCCGGCCCTGGAGCTGGGACGGTCGTTCGTCCGGCAGGAATATCAGAAAAACTATGCCGCCCTGCTCCTCCTCTGGAAAGGCATCGGCCGCTTCCTGGTCCAGCGGCCCCAGTATCAGCACCTTTTCGGGCCGGTGTCCATCAGCAATGCCTATAACGAGTTTGCCCAGGGATTATTGGCCACCTGGCTGAGCATGCATACCTTTTTGCCCGAGTTGGCCCAATACATCCACCCGAAGCACCCTTTTCACCTCCAGCCGGACCGTGATCTGGAATTGCGGCTGGCTCTCGCCGGGACGAATGCCGTGGAGGACCTGTCCGCCCTGCTGGCCGAGGTTGATCCGCAACGCCGGGGAGTGCCGGTGCTCTTAAGGCAATATCTCAAACTGGGCGGCAAAATCCTGGGGTTTAACCGGGATCCCCATTTTAACCAGGCCCTGGATGGGCTCATCCTGGTGGACCTGCGGCAGACGCCAGCCCAGGTCCTGCAGCGGTATATGGGCAAAGAGGGCTGGGCCAGTTTCGCTGCGTACTTTGGCCAGGGGGAGGACGCTCGGGGTTCAGTTGCAGTGAGGCTGAGTTGCGGTCTGGAATGGGTCGAACGGCCCTGCTAACAATTTACTAACTAAAAATTAACTTTACTATATTAATATGCTAAAGTAATATTAATTAAATTATGCAAGGGGGTAAACGTGCGTATGCTGAAGGATGTCTTCAAGGTTTCGCTGACCAATGTGGCGGTGGTGGTGGGTGTCGCCCTCATTGCCCCGGTGGTTGTTCCCATGGTCATGAGTGTGGCCCGGCCGGTGGTAAAGGGCGTCATCAAAGGTGGGTTGGCCCTGGCGGACAAAGTGCAAGAGGTGGTGGCCGAGACGGGGGAGCAGATCAGTGACTTGATGGCGGAAGTGCGGGCCGAACGGGCGGCGTCAATGAACCCGACGGAGAAGATGTAAGGCAGCCTGCCGCCGTGCGGTCGCCGCCCGACCGCAGCCGCTTTTCGGAAAACTGGTTATGAACCCCAAGAAAAAAGGCTTACACCGGGTGGTCGCCTCGGTACAATGGGCCACGGCAGGTTTGCTCGATTCAAGAAGTTTTCTCACATCATTCCGGTCCATTGGCCCACCTTCCGTTCCCCGGCGCCTCTTTCTCACCCGGGGTTGGCAGATGCTTTGTCAGTTATATTTGTGGTCAGATAAGCGCAGTCACTAGGCGGGTCAGGGCCATTTCCATCATGGATTGGGCCACGGAGTTCAGGACCACCGTGACCAGGGCTTTGCTGTCTGTGGGCGGCTCTGGAGCCATGAGACCCTGGGCTGGCGTCTGCTGCAGATACCCCAGCTCATGGAGGGTCTGCAAGATGGCGGTCTGCGCGGTCTGCTGGGTATCGTAATAGATGAGGACATTGCCGGTGGTGGGATTGGCTCTGATGGAGTGGATGCCGGAGTGCCATTGGACCTGGTTCTCCAGCTCGCCGGCTTTGGCCGGTGAGCCCTTAATCTCCGGTACTTTAATGCGGATGCGCCCCTCCAAGGCATGCAGGTAATCAGTTGAGATCTTCAATTGATCGCCTCCTCATTATATCTGTCTGATAACGTTTGGCTGCTTCCTTTTTTCCTAATATCTGACAGTAATATTTAGTCTCAATAGGGAAAAAGTTAAAAATGCGTTAATTTTGATACAGGGTGATGGTTGCTGGTTAACGGTTGATATCCTGTGCAGGCCTTTACCGTTCTCTCCAGGCGGTCTATTTTTGGGCAGAACGCCCACCACCCCGCCGCTCAACGGCTGCAGGGCAATTATTCAAATTCGGTTAAATTTTCATTGGCGGCCACATTTTCCCGGCAGCGCCTGATATAGTCAATGGCAAATCGGAAAGTCCTCCGTAAGGCTGATACCCTGCTGGGGGGGGTCCTATAAGGGTATGGGGCTGGGTTTGCTGCCGTGGAGTTTTCCCTGAGGCAAAGGTTGGCAAAGTGCATGCAGGCAGAAATTTTGGCAACGGGCCAGGAAGACAGACTTTATAGGCCAAGGAGGTAACTCACATGGATCAGCAGACAGAAAAAAGTGGTCTGGGCGCGGCGATTGGCAGCGTCGGCACCGCCGTCAAAGACGGGGTAGTGCACAGCTTGCAGGGGTTAAACGAGATTGAGAAACAGATCGTCACGGTAGCCCGCAATACGGTTACCGACACCCTGAAGGCCACCGGCGATGTGGCCGGCAGCGTGGTGGAGGTCTCGGCCTCGGTCATCAAGGGCACCCTGAAGGCCACGGAAGAGGTGGGCTACGGCATCCTCATGAGCACCAAAAATGCCGCCAAGGGTATTGTCCTGGGCATCGGCGATCTGGGTGGGGATGTCATCGGCACGGCCAGTCAGGTGGCGCGGGGGGCGGTGAAAGGCGCTGCGGACGTGGGCAGCGATGTGGCCCTGGTGGCCCGCCGGGCCGTGGACGGCATCCTCGAAGCCGTGCAGGAAGTGGGCGGCAATGTGGCCGGCGCGGCCAAAGGGGCCGTCGCAGGGGCTATGGAAGGTGCCGCTGCCCTGGGCAGTGCCGCCACCCGGAGCGTCTCCGTTTTTCTGGTGGGAGTGATCGACGGCGTCAAAGATGTGGTGGGCGCCGTCATGCCTGGCTCGGGCGGCGCCGCAGCCCCGCAGGAAGGAATGGCCCCGGTGGAGACGACGCCGGCGCGGCCCAAGGCGGCCAAAGAGGCGGCGAAACAGAAGGAAGAAGCCACTCCTTTGTAAAGGGGCCAGGGGCCAGGGGTCAGAGGCCAGGGGCCAGGGGTCAGGGGTCAGAGGCCAGGGGCCAGGGAAGAGGGAACAGGAAAGAGGTTAAAATTACTTGATAATGTTTGGTGCTCGCGGATCAGCTGCGGGTTAAACAAACCAGGTTACTGCTTCTGGCAAAGGTGGGCGGGCGGCGCGGCTCGCCCCCATTAATCGAATTTTTTCCAGAAACCAGAAACCAGAAACCAGAAACCGGAAACCAGAAACCAGAAACCAACTCGAAACTCGAAACTTTCTTGCTACCGAACACGGCATGATACAGGCAATCCATACCGCAGTGGAGGGGCGGGCCCGGTTTAAGGTCGAGGGCCTTTATCGCTCTGAGGCCCTGAAGCGTTTCCTGGAGGCCCAGGTGGCCCGGGCCAACGGCAATGGCATCAATGGCATCAAGGCGGTGTCAGCCAATCCTCTCACCGGCAACGCCCTGATCCATTTTGAGGCCGGGGTCGAACCGGAGGCCATCGGCCTTTGGCTGGGCCAGGTGGTGGCCCAATTCCAGGAGGCCCAGGTGGCCGGTGGGGGGCCGCAGGGAGCGGGTCAAAATCCGCCCGCCGGCGTTGGCCAAGCCGGGGCGGTCGTGGCGAAGCCGTTGTCCGTTGGCCTGACCTCGGTCTATGAGGCGCAACCCGGCCAGCCTTGGCATGCCATGGAGGCCGACACGGTTCTGGCCGCCTGGTCAACCTCGGCCGCCGCAGGATTGTCGGCCGAGGCGGTGGCCGAACGGTATGAGCGCTATGGTCCCAATGCCTTTCCCGAAACTCAGGTCCGCTCCCATTGGGAGATGTTCCTGGATCAGTTCAAGTCGCTGCCGGTGGCCCTCCTGGGGGGTGCCGCCGGCCTCTCGGTCCTGACCGGCGGGGTGCTGGACGCCGTCCTCATCATGGGCGTGGTGGTGGCCAACGCCTATCTGGCCTATAACACGGAAAGCGCCGCCGAGACCACTATTCGTTCTCTCAAGAACCTGGTCAAACCCACGGCCGTCGTAATCCGGGAAGGCAGCCTGCAGGAGATTGCGGTAGAAGAGGTGGTGCCGGGCGACCTGTTGGCCTTCAAACCCGGCACTTATGTGGCGGCCGACTGCCGCCTGGTCTCGGCGGATCGTCTCAGCGTCGACGAAGCCGCGCTCACCGGCGAGAGCCTGCCGGTGAACAAAGGCACCGCGGCTTTAGCCGCAATCCACATCCCTTTGGCGGATCGGAGCAATATGGTCTATCGGGGCACCATGGTGACCGGCGGCCAGGGTTTTGGCGTGGTGGTGGCCACGGGGCCGGGCACGGAGCTGGGGCGACTCCAGGCCATGGTGGAAGCAGCCGAGACGCCGGTTACACCCCTGGAGCAGCAGTTAGATCGGGTCGGCAATGAACTGGTCCTGTTGGGCTGCGGCGTCTGTGGCCTGGTCTTTGGCCTCGGCCTGCTGCGTGGGTTTGCCTTCCTGCAGATGCTCCATACGGCCGTGTCGCTGGCCGCCGCCGCAGTGCCCGAGGGGCTGCCCACGGTGGCCACTACGACGCTGGCTTTGGGGGTCAAAAAGATGGAGCAGCACCAGGTCCTCATCCGCCGCTTGGCTGCCGTGGAGACCCTGGGCTGTCTGCAGACCATCTGCATGGACAAGACCGGCACCATCACCAGAAACGAGATGCGCGTCACGCATCTGTATGCGGGCCAGCGCCGCTTCGCGGTGGCCCAGGGCGATCTGGACGAATTTGCCGAGAGCATCGCGGCCGGTGCCGAGCATGAGTTGCCCTGGCTGCTGAAAGCCGCGACCCTCTGCAATGAAACGGAAATCCACAATCAGGACGGCAAGTTGGTCCTGCAGGGCTCGGCCACGGAGAAGGCCCTGGTGCAGCTGGCCATCGATTATGGCCTCCAGGTTAAGCAGTTGCAGACCGACTATCCTTTGGTGCGGGTCTCCCATCGTTCGGAACAGCGGCCTTTTATGACGACGTTTCATAAGCTGGGGAATGGGCAGATGCTCCTGGCCCTCAAGGGCAGCCCCTTGGACGTCCTGGCCATGTGTGACTGGCACCTGCAGGATGGCCACCGCCGGCCCCTTACTCCCGAGGACCGGCTGGCCGTTGAAACGGAAAATGACCGGATGGCCGGGGATGCCCTGCGGGTCCTGGGAGTGGCCTATGCGATCAATGGCAATGGCGAAGTTGACCTGGAGAATAATTTCGGCGGCACGACGGAGCGGGGGTATACCTGGCTGGGTCTGACGGGTCTGGCCGATCCGATCCGGGAAGGGGTGCGTCAGATGATCCGGGATTTTCACCGGGCGGGCATCCAGACCATCATGATCACCGGGGATCAAAGCGCCACAGCCTATGCCATCGGCAAAGAATTGAACCTGAGCGAAGGTCGGCCATTGGAGATTTTGGATTCCAGCCACCTGGAAAGTCTGGACCATGACACGATTACGGCCCTGGCCCAGCGGGTACATATTTTTGCCCGGGTCAGTCCAACCCACAAACTGCAGATCGTCCAGGCCCTCCAGGGGGCCGGCCGGGTGGTGGGCATGACCGGCGACGGCATCAACGATGGTCCGGCCCTCAAGGCCGCAGAGGTGGGCATCGCCATGGGCGAGTCGGGCACGGATGTCGCCCGGGAAGTGGCCGATGTGGTCCTAAAAAATGATAATATGGGCGATCTCATCATCGCCATCGAAGACGGCCGCACCACTTACAGCAATATCAAGAAGGCGGTGCACTTTTTCCTCTCTACCAACGTCAGTGAGATTGCCGTGACCTTTGTCGCTCTGGCCGCCGGGCTGGGCTCACCCCTGACCACCATGCAGCTCCTGTGGATCAATCTGGTGTCAGACATCTTCCCCGGTCTAGCCCTGACCCAGGAGCCGCCGGAACCGGACGTCCTGGACCGTCCGCCCCGGCCGTCGGGGGAACCCATCTTTACCCCGGCGGAATATTGGCGGCTGGCCCAGGAGGGGGCCACCCTTACCGCGGCGACGTTGGGGGCCTATGGCTATGGGCTGCTGCGCTATGGTCTTGGTCCCCAGGCCAGCACCCTGGCCTTTAATACCTTGACCATCAGCCAGCTCTTGCACACCTTCAGCTGCCGCTCCGACCGCCAGAGCGTCTTTTCCGGCACCCTCCCCAGCAACCCCTTGTTGAACTGGGCGGTGGCCGGGTCCATCGCCCTCCAGGTGGCGGCGCTGTTGCTGCCTGGCCTCAGGACGATCCTGGGCATGACCGCCATCAGTCTCATGGATGGCGCGGTGATTGCCGGCGCCTCCCTGCTGCCCCTCATCGTGAACGAAATGACCAAGCCGGCGGCGGCGCCTCAGCTGGCCAGGGCGGCCCAGATGGCGGCGGCAGACGGTTACGCCTGAGAATTTTTCACCTTGATTTTTTTCCTTGGTGTGATGGACAATGGGGCCCTGGCCCGGCGGCCACGGCCCCTCCAGGAAGGACGGCCTTCTCGGAACTCGAAACTCGAAACTCATCATGCGGAACTCCTAAGGCTATGAAAAAAGATTTCATGTTCACCTCCATGTCCGTGACCGAAGGACATCCGGACAAGCTCTGTGATCAGATCAGTGATGCCATCGTGGATGCCTTCCTGGAACAGGATCCCTACGCGCGCATCCGGGCCGAATGTGCCGTTTCCACCTCCATTCTGTTTGTGTCGGCCCGTTTCCTGGCCCAGGCCAAGGTGGACATACCCTATGTGGCCCGCAAAGTCCTGAATCAGGCGGGGTATGTGGAAGAGGATTTTGATGCCAATTCCTGTGCGGTGTTGACCAGCCTGACCGAGTTTCCGCCTGATGACCTGACGATGTTCCATGAAAAGGAGATGTCCGACGAGGAGATCGAGAAGCTGCCAGGCCGCCATCAAGTGACGGTCTTCGGCTTTGCCTGCGATCATACCCCGGCCTTGATGCCGCTACCCATCTATTTAGCCCACAAGCTGGCCAAACGGCTCATTCAGGCCAAACGTCGCAAGATCATCCCCTATCTGTCGCCCGATGCCGCCACGCAGGTGGGGGTGGAGTTTAAAGACCGGCGGCCGGTGCGGATTCACAGCATTACGGTGATTGCCAGCCAGAGCCGCCCCGCTGCCGTCTCGCCGTCCCGGCTGGCCGACGATATCCGGCAGCAGGTCATCGACGTGGCCTTCGCCGATGAGGCCATCCGGCCGGACGCCCGTACCAAGATTTACGTCAACCCCGTGGACCATATCATGGTGGGGGGGCCGGCGGTGCACTCCGGGCTCACCGGCAGGAAAAACGCCATTGATACCTACGGCGAATATTCCCGCCAGAGCGGCTCGGCCTTAAGCGGCAAGGACCCCCTGCGCATCGACCGGGTAGGGGCCTATGCGGCCCGCTACGCCGCCAAGAACATCGTGGCCGCCGGCTTGGCCCAGGAGTGCGAGGTGCAGTTGAGCTACTCCATCGGCCGTTCCCGGCCGGTGAGCATTCAGGTGGAGACCTTTGCCTCGGGCAAGATTCCCGACAGCAAGATAGCCAAACTCCTGGAGAAACACTTTGAATTCCGACTGGCCGGCATCTTACGGGATTTTAACCTCCGCTTCCTGCCGGCCATGCGCCCCAGCGGTTTTTATCGCAAACTGGCCGCCTATGGCCATGTGGGGCGGCTGGACCTGGACCTGCCCTGGGAGGTCAACGACAAGGCGCCGCTGCTGGCCGCAGAAGCTGAAGAACCGGCCTGAACGGCCGTTTGCGGTAGCAAGCGTCCCATATTCAGGAAAAGCCCTCGTAGAGCGGACCTCCAGGTCCGCTGGGCCAGGATATTGCAAATAGTTCGCCGGTCTGGAGACCGGCGCCACGAAATGAATTTTTATATTCTTTGTAATTACCAATAGTTACAAAAGTCGCCCGCGAACCAAGAAAATAAAGGTAATTGCATGTGGCTGACTTGGGCGGGCAAGGCCCCCCCAGAAAACGCCTTTCTCGAAACTAGGAACTCGGAACTTTTTTCCTTGAGGATAGCCATTAATCTCTTCTTTCAGCTCATCCACGACAACCGGCTGATCTACAATGCCTGTTGGGAGGACCCCCGGCTGGACCGCCAGCTCCTGCAGCTGGACGGCGACAGTGATATGGTGGTCATTACCAGCGCTGGCTGCAATGTCCTGGACTACCTGTTGGACGGCCCCCGCTCCATCTGGGCGGTGGATATGAATTACCGGCAGAATGCCCTGTTGGAATTGAAGCTGGCATTCCTGGCCGAGCGGGATTTTGGCGAACTGTTTGCCTTCTTCGGCCGGGGCCAGAGCCCCGCCTACCGGCAGACCTATGCAGCCCTCCGGGAAAGGTTGTCCAAAGCGGCCCAAGCCTTTTGGGATCGCCACATCAGCTATTTCAACGGCAAGGGCCTCCGCCGCTCCTTTTACTGGCGCGGCGCGGCCGGGGATTTTGCCTGGACGCTGCGCCGGGTGTTATTGGGCAACGGCCGCACGGCGGCCCTGGTCCAGGGTCTGTTAAACGCGCCGAGCCTGGCCGAACAACAGGATTACTACCGCCGACTGGAAGGGATCATCTTTTCCCGCCCCATCACCTGGTTCCTGCGCCAGCCGGCCACCATGGCCCTCATTGGCGTGCCCCGGGCCCAGCTGCGGTTGTTAGATCGGCAGTATCCCGGCCGCCTGGACGGTTTTGTCCGGGATAAACTGCGGCAGGTGATGACCGCCCTGCCTATCCGGGACAATTACTTCTGGCGGGTTTATCTCACCGGCTCTTATACCCCCGAATGCTGCCCCAATTATTTAAAACCCGAAAACTTTGACCGGCTCCGGGCTGCCGTGGGTCGGGTCAGGAGCCACACCGGTACCCTCACCGAGTTTCTCCAACGGCATGCCGGAATTTATTCCCACTTTGTCCTCCTGGACCATCAGGATTGGCTGGCCTGGCACCAACCCCAGGCCTTGGCCGCGGAGTGGCGGGCCATTTTTGCCCACAGCCGGCCGGGCACGAAAATCCTCATGCGCTCCGCCGGCTTCGACCTGAACTTTGTGCCGGCGGCGGTAAAGGCCCGGCTAAAATTCTTCCCGGAGCTGACCGAACCGCTCCACCAGCAGGACCGGGTGGGCACCTACGGCAGTCTCCACCTGGCCGAGGTACTCTGATGACCGAAACATCGGCGGCGGCTGCCAACCTCCAGGCCCTGGAGCGTTATTATCGGCTGCAGGCGAAAATCTACGATCTGAGCCGGTGGAGCTTTCTTTTCGGCCGGGACCGGCTCCTGCGACTGGTGGCGGCCCAGGGGCAGCCCCAGCATATCCTCGAGGTGGGCTGCGGCACCGGGCATAATCTGAGGCGACTGCGGCAGCATTTTCCCGGGGCCAGGCTCACCGGCCTGGACCTGAGCGAAGCCATGTTGGCCCAGGCCCGGCGGAAATTGGCCGGGAGCGCCCCGGCGGTGTCCTGGCGGCGCCAGGCTTATGACCGGCCGCTCCAGGAGGAGCCGCCCTTTGACCTGCTGCTGTTTTCCTATGCCCTGACCATGTTCAATCCAGGGTGGGAAGAGGCCATCGCCGCGGCCTGGGCCGATCTGGCCCCGGGCGGCCTCATGGCCGTGGTGGATTTCCACACCTCGCCCTTCCCGCTCTTTAGCCGTTGGCTGGCCGTCAATCATGTCCGGGTGGCCGGGCACCTGCTCCCCGCCCTGCAAAGCCGTTTTCGCACCCGTCACCTGGAGATCCGGCAAGCTTACGGCGGTCTGTGGACCTATTTTCTCTTCCTGGGGCAAAAAGACGGGCCGGCTTCCCCGTCGGCCCAGTTTTCTGGCCAAGGTCCAGCAGATATTGTATAATCTCTGCGAAAATTATTCCCCGGCGAGGATACCCCCATGCAGGCACTGCAGTCCCAACTCACCGACGATTTTTTCTATTTTTTTCTGCGGCTGCGGAAGGAACGGATCAGGAAGGTCGTCAAGATGTTGCGGGAACGCTGCCCCGGCGAAACGCCGGAGCAGTTGGCCCGCCGGCTGATAGCCTCCCAGCGCCAACTGTCTTTTCTGGGCGGGGGGTTATTGCATCTGCCCATGTTTTTCCCCGGCCTGGGAGCGATTCTGCAAGGCGTGGGAGCGGCCAGCGGCGCCGCCGTCCTGACGCGCATGCATCTCTATCTCATCTTGGAGATCGCCTTGCTCTATGGCCAGGATATCGATGCCGAGGCCCGGGTGCCGGAGATGGTGCAGGTGGTCTTAGCCACCGGCGTGGCCGCCGGCGCGCCCTTTCTGATGGAATATTTCGGTCTCAATCCCATCCTGGCCCTGCCTACCGCCGCACTCAGCGCCGCCGGCCTGGCCCAGCTCATCGGCGAACAGGCCATCCGCCTGTATGGTCAAATGACTGCCCCAATACCAGAAGCCGCCGGCGCGGCTGCCCCGGCCATGGCCTGATCTAAGGTTTCCCCAAGCGCCCAGCAGGATGGTGCCGCCGTGCTTGCCGGGAAGGATGCCACTTCCGGGTTCCCACGGTCGGCAAGTTGCATTTTTTTGCAATGAACCATGAACTTGGCTCTCAACCGGCCAACCACGCGGGCAGTTCCTGTGTCAGGAGGGCCCGGATGGCGTCCCGGCTGTGCCGGTAGTGGTCCAGGTCAAATCCGAAGGGATCGGCGATTTCCCGGTGCAAGACCCGGGAAAGCCAGTCCGGGGGCAGATATCCCTTGAGGTCGCGGCCCGAAAAATTGATGATGGCCTGACACGCCCCCAAATCCACCTCGGCCAGCCCTTTGGACCAGAGCCCGGCAGTCGGGATGTGCAATTCTGCCAGGACGACCAGGGTCTCGGGCGCCACCCAGCCCAAGGGGCTGAGGCCGGCTGAAACCGCCTCTATCTGCCCACCGAAGAAGTGTCGAGCCAGGGCTTCGGCCATGATGCTGCGGCAGGAGTTGCCCAGACAGAGAAAGGCAAGGCGGGGTTTCATGGCTGCCACCATACGGTCCAATGGTCCAGGGCGGTGAACATCAGGAGCCAGAAGAGCACCTGGCCGGCCAGCCAGCGGCGCCGGGCCCGGGGCGTGGTCAGCCCGCGGCTCTGCAGCGCTTCGAGAAAATGAGCCATCACCGCACAGGCCACCGCAAAGGGCGGAAAACCCAGGTAGCCCAGGACCGGCATCTCAAAGACCTTCCCAAACTGCAAATACGGCAGGGTATAGATCCACTTGGCTTTGGCCCAATAATTCCAGCATTCCCAGAACAGGCCGCAAATGAGCCCGGCCAGGAGCAGCAGATAGACTTCCCGGCGCTGCCCCTGGCGCCAGTCGACCCACAACGACCGCCCGCCCCAGAGATAACAGAACGGCTCCAGCAGAAAAATAAAGGCCAACCAGACCAATGGAAAGAAAAAGCGGGGCCAGAGCAGGGGCAGGAGCCAAAAAAGCCAACCGGTGAGGAGAAAGGGGACCGGCCAGGCGCTGCCCACAGGCCGGGGCGAACCCTGGACTGCAGCAAAAAGGCCAAAGGACCGGAGCAGATCCCGGGTCTGGAAGAGGCCGGGGAAGACCGTGGCAAAGCCCAGCCAGTAACCCAGCCAGCGTGTCAGGCGGGCTGGGGGCAGACCTTGATAATGCCAATTGCCCAGGAAGAAATTGGCAAACTCAAAGACCAGCCAGCAGGTCACCGAGGCCGCGGCCAGGCGGGGGAGCTCCCTAGGGCGGGTCAGCAGCAGGGATTCGCCCTGCCGCTGGAAGATCACCGTATCTGCCAGGACAATATAGGACCACCAGGCAAAAGAGTAGAACCAGGTGGCGAAGGGTTCAAGGCCGTGGTACAGGCCCCACATCGCAACGGCGAAGCAGATCCCGGCTAAAAGTCCGAGGGTGCCGGAAAGGAGTCTGCGGGCAGTTGGTGACATCATTATGGTCAGGAGACGGAACATGAACCCGAGGCGAGCCCTGGAGCCCGTATTTCAGAAATCGATATCAAGAGACGCGCGACTGATTCATTTCAGCGTCGTCGGCCCCAACCGAAGAGGGTGCCTAAAACGCCCCGGCTGAGTTCCCGGCCGATCTGGGTGCCGATGGAACGGGCGACGCTCTTGGCCATGGAGGTAATGATCTTTTCTCCGGCCGTGGCGCCGCGGCCACGGGACTGCGGCGGGGGCTCCGCTGCTTGGGAGGCCGCCCGGCTCTGCAGGACCTCATAGGCGCTCTGGCGGTCGATGGCCTTTTCATAGTGGCCGAAGATGAGGGAGGTGCGCACCACCTGTTGCCGTTCCGCCGGGCTCAGGGGAGTCAGGCGGCTCTGGGGGGGCAGGATCCAGGCCCGCTCCACCGGCGTGGGTCTGCCTTTGGCGTCCAGGACCGAGACCAGGGCTTCACCCACCCCCAGTTCGGTGATGGCCTGGACCACGTTCAGTTTGGGGTTGGGCCGGAAGGTCTCGGCCGCAGCCCGGACGGCTTTTTGTTCTTTGGGGGTAAAGGCCCGCAGGGCATGCTGCACCCGGTGGCCCAATTGGCCAAGCACCGTCTCGGGCAAGTCCAAGGGGTTCTGGGTAACGAAATAGACGCCGATGCCTTTGGAGCGGATGAGCCGCACCACCTGTTCGATCTTGTCCAGGAGGGCTTTGGGGGCATCGGCAAAGAGGAGGTGGGCTTCATCGAAGAAAAAGATACCCGTGGGTTTGGGGGGATCACCCACCTCGGGCAGGGCCTCGAATAATTCGGACAACAGCCAGAGGAGCAGGGTGGCGTAGACCTTTGGGGCATTGATCAGCCGGTCGGCGGTGAGGATATTGATCATTCCCCGACCGTCAGCGCCGGTCTGGAGAAAATCGGCGAGATTCAGGGCCGGTTCGCCGAAGAAAATCTCGCCGTCCTCCTGTTCCAGGGCCAGAAGATTGCGTTGGATGGCGCCGATACTGGCCGCCGAGACATTGCCATACTGGGTGCGCACCTGGTCGGCGTTGTCGCCGACATATTGCAACATGGCCCGCAGGTCTTTGAGGTCCAGGAGCAGCAGGCCGTTGTCATCGGCAAGTTTGAAGACCAGGGTCAGAACGCCGCTCTGGGTATCGTTCAGGTTGAGGAGGCGGGAGAGCAGGAGCGGGCCCATTTCCGAGATGGTGGTGCGCACCGGATGACCCTGGAGGCCGTAGACGTCCCAGAAGGTCACCGGATAGGCCTGAAAGGGAAAATCAGACAAGCCGAGGGTTTTGACCCGCTCCAGCACCTTGGCATGATCACCGCCGGGCTGGCAGATGCCCGATAGATCGCCCTTGATGTCGGCCAGAAAGACCGGCACGCCGATGCGGCTGAAGGCTTCGGCCAGGACCCGCAAGGTCACTGTCTTGCCGGTGCCCGTGGCCCCGGCGATGAGGCCATGGCGATTGGCCATCTTGGGCAAAACGCCGATCAGCTCTTCTCCTTTGGCAATGATTAACGTCTCTTCCATAAAGACTATCCTTTCCTGGCCGCGGCGGCGACCGGTTCCGGCCCGATGGTGGGTTGCCAACTCAATAAGCGGCCGGAGTTGGCGGAAATCAGGGCAGCGTGGCCGATGTGCATGAGGCCACCAAGAAAGGGCGTGAGGCGGCCGGTCAGGGCCAGTCCGGCCCCCAGGAAATCGGTGGCCAGAGCCAGCCAGAAATTCTGTTGGATAATAGCTAACGTCTGACAACTCAACTGCCTGAGATAGATGAGGCGGCGCAGGTCGTCATCCACCAGGGCAATATCGGCGGTAGCGATGGCGGTCTCGGAGCCACCAGCTCCCATGGCTACCCCCACTTCGGCCTTGGTGAGGGCCGGGGCGTCGTTGACGCCGTCACCCACAAAGGCCACTTGGCGTCCTTGGGCCACCAGAGCGGCAACATAGTCAGCCTTCTCCTCGGGCAGGAGAGCGGCGCCATAGCCGTTGAAGCCGTGCTCCCGGGCCAGCCGGGCCACCAGGGCCGGGACATCGCCGCTCACCAGATGAAATTCCTGGACGCCATCCCGGCGCAGCCAGTCCATGACCTCCGGCAATTCCGGCCGCACCGCGGCAGTAAGACCGATGAG
>Ga0272446_1003929_pt1 | contig 18117 bp, 11 predicted proteins | sample YNPCB0061_FD_194587 | JGI IMG/M metagenome (GOLD analysis project Ga0272446, IMG submission 194587) | Hot spring microbial mat communities from Yellowstone National Park, WY, United States - YNP-CB-006-1 | ecosystem: Environmental > Aquatic > Thermal springs > Hot (42-90C) > Sediment | place... | reverse complement strand
GTTTTTACCAATATGGGTATGCCTAAAACTACCAAAATTTTCAAAAATTAGATGTGGTGAAAACGAAGTCATAAATATACGTTGCAACAAAGCCCTTTTAAGTACTAATACTTGACCTAACTACTCATCAATTGCCTAAACCATATAAGAACAGAGCTATGATACATAAAACTTATTTTTTCTTGTTGTTTTTCTTTTTAATTTTTAACCTCTATGCCCAATGGATTCCACAAGAGGTAGCCACAAAAGCCAATTTCAGGGCTGTTCATACCGTTAGTGATAAAGTTTGCTGGATAGGAGGTTCACAGGGGACTTTTCTCAATACCACCGACGGAGGAAAATCGTGGCAAGTACAAAAAGTACCCGAAGCCGATAGCTTAGATTTTAGAGATGTCCATGCTTTTGATGAGAAAATTGCCTTCTTGATGAGTGCAGGAGAAGCACAGAAAGGCAAAGCAAAGATTTATAAAACCATAGATGGCGGAAGAACATGGAAAATCGTGTTTACTACTCAGGAGCAGGGAGTATTTTTAGACGGCATAGATTTTTGGGATAAGAAAAATGGTATTGCCTTTGGCGACCCAATAGGAAACAAATTTTATGTCTTGCTGACCAACGATGGAGGCGAGAGCTGGCAAAGGGTGAGTCCTGACCTACTCCCTCCCGTTCAAGAAGGAGAAGCCGCATTTGCCGCAAGTGGAACAAGCATTGTAACTTATGGGAAAACAAGCGCTTGGATAGGCACAGGAGGCGGAAAAGTAGCAAGAGTTTTTTACTCACACGACCAAGGAAAAACATGGCAGGTTAGCGAAACCGTACTCCAAGCAGGGAAAAGTGCAGGTATTTTCGGCTTAAAGTTTTGGGACAGAAATACAGGAATTGCCGTAGGAGGCGACTACATCAATACAAAAGACTCTGCTCCCAATGTTAGCATTACTTATGATGGTGGCAAAAGTTGGAACGTCATCACTACCACAGACCCCCAAGGTCTAAAAGAAGCCATTAGTTTTTACAAAAAGAAAATACTTATAGGAGTGGGCAACGGAACGTGCTATTCCAAAGACTTTGGTAAGACTTGGTCAAAAATAGATGATTCTGTATTTCATGCCCTTAGCTTCTATAAAAACACAGGGTTTGCCGTAGGAGGGAAAGGCATCGTCTGCAAATTTGATACGCGATTTAATTTGAAATGAGTCAGATTCAAAAAAAAACATAAAATAAGCATATTTTTTGTACTTTTGAGGAAAGTATCTGCATTTGCTAAATGAAAGTAGATGAATAATATTGTAAAGCACAGAATTCGAAAGGGATTAATGATTTTGTCAGGCTTATTTTTAGTAGGTCTGCTTGCTTTACATTTCTTGCTTAACTATCACTTAGACAGGGTTATAGGGCGTACTGCCCATACTTTGGTAGATTATCGTAGCGGTGGGATTTATCGGCTTACCTACGGCAAAATAAAAATCAACTTGCTACGTAACCGATTACAAATTCATCACTTGCAAATCAAAGCAGATACTACTCGTTATAGACAGCGAAAAAGCCATAATTTAGTAAAAAGTGGACTTTTTGAAGCCAAAATCCCTCACATAGAAATAGAGGGCATTAATTTCTGGGAAGTATTCGCATATAAAAAGCTACAAATCAAAAACTTATATATCAAAACTCCTTATTTACGTATTTTAGACTACCCTAATGAACGAAAAAGAGAAGAAAGACTGAAAATCAATAATTTATATCGCTTTATTGCTGATTATCTTATTTTTTTCAGGGTAGAGCATCTAAAAATTGACAATGGCTCTTTCTCTGCTGTTTTTCCGAAAGACCTAAGCAAACAACTCTGCAAAATAGACAGTATATCGCTGGTTATCAGTAATTTTAAAGTAGATTCTACGCACCAACCCCAGTATTCACCTAAACCCTTTGAAGTAGCGGATATTGAATTAGCTATTCAGAGAAACTCTTTGCAAATCCCCGAAAGCGAGTATCAAATGAATATGGGAAGGCTGTATCTTTCTACTAAAAAGATGCTGGCGAGCGTTTCTCATATCCAACTTAAAAATAAGGATTGGGAGTTAGACATTCCACTTTTTAGACTAAGCGGGATAGATTTTCAATCGCTTTATTATACAAAAAAATTGATAATTAATAATTTATGGTTAAAGAAGCCTCTTTTTAAGCTACATAAAGAGTTACATTTGGCGAGCCGCCAAGAGAAAGACCTAAGCAATTTATCAACTGTATTATCAAACTCGTATGTTCTCATTGCCAAGTTTTTAACTTCTTTGGAGATTAACCATATTTTGTTAGAAAAGGTAAATCTGACGCCTTTTTCATCTAAAATCCCTTTGCCCTCCAATTCATCTATCCTGTTGCATCATTTTTACTTAGATTCTCTTACAGAAAACCAAAGGGCAAAGCATTTTTTTATTGATGATATTTCAGCCAAAGCAGTAAATTATGAAATATTATTACCTGATAATCTGCACTTTGTAAAAGTAAAAAATATATCAATCTCTACCAAACAATCTTTGATTGAGGCAAGTAATATAGCGGTGAAACCCTCGCAAGAAACCCAACACGTTGTTTTGCCTCAGCAAGACATATTTCACTTGTATATACCCAAACTAAGTCTGCAAGCTAAAAATTTGTGGGAAAACCTGCTTACTACTTCTCTCAAATTTGAGGAAGTAAGTATAAAGACTCCTGATATACACGTTTTTAAAAAATTAGTTTCAGAGAATAGCCAAGAAAGCCCATTCAAGCCACTTCCTTTTTCAGTGCAGAGAATTCATATAGAAAATGCCAATATTGCCTATCATCAATGGGAAAAAATAGAAGGTCAGCCTGCGTTGAATAAGGTTTTTTACTCACCTAATCTCTCAGTCAAATTGCATGGCTTAAAGGCAGACAAAGAACAGTATTTTGATTATCTTGTGGTAAATGGACAAAATCTATACTTCTATTTATCTAATAATCAACACAATTTACAAATAGGAAACCTTGATTTTTCCTCTGCCAAACAACAACTTCGCCTAAGCAATTTGCACTTTTTTCCTAAGTATTTGGCTAATAAGTCATCGGCAGTGGACGTAAATCTCTCAGAGTTACTATTAGAGCAGTTTGATATTGACCAAGTTTATCGCCAAAGAATCCTAAAAGCGCAGAAACTGACTTTGCAAACTCCTTCATTAAAAATCATGCAGGAATTAGAAGAAATTGCTGCCCCAACAAAACAAGGGAAGAGTTTTTTAAAAAGTATTGAATTAGAGGAGGTTTATCTGGAAAACGGTCGGGTAAATATGCACAAAAAGCATGAAGATATATTTCAACATGCACACTCTTCTGAAAAACTTTCTGCTCAGCTCAAACAAGTGGTACTGAATTTTGATAGCTACGTAAAACCCAAGTCAGTCAAACGCTTAGAAACAAATATTGGTGGATGGCAATGGTCTTTGGGAAACGGAGAAGTCGATATAGAGGACTACACTTTTACTTTTCCAGATAACTCCCACACTATCAAGGTAAAAAAAATAAGTTTAGATTATACACAATCCTCTGCAAGTCTAAGAGGCATCTCTATTATCCCTAAGAATCTCAAACAAGGAAAAAGCTCTATTTATCAAGCAGAAATTCCACTCATTTATTTGAAAATCAAAGATATTAATCACCTTTCTGAAGATAAAAACTGGATAGTAGAGCAATTAAAAGTAAGTAAACCACTGATAGATTTTTACCTTGCTTTACCAGCTACACCAAGCAAGGAATCAACAGAAAGTAAGGATTTACAATTAGCAGATTTATTTAGCAAAACTCCGTTTAATAAACTGTCCGTCAATAACTTTATCATAGATAGTTGTTTGGCTAAGCTTATTTACAAACAAGTCAATGAAAAAGTGCATGCTATCCACCTGAACAATTTGAACTTATACCTATCTCACTTTGAAATCGACTCCGCTAAACACCATTGGGAGCAGCTATTTGATTTACAACATATTACCCTGCATATAGGCAGTTATCGCCATGTTTTACCTGATAATACCCATCACATTACCACCAAAGAAATTAAACTTTTTTCACAGGACTCCTCCTTGGTAGTCAATGGGTTAAGTATCATGCCTCAAACCTCTCTTATCCCGTATAGCTTAGAGAAACAAGAAAAACAAAATCAAATAGACATCAAAATTCCTCAACTTTACTTGAAAGGCTGGGATTTAGCAAGTTTTTTGGAAAAGCGAGCGTTAAATTTGAGCAAGGCAAATTTGGAAATGCCACAATTTAACCTGCAAATTCATCGTCCAGATACCACTAAGAAGTTAAGGGATTTTACCCAAAAATTGAGAGCAGATAGTCTGCACTATTTTATTTCTCCTTTTTTGAATACACTAAAAATCAATGACTTCAAAATTAATAATGCCCAACTAACCCTGACCACTCATCACCTCGATAGAGTCAATCAATTTAACTTAGATAGTATTTCTATTCATGCACAAAGGTTTGATATTCACCCTATTAAGCCCGTAAGCATAGATGAAAGTACGCAAGTGCTACCTCCTCCCTTTGTTTTTGACCCAACGCCGTATCAGTTTTTAAACTCTGAAAATCTTACAGTTAGCTTTAAAAATTATGCCTTTCAGCTACCAGACAAGATACATACGCTAAAAGCAAAGTCTGTTTATCTATCTGTCAAAGACTCCTTGTTAGAGGCAGATAAGGTAGATTTTGTTCCTTCTTTGGACAAGATAGCCTTCTCTCGTCAGCAAATATACAAAAGGGCTTGGCTGTATCCACAAATCAACAAATTGGCTTTGCAGAAGTTTGATTTTTACAGCCTACTGCACCATGAGGAGTTAAAAATGAAAAAGTTAGTCCTTGACAAAGTAAAATTTGAAATTTACAGAGATAGAAGTCTGCCCGACCAACCAGACCATTACCCTCCTATGCCACAAGATTTATTAAAAGAATTACCTATTTATGTAAAAATAGATTCGGTACAAATAAGAAATGCTGATTTTATCTATGAGGAGCAACTTCCTGACAAACCAAGACCGGGTAGGCTCACTTTTGAGAAAACAGACATTAGCCTGTCTCCACTTACTAACCACCAAGACTCTGTAAAAAGTTATTACTTCCAACCTATCCTCTCCGCCAACACCCAAGTAATGGGACAGGGAAAGCTTAACCTGCAAGCGCGTTTTTTCCTAAGCGACCCTAAAAACTTACACTTTCTAAAAGGAGAAATCGGAGAAATGGATATGACAGCTTTCAATGAAATGCTGGAATATGTCTTCCCAGTCAGGATTACAAGTGGAGTGATTAAGCACGGAAGTTTTGACTTGAAACTGAACTACAAAAGCGCAAGAGGACGTATGCTGTTGAGATACAATGACTTGAAAGTAGAAGTTATCAACCGCAAATTTGCTTCTTTTGTGGCTAATAGCTTTGTAGTAAATAATCATAATCCTGCTCGTAGATTTGCTCCTTTACGCATCGGGGAAATCAAGAGCAGACGCAACCTCTCGCGTAGCATTTTTAGCTATTGGGGCTATTCTGTCCTTAATGGTTTTAAAACAAGTATAGGTTTACGCGGGAAAAAGCAACAGAAAAAGTCTAAGTTTGAAAAAAATAATTTCCTCAAAAACAAAAAGTTGAAGTTAAGAAACAAAAAGCCACAAGAAAACGCTTTGTAAACGCATACTAAACAATCAATTTAACTATTAAAATATGTTCTCAGCAGATTATACTTCTTTTTTTGAATCTGTATTGTTTGAAGCCTTTGGGAAAGACATAGAAGTAAACAAATACCAATTTTTAGGAGGAGGCTGTATCAATAATGCTGTCAAGTTAGAAACAGAGGTAGGTAAATTTTTCCTCAAATGGAATGATTCCAAGCAATCAGAAGAAATGTTTGAGGCAGAGGCTCATGGTTTAAATCTATTAGCAGATAAAGGATTAATTACTATTCCTCATGTTATCAAATATGGTTGTAATGACGGTAAAGCCTACTTACTTTTGGAGTTTATCCAATCTGCTTATCGCCAAAAACATTATTGGAAAAGTTTAGGAGAACAGTTAGCTGAGTTGCATAGAAATACGCATGGCAGTTTTGGTTTGCATTTCAATAATTTTATCGGTGCTTTGCCACAAAGCAATGAATGCATGCCCTCTTGGATTGATTTTTTTGTAGAAAAAAGATTAAAAGTACAAGCAGGATTGGCTTATTACAATGGCTTAGTAGGAAAAGATTTACTGAAAAAATTTGAGAGGTTATACGAAAAACTACCTTCCATATTACCTGAGGAGCAGCCAGCCTTACTTCATGGAGATTTGTGGAGCGGGAACGTGATGGTAAATAGTGAAGGACTGCCCTGTCTGATAGACCCTGCGGTATATTATGGAAATAGAGAAATAGAACTTGCTTTTACTCAACTATTTGGGGGCTTTGATGATGATTTTTACCAAGCTTATCAAGCGACATTTCCTTTGTTACCTGACTTTGATGAGCGGATAGAGATTTATAATCTATACCCTTTATTAGTGCATGTGAATCTCTTTGGGAGAAGTTATCTAAGTGGCGTAGAGAGAGTTTTAAAAAGATATGAATAAATAAATGCTTTGCTTAGTTGCCTAATTTGGTTTTATATCGAACCCTATAAAGTTTTTAAAACCTTGTAGAGTTAATAAAAAGTCAAAAAAACTTACATTTCTTGAATCAATGCTAATAACTCGTCGGTAGTCATTTTACCGCTTACTTCTGTTCCTTCTAATAGACTGTCTGCCAAATCTCGCTTGTCTTGGTGCAATTTAACGATTTTCTCCTCGATAGTTCCTTTGGTAACGAGGCGATAGATAGTTACAGGTCGTTGTTGCCCTATGCGGTGGGCGCGGTCGGAGGCTTGGTCTTCTACGGCAGGATTCCACCATGGGTCCATGTGGATTACGTAGTCTGCTGCGGTCAGGTTTAGTCCTACTCCTCCCGCCTTCAAGCTAATAAGGAAAATCTCTCCTTCACCTCGTTGAAAAGCATTGATAGCGTCTTGGCGTTGTTTGAGGGGGGTGCTTCCGTCTAAGTACTGGTATTTGATACCTTTTTTGCTGATATGCTCTTTGATGAGTTCCAAATGACCGACAAACTGGCTAAAAATCAAGGCTTTGTGTCCGTTTTCTAAGAGTTCATCTACTATATCTGAAAGCAAGTTGAGCTTCGAGCTTTCTATGTGCGTATCGGGCATCACTAATTTTGCATTGCAACACATGCGGCGTAATTTCATAATCTCGGCTAAAATTTGGAATCGTTTGTCATTGTCGCTGCCCTGTACATTATTGATTTTTTGAATAGCGTTGATTCTTAGTGCTTCATAGAGCGCTGTTTCCTCCTCGCTCATTTCTACGGTCAAGGTGATTTCCGTTTTGCTGGGTAACTCGTCCAGTACTTGGCTCTTTCTTCGGCGGAGAATAAAAGGCTGAATAAGTTTTTGCAGCTGCTTGCGTTTTTCTCTGTCTAAGTTTTTTTCTATAGGGATAGCGAAGCGTTCATTAAATTTTTCCAAAGAGCCTAACAGTCCGGGATTAATAAATTTAAATAGATTCCACAACTCGCCTAAGTGATTTTCTATGGGTGTGCCTGTGGTAATGATTTTAAAATCAGCTTGTAAGGACATAGCTGCTTTAGAACGTTTGGTGTTCATATTTTTGATGTACTGTGCCTCGTCAAGTACTATCGTAGCCCAATGGATTTCCGAAAAAAATTCTGCTTCTTGTTGCAGCAAACCGTAGCTACATATTACTAAATCATAAGGTTGCAAGTTTTTAAGCAAGCCTTCTCTATCTTTCCCACCAAATAAGATAGGTCTTAATGTAGGCGTAAACTTCTCAGCTTCGCTCACCCAGTTTCTGGTAACGGTAGCGGGAGCAACTACCAAAGTAGGTGCTTTCTCGGCTCGGTCTAAGATAATAGCTAAGGCTTGTATAGTTTTGCCTAAGCCCATATCATCAGCTAAACAAGCTCCTACGCCCCAGTGTGCCAAACGAGCCAGCCACTGATAGCCCTCGATTTGGTAAGGGCGAAGCTCTGCTTGGAGCGTAGAAGGGACTTTAGGTTGGACAGCCTGTGCCTGTTTAATTTTCTTGATTTGCTCTCTCCATTTTTTATCAACTTCTATGTTTTTTACCTCATTAGCAAAATCTTGGAAAGCTAAACTTGCTAAATTGTGGAAGCGCAAACCATCTTTGGTCATATCGGAGTATGCTCCTATTTCTTTCAATCGCTTGCGAAACTCCTCTGTCAAAGCTAAAAACTTGCCTTCGTCTAATTGGATAAAACGCCCTTTGGAGTTTTCCATGAGTTGCAAAAGTTGCTGCATGGAAATTACTTTGTCATCGAGCCGCAGTTCTCCGCTTACATCAAACCAATCTTTTCCTTGATTGACTTTGAGGTACAAGTTTTCAAAAGAGGCTTTGCCTGCAATTCTTAATTTTTCACCCTCAGGCCACTCTATAACAATTTTTTCTTTTATTAAATCCAAATCTAACAATACATTGAGGCAGTCCTCTGGATCCTCGAAAAGCCATTCATAAGTACCATCGTCGTAGTTGCTCAGAGTAGTACTTGCTTTGATAACTTCTCTTGCATTGCTTTTTTCTTCTTTGAAATCGCGAGTAGTCTGTTTTTTTTGTCCATCTATGGTGGCAAAAACATTATGATTGCCTACTGCTGGTTTAAAATAGGGAGGTACAGAGGCAAAAGGTTTGACGAAAAACTCCAATTTGAAACCTAAATCATAAGGCAATAAATGCACGTGGATACGGTTGTCGGGTTCTACTCTTGGGATTTCCTTGCCATGCTCCCCTATGGCGGAGTGAACCGTTATTAAACCTCCAAGATTGGTAATTGCTCTTGCTAAGTGATCTTTGGCTTGCTCAGGCACTGTAATTTTACTTTTGCCAAGAACTTCTGCAATTTTAGCATGGGTTTCGCTCACTTCCACTACTTGATAGCGTGTGGGAGTTTCCTTAATAATATTCACGCCTACGCCTACAATAGGAATAGAAAATCCAATTTCATAGTTTTTCCCTTTACTTTCTATCAAAAGCTCTGGTTCTACTTTTACCAATTCGCACAATACGCCTGAGTTTTCCAAAAAAAGTAAGGGATGCCCTACTAACTGCACTATGGCTTTATTAAAATCTATGTAATACTGATTTCCGCCGTAATAGCCGTAGCTTTCTTGCATAACTGCCGCTCCTACTACTTTCACATCTTGGAGAGTCATGCTGTCCAAATCTCCTTCTTTTAGTCTTTTCAGTGCTATGTTCCTTCCCGCTGACCACCCATTTTTGGACATTTTCTGCTCCTTAGGGGTAATTTGCTTTTTCTCAAAATCAATGAACCATACTATGCGCGATTGATTATCGGTTCTCTTTACCTTAGCGTTGGTGCCTAAGTATTCTAATGCCTTGATTATCCTACTCCATTCTTCTTCTTTAGGGACTACTCGCAAGAGGCTTTCCAAACCTGTTCTTTCTTTGATTTCTTCTATTTTTTCCTTATAATTTTGGTCATAGTTAGAAATCTGGGTAAGTAAGTTGGCATACTCAAAAGCAAACCAATCGTATCCGTTTTTGAGTGCTAAATTGTAATTATCCCTTGCAATAGAAGAAAAAAGCCTTGCTTTTTCTGCTTTTCCCCAATATACAACCAATATTTTTAGTAAGCGCTCTATCACAGAATTAGGCACAAATACGTCTAATATTTTTTGGGCTTCCACAAATTGGCTTTCTTGAATTTTTAATAAAGCATAGAGCAGAGTATATAGAGCCCAATAAACATTGTCTTTTTCTGTACATTTTATATACGCATAAATACTTGGTAATAAGCCCGCTTCACCTTTTTTTATCAATGCCAAAATAAAAAATATGCCTGTAATCTGTGGGAAAAAGAGTTTTTTGTTATTATTTTTCTGTCTGTAGTTTTCTAAGGCAGTTAAAAATAGTTGAATTGCTTTATCATTGTTCCCCTTCAAAAATTCAATAGTGGCTAAGCGCGCATTAGCATTGGTACTGTTTTCCTTATCTATCTGACAAATTTTCTCAGCTTCTTTGATATTTCCCTTGAAAATCAGTAGAGTAGCTAATAAATCTCTAAAGACTTTGCCATAATTCTCATCGGTGTAGTCTTTGCAAGAGTATAAGTAATTGATAAAATCATCGCAGGGCAGAAGCTGCGCTAAGGACTGGTTAGCTATTTCTATGCTTGCAGAAACTTGTATAGGAAGAGAATATTTTTTTATTTTTTCTATGTCAAAAGGATTATTAAAAAAATTTACAAAGAAGCTATAATTTTTTGCCTGCTCGGGGAAGTATTTTTTTGCATAGCTCAAAGCCTCCTCTATGAGCGAGATGTTCCCTTGGAAAAGTCCTATTCTGGCTTCTCTAACACATCTAACAAAATGCGTAGGCTGGGAGTTGTACCAATAGGAATGTGTCATAGGAAACTTCCTACGAATTACCTCTAAGGCTTTTTCTGACTCTCTTTTGTTAGTGATAAATTCCTCAGCTATTTCATCTACTATGGCTTCGCTGCATTTAAAATAGGTAACAGAAGTCGGGTCTATAAAAGTCAATAGTTGGGAGGCAAACAATTTTTCTTTTATAGGTCTTAATGTATTAGAAGTATAAGATGCACCATTCTCATCTTTGATACCAATTTCTCGCAACAACTCCACCAAAAGCGTTTGACTAATAGCCTCGTATAGTAGCCCACAAACCCCTAAAACACTCTTTTCTTTAGAAGTAAGTTTTTTGTATTCTGTGAGTAAGTCTGCTTTACTTTTATCTTGCATATTGCTTTTGACATAGAAAAACGCAAAGATAAAGTAGAAGTAGGAGAAAGTAAAGGGAAATGCTAATTATTTAACTTGCTTTGAACCTATTTTTCTATTTACGTAGTGGTATGATAGTATAAAAACTGTAACTTTGAATCAAAAAGAATAAAATGAATTTATAACTTTGTAGAAAAATAATAATAAATGCATTACCCAATCAACATACAAGAAATTCAGGTTAAAGTTGCTAAGAAACGTAGCCGCAAATACATTCCTAAAAGTTTGTCTATTTTTGATGATAATTCCAACGTCAAAGAAATAGAAAACGATTTTGGAGAGAGGTTAGTGCGTATAGACGGAACTATCCCAACAGATTTGCCCGTAGAAAATGGACAGAGATTTTTATTTATCAGTTATGACCAAAGCCGCTTTTCTCACGGAATACACAAATATCCTGCAAAGTTTTTTCCTGAACTACCTCGTTGGTTAGTGCAAAAATACTCAAAATCGGGGGATTGGATACTTGACCCTTTTATGGGGAGTGCCACGACTAATATTGAGTGCTTGCTCAACAATAGAAACTCTGTTGGGATAGATGTAGACCCTTTTGCTCGTTTTTTAGCAAAAGTAAAAACTACCCCTCTAAACGAAACTGAACTGAACGAAACAAACCGATTTGTATTAGAAGAAATTGTCAAATTTCAACCTGTTTTAATCAAAGATGAGCAAATTCCTTCCTTTCCTTACAGAGATAATTGGTTTCAGCCTGAAATTTTGAAAGAACTTACTTACATAAAACAAACAATTGATAATCTTAAAGTTAGTCAAGACTTAAAGGATTTTTATAAAGTTTGTTTTTCATCTATCATTCGCAATGTTTCTAATGCAGATGATAACTGCACAAGAACAGTAATTCGCAAGAAACTGAACAAACAAATTTACCCTTCCTTTGCTTTGACAAAGTTTGTAGAAAATTTACTAACTTTTACGCCAAGAATGGTAGAATTTTCGGAAAGCATAGCCAATGTAAGTATTGAAATTCCACAAAATTCTGATGCCCGCAACATTCAGTATCAAGATAATACGTTTAATTTGGCAATTACTTCACCCCCTTATGCCAATGCAGTGGATTATCCCCGAACACATCAGTTAGAGATGTATTGGTTAGAGCTTGCAGAAGGTTCATTGGCAGAACTCAAAAAACAACATATCGGTACGGAGAGCGTAAAGGCAGAGCATTACAAAAAGTTACACACTATTGGTGTAGAAAATGCTGATAATGTATTAAAAACTATTTACGAAATAGACCCAAGGCGTTCCTATATCTGCTACAAGTATTTGTTAGATATGGTTCAAAATATGCAAGAAGTCTATCGTACCCTGAAAAAAGGCAGTAGATACATCATCGTAGTAGGTAATAATATTGTGCGTAAGCAAGCTTTTGAAACGTGGCGATATTTGATGCCTCTTGCTGAGCAAATTGGCTATTCAGTTGAGTGTTATTTTGGTTCTGAAATTATTAAGCACTTTATCAAAGTTCCAAGAGAAGAACGTATCAATACTGATTGGATAATTGTCTTACGAAAATAATATGGACGATAAAAATAACTTAGACCGTAACGAGTTAGGTAAAAAAGCCGCCGTCGATGGGTTTGCCCACGAGTTGATTTTAACAGGAATATTGATGAAACGCTACTTAAATGTTTCATTAGTAGATTTGCCTTTGTCTGAATACGATATTTTGGTAGTTTTCAAAAATGAAAATGCGGAAGAAGTATTTATACGAGTACAGTCTAGAACCGCAACAAAATCAGTGAAATTTACAGGCGGCACTCGTGGCGGAGTGGATAGAGAGTATAAATCAGACGTAAAAAAATATACACAATCGCCAAAAACGGCAGACGTTGTGATTGGTATAACGCCTAACGAAAATGGTAATTTTGATTTATACATAGTTCCAACTGTATTGATTGCACATTTTGGAACGGAAAGTAAAAGCATAAAACAATTGCAACCCCTGAAAAACAATTTTGAAATGCTTGAAAGAAGCAAAGACCATAACTTTATTCTTGCAAAAGCAAAAGAACTTGGGCTAATCAAATAGCCCCATTATCTAACATTGACATAGTAAATATGAAGAGCATGCAAACTTGGAGTTATGTGCTTCTATTTATACTTAAAACAAAAGGGTTTGCAAACGTTGATAAGGTTTCAAATCTTATAAACGTTAATTTTCAATCAAAACCAATTTCGATGGAGTATAAGTTCATTGCTGATTTACAATTTTGTGTGCTGAAACTTGCTCAAATATAAATTATATAAACTATTATTTTTTATATTGCACTAAACTTTTGAAATCCCAATGCAATCTATCTACCCATCTTTCTATATTAAGAAACTTAGATATTTATTATGCTTAATGCTGTTGATAGTAGTAATCCAGCCTGCCTCTGCTCAGCAAAAGCCACCCGAACTCCTTGAAATAGAAAACTTTTTCAAAGCCTCCTTAGAGGAATTACTCAACGTAGGCATGGTTTCCGCTTCGCAAAAAAAGCAAAGCGTATTAGAAGCGCCGGCAACTGCTTATGTAATTACTGCTCAACAGATTAGAGAAAGGGGGTATAGGAATTTATTGGACTTGTTAGAGGATATTCCAGAGATAGACGTGCAGAGAAATGTCAATCCAGACACGCGCAATATCTTGTCTATCAGAGGAGTAGCGGGCAGTGAAAAGTTATTGATTTTATTAGATGGTTTTCGCATTACCCCCGCCACAGGGGATAGCTATACCATTGGGCATAACTTTGCTTTGGCTGATGCTCAAAGGGTAGAAGTGGTCATCGGTCCTGCTTCTGCCTTGTATGGGGTAGATGCTTTTAGCGGGGTAGTCAATATCATTACTGCCTCAGAAAGAGGGGAGCAGTTCAAGGTAGGAGGACGCATCTCCAGCCTATTCGGAAGTTTTAATACCACTGATAATCAGCTTTTTTTGAGAATGAGGGCAGATAAATTGCGAATTTCACTTTCTGCTTCAGGATATTTTTCCAAAGAGCCTAACTACGCCCAAGTCTATCCCAAAGAATACGGTTGGTACAACCACGCTTTCAAAGACAAAGGATACATTGCTTTTTCGCCTCAAATCAACTTTTTATATCGCTATCCGCCTTTCGGAAAACTGCCAGATTTTACAGGTGATTCGCTGACGGGAACTTTCCAAATGCCCACTCATGCTCGCTATATTCACCCCCAAGTAAATTTTGGGGATTTTACGGCTGGTTATGTGCATTACTACGAAAGACACAGCAGTGCGTATGGCTTCCACCCGCGCTACACGGCTTATGAGCCTGACGCTTTCATAGGGCGTTCTCACCAAATCATGTATTTCCGACATGATTTCACCTCTTTTAATCAGAAGTGGCAACTCTCCTCCCAACTTTCGTATAATTTTTACCAAATTAGTCCCCAAAGTAATTTTTATGGGGCTATTTCTCGCTGGCAAAGAGGCTATCCCTACGCCAATGGGCAGAGTGTAAGGCTACAAGAGCAGTTTTCTTACACCATTTCCAACAAATTTTCTATTATTGGTGGGGTGATGTTGGAAAACATTGTGGCTGTGCCTCGAACTCCCCCCTTGCCAAAACCTGTCGACCCTGCTCGCCCTTTTCAAGACCAAGAACTTTACCTCATTGGTTCAAGGATTTACAATCCTATTTTTATTCCTGCGGGTATTAGAGATTTGGTAAAGGTAGCAGAAACGCCTGTGATTCCTTTTTACCTGAACTATCAAAACTATGGAGGATATGCCCAAGCCCAATATCAGCCTAAAAAATGGATAAATCTAACTTTAGGAACTCGGTATGACTACAATACTCGCTTTGGCGGAAGTATTAACCCAAGATTGGGGGCGGTACTTTCACCACACAAAAAGATAAATATCAAGTTATTATATGGGACTTCTTTTTTAGCACCTTCTCCAGAGAAGGCTTTTAGGCAAGATGGTTATATTTCTCAAATTTTGTACTATTCTCCTTCATCTTTTCGTCCTACAGGAGGGATGCTACTCGTCTTGGACAATGCAAGACTACCCAATAGGGACTTACGCCCTGAGAAGCTACAAGCCTTTGAAGGAAGTATAAATATATTGATTACCAATAACTTGTCTTTTAATTTGGGAGTAGCTCATACAGAAGTAAGTGATTTAATTAATCAATTTGCTACGGTGGACTCGCTGAGGCTATACGAACCTACTGCTTTTTGGCGACGCTACCAAGACCCTCGTTTAGATGCCGAAATATATCGCTTAGAAACCTCCCGCAATGAGGGCAATCTTCGTTCTACTACAGTAACCGCCCATGCTAACTTCCGTATTCCTTTGGGAAAGTGGCACTTAGACGGTTTTATAGGGTATAGCTATGTAGGAGGGCAATTTGAGCGACCTCGCTTTACAGGCAGTTCTTATTTTGCACTTTTTGGACAAAATATAAGAAATGGTTTTTCCAATGATGACTTGTTAGACCTTTATACAGATACGATTCCCGCCCAAGCAGGGGAAGTAATTTTACACTCTCCACATTCCTTAAAGTCGGTATTTACTTTGGCACAAGAACGCTTTAGCTTAACGACAAGGCTACTAATTGCAGGAAATGCAAGAAGTATAGGAACAAACTGGTGGGGGTATAACTCCTACCAGAATCCCGTGTATGCTCGCCTTAACCTTACTGCCCGCTACAACGTCAAGTCCAAGAAAAAATACAATTTTTCTTTTTTTACGACCATAGAAAATCTCTTGGACAATCGCTATTACCACACAAGTTTTGGGAGAGATGACATCATGCCCTTGATTCCGCAAGACTCAAGACGGGTTTTAGGAGGTATAGAGGTGAGTTTTTAATTTTACTTCATAGTCAGTATGATTAACCCTCCTACAATCAATAGCCCTCCAAGGGCGATTTTCCAAGTGAACTGCTCATGTAGGAAAATCACAGCCAGAAATAAAGTGATGAGGATACTTGCCTTGTCAATCAATGCGACTTCTGAAACATTGCCAATTTTTATTGCTTTATAGTAAAATATCCAAGATAAAGAGGTAGTAAGACCTGAAAAGGCTAAGAAAATAACATCTCTTTTGGTGAGATTGCCGAAGTCTTTCACATGATTGAATATGAGAATATTAAACCATACAAAAACAAATACAAAGGAAGTTCTAATAGCAAGACCTGTATCTCCGCTAACATTTTTCAAGCCCGCTTTGGCTATGACAGAGGTAAGCCCTGCAAAAATCATGGATATAACGGCAAATATTTGATACTGCTTCATATTAGCAACATTTTTTGTCCTGCTGAACTGGTGGACATTTCACACTTCCAAAGCTACAAAATACGCAGCAATCGCCTTGTTTGGGTTTAATGGTTTGCTTGCAATTTTCACACTCGTAAAAATATTGACAAGCATTTATCAGCATTATTTCTTCTTTCTTGTGTTTGCAGTTTGGACAGGTAATGGTAGATTGTAAAGTGACTTTCATTTTAGTATTCTTTTTTGTTAGTTACAGTGTATCCCGTGGAATTAATGGCTTGCTCAATTTCAGAGATATTCGTTTTAGAGTCGTCAAACTCAATCATAGTGTTTCCATTTGCATAAGAGGTCTTTACGCTTATTACTCCTGTTAATTGATTCACTTCGTGATTCACATGCTCTTCGCAACCTGTGCAAGTCATTCCACTAATTGTAAATTCTACTTTTTTAATATTGGACTTTTCTACTACTATAATTTGCTTTTCTGTCTTTGGATAGAAAATATGTGCATACATTGGAAAGGCAAGCATCAGTCCTGCGAAAACTGTTATAGCACCGAGAAACGTTTTGCTTTGAATGAATGTTGGTTTCTCTTGCGTCTCACACTTACAGTCAATTTGTTTTTTAGGTTTTAACTTTTGATACCAAGCAAAACCAAGTACTGAAACCGTCAAGGCAATAAAATACGGTCTGGCGGGTTCAAGCCAAGAGAAAGCGGAGGCAAGTCCGCTCGTCCCTGCCAATAAAGCCAAAACAGGAGTGATACAGCAGATTGAAGCTGAAACGGCACTGAAAAGTCCAAGTCCGATGAGTTGGTTGTCGGTTTTCATATTGTTTCTAAGGTGTTGTTTTCATTAAATATTTTAATCTTTTGTCAATGAGCAAAAAATAGTTGGTAGTGTATAACAAGTAATGCTGAAGCACTGCTAAAATATAATTTTAACGATTAGAATTCAAAATTTATGATAAATATTTTTCAAAATTTATCATTCTTCAAAATTAGCCATTGCTTCTGTCCAATCGTAATCTTTAAAATCCAAGGTATAATCATTCAAATCTTGCTTAAATACACTGCTTAATATATATTTGATACCTTCTTTTCCTCCAAAGTCGCCTCTAAACCAACTTAGGATTTTGGAAGTTCTAATTTTCTTTTTAGCTTCATCTATCTCAGTTTCTGCAAGTAAAAAAGAGCGAGTAGCCTTGTCTAACTGTTCGTTTATTTTTTCGTACTGATAAAAAGCGATAGGCGGACAGCTCTTCGCTCCACAGTTCAATGCAAAGTGAATGCGGTAGTCAATCGTATCTACTGCTAAGTCTTTGATAAGCGAAGACTCAAAAATATTTTCCAAATAGCCTAAGCTATATTTCCAACGATATTTCCGCAGGATACCATGCTCTATGTCATCAAGACAGAAGCGAGTATGAGCAATGGGAATCAATTTTTCTGTAAAAATCTCAGGGTTTCGCTTTTGCTCTCTGGTGTAAAGTAGTTGATAATACGCATTATAGATATTTGTCCAAAAAGTTTTCTTCGCATCATCGTTAGGCAGACCTTGTTTAAGCTCGTTCATTGGAATATTAAATAGGTCTTTTTCAATAGTTTGTACTTCTTGCTTAGTTTTTACATGTAAAAGAAGTTGTGCAGAAAGTTGGATAAGTGGCATATTGACCGATTTGACTTCTATGTCTTTTTTATAAAACTGGTTGCAAAAGACCACAGAAAAATACGACACATTGAGCAATAAAAGCAGGAGCAGTACAAATTTGAAAAATTTTAAAAACTTGATTGTCATAAGATTGGAAGTTACTTTTAGGCTCTTTATTTTTCAAAGTTTCCTCTAATTGGTTTTCTATTTCTTGGTTCAAAGAGGCTTTGTTGCAACGTATATTTATGACTTCGTTTTCACCACATCTAATTTTTGAAAATTTTGGTAGTTTTAGGCATACCCATATTGGTAAAAACGTTTAAAATCTTACATTTTATTTTTGCTTCTGT